>Ga0208717_1000098_pt1 | contig 48644 bp, 40 predicted proteins | sample NGESurF53shallow_FD_184489 | JGI IMG/M metagenome (GOLD analysis project Ga0208717, IMG submission 184489) | Arctic peat soil microbial communities from Barrow, Alaska - NGEE Surface sample F53-3 shallow (SPAdes) | ecosystem: Environmental > Terrestrial > Soil > Wetlands > Peat ... | reverse complement strand
TATATCACCGCCGCCACAAACAAAAAAAATAGCACCCCCTCCTTTTCAAATCCAATTTGCATTTTGAGTGTTTATATGGCTTCTGTCATTATTTTTGGATTACTGTTGTCTTATCTCGGACAACAATATTTTTGAAATGCTAATTTTAAGAAGATCAATATCCTCTTTATCTCAGTAAACAAATACCCGCCTGACCGTAATTCGGGCAGGAATATTGGGGATTTTGTTTTATGATATTTGTGGATAAAGTCAGCGCCTTTAAAAATTAAACAATAGCAATGTTTAAAATATAGGGTTAATTTCGTAGATTTAAAATAACTTTAGAAACCCAAAAAATGAATATTATTTATTTTGACAACTACAAACAATACCCGGGAACAACTATTAACCCCTCTATTCTATGGGAATACGATCTTACTCATTTTGACTATCATCAAATGAGAAACGTAGTAGTACAAAGAGTGGTAGAAAGAGGCTGGCGAAATGATTGGTATGCAGCGTTAAACCTCTACGGAATAGAGGGTATGCGCGAAGCTATAAAAAATATTACCCATCTGAATAATAAAGACATGCAATTTGTGAGTCTTATTTTTAATATTCCATTATCAGAAATGAAATGCTACAAAAAAAAACTCTCTCAAAAGATGCAATGGAACTCTTAAAAGAGTTGATGCAGGATGTAAAACTCAACAATTTTTTTCTTGTAGGTGGCACAGCTCTTGCATTGCTGATAGGGCACAGAAAGAGTATTGATCTTGATTTATTTTCTTTCAATCCTTTTGATGAATCCAAAATGCTGACTTATCTGGAAAGTACTAAAGGAATGCTTTTAAATTACCAGGAGAAAAATACTCTTAAAGGACAAATTAATAATGTGCAGGTTGACTTAATTATGCATGCTTATCCTTTAGTGAAGGACTTAGTAGTTATGGAAGGAATCAGGCTTGCGAGCCTGGATGACATCGCTGCTATGAAGTTGAATGCGATTACGGGGAATGGTACACGGGTGAAGGACTTTATTGATATAGCCTTTCTGTCTTCTTTCCTTTCTTTGGATCAAATGCTGGATGCTTATGAAAAAAAATATCAAACAAGAAATACTGTTATTGTTTTGAAATCCCTGGATTTTTTCCAGGATATTAATCATCTGGAACCCGTAATGCTTACTGCTGGAAATTACTCATGGAAGCCTATTGAAAAACGTCTGAAAGAAATATTAAAAACTCATGGTAAAATTTTTGAACCAATGAGCCAGGTTTTAAAAAGGCACAAATAAATTTGCTCAAAAAATCTCAAAAGTGAATATAAGTTGTAAGAAGCTGTATAGAAATGATTATATGAATTTTTCTATTTTGATAAAAGTGGGCGGTGAGAACACCGGCCACGGCGGAAATACTGAAGATATTTATCCTCTTTATCTCAGTAAACAAATAAATATTGGGGATTTTGTTTTATGATATTTGTGGATAAAGCCAAATGCTGCGGCCTAAATGGCGAATAAAATTTCTATTTATAAATAGCTTCTAAGACATAAAATGACTAATTACTTAAAAATTTATTCTGCATTCACAGCAGACAAATGAATATTATTGATTCCTGTTTTATCAATAGCGCTTCCTGGCAATGTAACAATTAAAACATCTAATTTCGTTTATGCTTTACCGTAAGCTTCCAGTAATGCAATTGTTTCTTTTGCTTCTTTTACATCATGCACCCGAAGAATTGAAGCGCCGTTGAGTAATGCGATGGTATTTAAAACTGTAGTCCCGTTTAAAGAATCTTCTACTGCTATTCCCAATGTTTTATAAATAGTAGATTTTCTTGAAATACCTGCCATAATTGGCCTTTCAAGCATTTTGAAAGTTTCCAGGTTTTTTAATAACAAGAAATTCTGCGCAAAATTTTTACCAAATCCCAATCCCGGATCGATAATAACATCGTTAATTCCTGCAAGTTTGCATTGGTAAATTTTTTGAATAAAGAAATCAAGTACTTCTTTTGTTACGTCTTCATAATTGGTATCCTTTTGCATGGTTTCAGGAACTCCTTTCATATGCATGCAGATATATGGAACATTAAGTGATGCTACAATTGATATCATATCTTTATCCATTTCACCACCACTGATGTCATTGATGATTGCTGCGCCGGCATTTACGCATTCTTTAGCAACTTGTGACTGATAAGTGTCAACCGAAATAATTAATTCCGGGTATTTATTAATCAACATTTCAATTGCCGGTAATAATTTCCTCAATTCTTCATCGGAAGAAATACGTTTGCTCCCGGGCCGCGTACTTTGTGCACCTATGTCTAAAATATCGGCTCCTTCGTTGTTCATTTGTAATGCCTTTTTCTTTAAAGCATCTATATTCTGCACTCTGCTTTCTGCATAAAATGAATCTTCTGTGATATTCAGGACACCCATTACCAAAGGCTTGTTAATAAAAAGTAATTTTCCTTTGCAATTCAATGAAAACATTGTGTTTTTAAGTTTAAATTTGGCAATAATTATGAAGCAAGTTAACGAAGTTACTACCGATCTGCAATACGATAATGCAGTAAATAAATGCAGAGAAATTTTTTTAAAGAAAACAAATGATTATGGTACATCATGGCGCGTATATCGTACTATTTCCGTCGCCGACCAAATCTATATTAAAGCAAAACGCATCCAAAACATCCAGGAAAAAAGGGTTCAAAAAATTGATGATGATATTGAAGGAGAATTTAAAGGAATTTTAAATTATGCAGTAATAGGTTTAATCCAACTGGATCTTAATGAAGGTGATCCGGATAACGACTGGGAAGAGGAATTAAATTTGAATGAATTACTGAAATTGTATGATGAAAAAGTTCGACAAGCAAAGGATCTTATGCAAAACAAGAACCATGATTATGGCGAAGCGTGGCGTGAAATGAGCCAGGAGAGTTTTGCAGATCTTATTTTGGCAAAGATCCTCCGGATAAAGCAGATCATTCAAAATAATGGAAAAACTTTGATGAGCGAAGGTGTTGATGCTAATTTTTATGATATTTTAAATTATGCAGCTTTTGCTTTGATACACTTAGAAACTGTCTAAAAATGATTTTATAGATTTCTTATGATCGCAAAAAGTGGCCGGTGGGACACCGGCCACGGCGGACCGCCGCGGTTGGTGTCCCACCAACAGCAATTTGGTAAACGAAATTTCATTTTTAGACAGCCTCTTAGATTAAATTGAATTATTTTTTAAAATTAGTACAATGAAAATTTTAGTAAAAATTTCACGCATTATTGTAGGAGTTCTTTTTATATTTTCAGGACTTGTAAAAGCAAATGACCCGCATGGGCTTTCCTATAAAATGCAGGAGTTTTTTGAAGTGTGGTCCGCCAATGCTTCGCTTGCAAATTTCATGCATTGGCTCAGTAATTATGCTCTTCCGTTTTCAATAATAATGATTACGCTGGAGATCATGGTGGGAGTGGGAATACTACTGGGTATATGGAAAAATTTTTTCACGACGCTACTTTTAATTTTGATCATCTTCTTTGGATTTTTAACCGGCTATGCAGCACTGTCGGGCAAAATAGCTACCTGTGGTTGTTTTGGTGATTGTATTCCATTATCTTCCATGGAATCTTTTATAAAAGACCTGGTTTTATTAGCACTGGTGCTTGTCCTGTTTTTTGGCCGAAAATATATAGTTCCGGTATTTACTCCTGGTATCAATATTTTACTTTTAATTATTTCCTGCGGGTTGGTATTATTTTACCAATGGCATGTAATGCGCCACCTGCCTACTGTTGATTGCCTTCCTTTTAAAAAAGGAGGAAATATATTAAACTTGAGAAAAATGCCTGCTGATGCGGTCCCTGATAAAATGGATTATAAATTTGTGTATGAAAAAGATGGAAAGAAACAGAATTTTACAATTGCCGATCTTCCTGATTCTACCTGGAAATTCGTAAGCCGCGAAGATTTTATAGTGCAAAAAGGAAAAAATAATGAACCTCCGATAAAAGATTTTTATCTCACAACCTTTTCCGGAAATGATACTACTGATGCCGTGCTAAGTTTAGATGCTAACTACTATTTGTTCTTTGTAAAAAGTTTTTCGAATACAGATAGCTGGCTTGATAATTTTACTAATATATATGATTATGCAAAGAAAAATAACCGGTTAATTTATATTGTCACTCCTGAAAACATCCAGGCTAATACTTTTTTTAATAACCGGAATAATTTTGGTATTCCTGTTTTCAGCCTCGATGCTACTGCGTTTAAAACTGCAGTCCGCACTGATCCTGAAATATATTTGATGCAAGGGTCAATAATTAAAGACAAATGGGGATGGGCAGATTTTATGGGGGTTTTGAAAAAATAAAAAAAGAATAGTTTGATAAGTATTATTTTTTCAAAAAGATATTTGTTTCCGGTAAATTGTTTATTAGTATTGTATTTTGACAAAAAGATTATAAATTGTAAAAAACAATGAAATATCATGTCAACAGTTGAACTTAGAAAAAAAGTAATTGAGAAAATCAAAAAAATTGACGATGAAGATTTACTTAATGACGTTAATCAGCTTATTGATTTAGAAACTTCTGATTTTAAAATACATGAATTAAATGAAGAAGAAAAAGCGGCAATATTGGAAGCCGAAGCCCAAATTAAAAATGGTCAATTTCTAACAGATGAAGAAGCGAAAAAAGACATTGCAGGATGGCTAAAAAAATAATTTGGTCTGAAAAAGCGCAAGAGGATCGTAAAAGTATTTTCAGATATTGGAACCAAAGGAATAAATCAAATAATTATAGTATTAAATTAAATAAACTACTTGAAGAAGCTGTGATTATTATAGCCAATTATCCAAAAATTGCAAAAAGAACAAAACAGCAAAACGTCAGAATTAAAATAGTTCGCGATTATCTAATTTATTTTAAGGAATTAGATGAAGAAATTTATATTCTGACAATATTTAGTTGTCATAGAAATCCTGCAAACTTGAAATTTTGATTTATGTTCCAACTTCTTATAAAAAAATTAGCTTATGGTGTGCTTGTGTTGGCCGGGGTGGTAGTGGTAGTATTTTTTATTTTCCAGGCATTTGGCGATCCTGCAAGGATGGTTTTGGGTCAAACCGGCGATCAAAAGACGATGGAAAATATTCGTAAAGAATTGTACCTCGATCAACCAAAATGGAAGCAGTTTATTTTTTATGTAAATGACATTTCGCCCATCAGCATAGATACCAAAGAAGAAATAAATGAAAAAGGATTACGTGGTTTTTTTGTTGGTGGACATGAAAAGATAGGAATAAAAATTCCGTATCTCCGGAGAAGTTATCAAACCAAGAAACAGGTAACGGAAGTTTTGATGGAAGCATTGCCCGGAACTATTATGCTTGCATGTGCAGCCATGTTTTTTGCCATTATTGTTGGAATATTTTTGGGCATTCTTGCCGCCGTAAAACAAAATACCTGGATGGATACCTCTTCGGTATTTGCAAGTGTGATTGGTATTTCAGCGCCTTCTTTCTTTATGGCCATCGTGATTGCTTATATATTTGGCCTGGTTTTGCACGACTATACCGGTTTATCACTTACGGGAAGCTGGTTTAATATTGACCAGGTTACAGGCAAGCGATATTTGACGTTGAAGAACTTAATTTTACCGGCACTCACACTTGGCATCAGGCCATTGTCTATTATCACTCAATTAACGCGGAGTTCGATGCTCGATACCCTGAACCAGGATTTTATCAGAACGGCGTATGCAAAAGGATTGAGTAAAAGAAAAGTGGTTTTAAATCATGCATTAAGAAATGCTATAAACCCGGTATTGACAGCTATTACAGGATGGTTTGCTGAATTATTGGCGGGCGCTTTTTTTGTGGAATATATTTTTGGATGGAAAGGAATCGGAAAAGTAACCGTAGATGCTTTGGAGAAATTAGATTATCCTGTTGTGATGGGATCGGTACTTTTTGCCGCTACAATTTTTGTGCTGATGAATATTTTTGCAGATATCCTTTATGGAATTATTGATCCGAGGGTGAAGATGGGGTAGTTTTCAAATTCAAAAAAAATTATCGGCTAACAAGCTAAAATTAAAGCAACAAAATAATTGAATCACTTTATCACCACCTCTTTTATCACCTTCTCACCCAGCGCTTCATTTACTCTTTCTATGATCTTTGCTTTCTGATAAATTAATTCATTTTTCAAAGGAGCCACATTTGTATAAATGAATAAAGTAGAATTGATAATTTCAATTTTGTCCGTATAATTTGCTATCGTTTTTCCCATTATTTTTTCCCAGGCTTCCTTTACTTGTAAAGCCTGGACGCCGCTCTTGAGCTTGCTTTTTTTTAAGAACTCCTTTAATGCATCACCGATTGAAACTTCCATTTTGTAAAGGTATATTTTTAAGCTGGCTAAATAGTTTAATTGTTAAATTGTAAAATTGCTAAATTGTTTTACTCTAAACTCTAAATTCGTTAACTCCTACACTAATTCTATCAACTGGACTGCATTACCAAACTGTGAAAGGGCAGCATGTAAACGGTCTGCATGGGTATCTGTAATGAATATCTGGCTTATATTTTCTTTACATACATATTTCAATAAATTTTTTATTCTTTTTTCATCTAACTTTTCAAATACATCATCTAATAATAAAAACGGAGCTGCACCTTTCACCTTTTTTAAAATTTCAAACTCTGCCAGTTTGCAGGCAAATAACAAACTTTTCCTTTGCCCCTGTGAAGCAATGGTTTTAAAGACATTTTCATGCAGCAAAAAAATAAGATCGTCTTTATGAATACCAACATTGGTTCTCTGTGTCAGCCTGTCTTTTTGCCGCGTGGCAATTAATAATTCTGCAAAATTATTTTCATTCTGAAAACTGTTGTATTCCAGGGAAACTACTTCGTTATTTCCTGAAATATTTTTATAAAATTCTTGAATCAATGGAAATAATTTCTGAGAAAATTCCAGCCTGGTGCGATGAATATAATTTCCGGGAGGAATTAATTGCTGATCGAATGTTTCCAAAAGTGCAAAATCAAACCGGCTTTTTAATGCTTCATTTTTTAAAAAACTATTTCTCTGCGCCAATACTTTATTGTAAATAATAAGTTGTTGCAAATATTCTGCATCCACCTGGCTGATAAGCGTATCCATGAATTTTCTTCTTTCTTCGCTTCCTCCCGTTATCATTTCGATATCATCCGGAGCAATTATTACGCAAGGGAATTTACCAATATGATGAGAGAATTTTTCGTAGGCAATGTCATCTAAATAAAATTCTTTTTTTTGTGAAGCGCGGTAAATGCAAACGATTTTTTGTGATTTATTTTTTCCCGTTTCATTATCCAAATCTCCTTCCAACCGGAATCCTTCTTCTCCAAAATGAATATTTAAAATATCGTTTTTTGTAAAATAACTTTTGGTGAAACAAAGATAATTAATGGCATCAAGCAGGTTGGTTTTTCCCTTTCCATTGAGGCCGCAAATACCAATGATCCTTTCTGTAAAATCAAAAGTCTGTGTTTGATAATTTTTATATCCCGTTAATTTTATTTTTGTAAAGAGCAAGGTTTTCTTTTGGGTTAATTCGTTAATTGGTTAATTAGTTTAAAACAGGATCCTTGATTATTTGTTGCTTTGCTGAAATGAAGGATAGGATTGGATTTAGTCGTCGGTTGTCAATAATCGGTCGTCGTTCTTCCTACAGCATTCTTCGTAAATAGTTTATCTGCCCAAGATGATAATTTAAGTGAGCGAGTAAATAAACAAGCATTTTTTGTGTGGAAAAAACTTCTTCCCTTATTTTTATTGGAAAATCTTTTTGTAAATCTGCAGGAGATAATTTTAGTAAAGTATTTTTAATGATTTCTTTCACCTCATTGATGCCTGAAATGATTTGATTTCCTGGAATATTTTTTAATGAAAATTCCCCATCGCGGTTACGTATATAACTTGTATTTCCCAGGGTTTTCCCAATAAAATGGTTCAGGTTTCCTGTTATATGCAACGCCAGGTTACCCGCAGAATTAGTGATTCCTTCTTTTGTTTCCCATAAGAATTTTTCATCCTTAAATAAGGAAATTTCTGTTGCTAATTTAGTAAGATCATTTTCAAAAAGATTTATAATATCCATTTTTTTATTTTAAAAATTTAATACAAAAACCCATTCGAAATAGCGTTTAATGGTTTCATTTGAGACGATTTTCCATTTATAACTTTGATTGGGGTATTATCATTCATAAACTGATCATATACATTTGTCGGGGCCTTTTTTTGCTTTTCCATTAAAGCCCGGAATGCATATAATCTTACCACTGCATTTTTGTTATTGGTCGCAAGGTCAATTAATTCTTCCGGAGAAGCGGTATTGAGTAAATCTTTATAAAGAGATTCCTGTTCAGAAACTACTTTATTATTACTCATAAACGGACTGGCATCATATACATTGGCTTTAGCAATCTTCTTTATTATTTTTTTTAAAGGGTTCTCATTTGTCGTTTTATTCATAGAGAAATTAGGATTGCTATGACAAATGGAGTGCGCTATTGCAGGATGAAAGCAACAACTTATTATTATCAGAATAAAGTATTTTTTCATAATTCACAACGATTTTTTAAAGGTAATTTTTTTTGAGCAAAAAATGTTTCAAAAAATTCAAATATTGTTTCAAAAAGTCAAGAAATATTTTTTGTAAAAATAATACATTTGGATAGGGGACCCGTGGATATATTTTTTCTAAAGATAAATATTCGTTAACGGTATCATTATTATATTTGTAGTTATGACAATTGAATTACTTAAAGATTTGAGAGACCGTTTGATGGTTTTGAGGAGGTTTCTTTGACGTGGAAAACCGCGAACAAAAAATAAATAACGATAAGCAAATATCTCTTTCTCCCGGTTTTTGGGACGACAGCAAAAGAGCTACTACTATTTTGAAATCCATAAAATTAGATGAATATTGGTTGAATCTTTACACCAACGTGAAAACAAAAGTGGAAGATTTTTCTGTACTTTTTGATTTTTGGAAAGAAGGAGAAGCCAACGAAGAAGAAGTAAAAGAGGCTTATGACAGCGCTTTGAAAGCTACTGAAGAGGCAGAGTTTAAAAGTACCTTAAACAAACCGGAGGACGAAATGCCCGCAATCCTCCAAATCAATAGTGGCGCCGGTGGCACAGAAAGCCAGGACTGGGCCGAAATGCTTTTGCGGATGTACAGGATGTATGGCGAAAAGCAAGGCTGGAGTGTGACTGAACTTGATTACCAGGCTGGAGATGGTGCAGGGATAAAGAGCGCTACATTGCAATTTGATGGTCCTTTTGCTTTTGGATTTTTAAAAGCAGAAAGTGGTGTTCACCGGCTTGTGCGTATTTCTCCATTCGACAGTAATGCACGCAGGCACACAAGTTTTGCAAGTGTGTATGTATATCCTTTGATTGATGATTCTATTGAAATTAAAATAAGTCCGGCTGATGTAGAATGGGCTTTTTTCAGGAGTGGTGGTAGTGGCGGACAAAATGTAAATAAGGTAGAAACCGCTGTGAGACTGACACACAAACCATCGGGAATAATTGTAGAATGCCAGCAGGCGCGGACCCAGGGAGAAAATCGTGAAAAGGCCATGGCTATGCTGAAAAGTCGTTTGTATGAAGAAGAGATGCGTAAACGCCAGGAAAAATTAGACATCAACAATTCTTCCAAGAAAAAAATAGAGTGGGGAAGCCAGATACGCAGTTATGTTTTCCATCCCTATAAAATGATCAAAGATCATCGCACAGACTATGAAGTGGGCAATATAGGTCCCGTAATGGATGGGGAATTAGATGGCTTTATAAAAGCATATTTAATGCAGATGGTTTAATTAGCTGATGTGATAATTATCTGATGAGCCAATTTGAAAATGTGATAATTAGTTAATGTTGACAGTAAAGAAACAAATAATGTGAATTCTGATTTTAGGAATAAAAAATATTATAATTGGTAAATGTAATAATACGCTAATAATCCAGTTAACCTTTACAGTAAACCAATAAATAATGTGAATTTTGATTTAAGCAGTAAAAAATATGAAAATAGTAGAATAGTAAATAACTTTAAAAATTATTCCCTGGAAATACAATAATCGAACCATTTGACCATTTAACAATTCAATAATAAAATAATTCAACATGCCTTCCATTCTAATAATTGATGATGAAAAAGCGATCAGAAAAACCTTAACAGAAATTTTGGGTTTTGAAGGTTATAAAATTGATGAAGCTGCTGATGGAGAAGAAGGTCTTAAAAAATTCAGAGAAAAGAATTACGATCTTGTTCTTTGTGATATTAAAATGCCAAAATTAGACGGTATTGAATTTCTTGAAAAGGCAAAAGAAATCAATTATGAGACTCCCATAATTATTATCAGCGGACATGGCAATATTGAAACCGCTGTGGAAGCAGTAAAAAAAGGGGCTTATGATTATATTTCCAAACCACCTGATCTTAACCGAATGCTAATCACATTGCGAAATGCAATGGACAAAACGACATTGGTCGCTGAAACAAAAGTCCTGAAGCGAAAGGTGGGCAAGGTTCAGGAAATTATTGGTGAATCTGCGCCTATAAAAAAAATAAAGGATACCATAGATAAAATTGCTCCTACTGAGGCACGCGTTTTAATCACTGGAGAAAACGGAGCCGGAAAGGAATTAGTGGCCAGATGGATACACGAAAAAAGCGCCCGTTCCTCGGGCGCTATGGTAGAAGTAAATTGTGCAGCCATACCAGGTGAATTAATTGAAAGCGAATTATTCGGTCATGAAAAAGGAAGCTTCACTTCTGCTGTAAAGCAACGTATCGGTAAATTTGAACAGGCAAGTGGCGGCACTTTATTCCTTGATGAAATAGGCGATATGAGCCTGAACGCACAGGCCAAAGTATTACGTGCTTTGCAGGAAGGAAAAATAACGAGGGTAGGTGCCGACCGGGATATTAATGTAGATGTAAGGGTGATAGCTGCTACCAATAAAGATCTTTTGAAAGAAGTAGAATATAAAAATTTCAGGCTTGACTTGTATCACAGGCTTGGAGTAATTATTTTGCATGTGCCTACTTTAAACGAACGTAGTTCCGATATTCCTTTGCTTGTGGATCGTTTTATAGAAGACATTGCGACAGATTATGGTCAACCTAAAAAAGCAATTGAAAAAAAAGCAGTTGATCTTTTACAAAAGTATAAATGGACAGGTAATGTACGTGAACTTCGAAATGTGGTGGAAAGATTAATTATCCTTTCCAATAAAACTATTACTGCCGAAGATGTTGAGAATTATGTATTGCCAAAAAAATAAAATGATCTTTACTCATATTATTAACCGTATTCATTTTTAGTTATGAAACACATTTATTGTATAAGCGGTTTCGGAGCAGATGAAAGGGTTTTTGCAAAACTCAATTTTGGTGAAAATGAGTTACATTTTATTCCCTGGAAGATTCCGGAAAAAAATGAAACTATTTTTTCTTATGCCAAAAGAATGAGTGAAGACATTATGTATCCTAATCCCATTTTGGTAGGATTATCTTTTGGCGGTATGATGAGTATTGAGATTGCAAAAATTATTCCTGTAGAAAAAGTTATTTTAATTTCGAGTATCAGTACGTTTCGCGAATTACCCTTGTTTATGAAGATGACTGGGAAATTGCATCTGAATAAATTGATTCCAATGAAACCATATTCAATACTGGAGCCATTGGAAAATTATAACCTGGGTGTAGAAACCAAAGAAGAAAAAAAATTATTAAAAGAATACCGCAAGAATCTAAATCTTCAATACAGTAACTGGGCTATGGACCAGGTAGTGAATTGGAAGAATAACAAGATCCCTACAAAGCTTGTTCATATTCATGGAACCAAAGACCATATTTTTCCTATAAGATATATTCATAAGCCTGATTATGTCATTCTTGGTGGTGGACATTTAATTCCAATGAATAATTCAGAAGAGATAAATGAAATTTTGAAAGGTGAGTTGTGAATAGTGAATGGTCAACGCGCAGTAAATAAACACCCGCCTGACCGTCATTCGGGCAGGAATATTCAAGTTTTCATTCCTGGTTTCTTACGTAGAGTCTTATCCCTTAAAGCATTTGCTAAAAAATGCAGCAGTTATGTTAAACTAATGGTAACTATTTTTATACAGTTTTTCATTAAGAACTTTTATACGGTACTTTTGTTTCCATTAAAAAAATTAACTCATGAGCGGAGTTTTACTTTTATTTATTATCTTATCTATTGCAGTTCTTATAGGGTTATACGGTATGTTTAAAAAAGCAGGAATTGCTCCCTGGAAAGGATTAATTCCATTGTATAACACCTGGTGCATGGTAGAAAAGATGGAACTTAAAAAGATATGGTTTTTTCTTCAACTCATTCCTATCGCCGGCCAGTTTATAACCATCTGGATAAATATAAAATTCGTTGAGCATTTTGGCCGTTTTGGACTGGGACATCATTTTCTCACTGTCTTTTTCCCATTTATTTATTTTCCTTATCTCGGCTTTTCTTACCAGGAAAGATATGCCGGCGTTGCAGTGGTGAAAAATTATAAAAAAGGCGCCATACGGGAATGGATAGACGCAGCAGTATTTGCAATAGTAGCGGCTACATTGATCCGCACTTTTGTTTTTGAAGCCTACACGATTCCCACACCTTCAATGGAGAAAACATTATTGGTAAATGATTTTTTATTCGTAAATAAATTTGCGTATGGCCCGCGTATCCCAGAAACACCGCTGGCATTACCTTTTATGTCGCACACGATCATAGGAACCAATATGAAATCTTATGTAACGTGGATTGAGATTCCATATACACGCTGGTTTCCGGAACCCGTGAAAAGAGAAGATGTTGTGGTTTTTAATTTTCCTGTAAATGATACTCTTATTGATGATGCCCAACATGGATCCCAGATAACTTATTACCAGGAAATACAGCAAAGAATGATGACAGATCATGTGTCTGAGGCGGAAGCAAGAAAAAGAGTGCAGGATCAATATGGCGATCTCATCATTACACGCCCTGTAGATAAAAGAGAATTTTTTATAAAAAGATGCGTAGCTATTGCGGGCGATACCCTTCAAATAAAAAACAGAGTTGTTTATATTAACGGAGTGGTACAGCCGTTGCCGGAGCATCACGAATTTAATTATCTCGTAACTACTTCAGGCCCTCTTGACCCTGATCAACTGAATAATGTGGGAATACAAGATAATCCTGAGGACGTTGACAGGAACCAGGTACAAATGATAAATTCTAATTCTTATATTATAGGAATGAGCGATGATGAAAAGTTGCAACTCAAGATGTTCCCGGCTGTAAAAGATATTCAACCGGCCCCTTTGAACGATTATGATAAGGGTATCTACTTATTTCCTTATGAAGCAAATAACGGCTGGACTGTAGATGATTATGGCCCCATCTGGATACCTAGAAAAGACGCGACTATTCCATTGAATCCTGAAAATATGAGACGATATCAGCGTTGTATTGTTACTTATGAAGGCAACAAACTGGAACAAAAAGATGGGCAATATTTTATCAATGATAAGCCAGCAACCACTTATACTTTCAAAATGAATTATTACTGGATGATGGGTGATAACCGTCATAATTCTCTTGACAGCCGCTACTGGGGCTTTGTTCCCGAAGATCATGTAGTTGGTAAAGCTTCGTTGATCTGGTTTAGTTACGGTACTAATGGAATCAGGTGGAGCAGGATATTTCAAAAGATTAAGTAAAAAGCAATACTTATAAATTCTAAGAATTTACTAAATGCATCTCATTCTTACCATGTAAAAGCTCATAAGATTCTTTTAGTTTTGCTTTTTGCATTATCATTAAATGAGTAATATCGGAAGGCACATATACATCGGGAGAAAGCGCTTCTTTGTAAGCTTTTATAACAGCATCTTCCAAATATTCACAAAATTCTGAAATGAATAAACTGTGAGTTTTTGAAACAGAGGACTTTATATCTTTCCAAAATTTATAAATTTTACCTGACTTAATAGAACCCTTCCAATCAGTTTTATTTGTTTTATTTTTTATTTCATTGATTAATTCATTTTTGAACTGAATACTTTGCGCAATCATTCTTTGAAAAAGGGACAAGTATTCCGGTGCCTGAATAGTTTTGATAGCCTTTTCATATTCTTCAATCCGGTCATTGTTTATTAATATGAGATCATTTAAGGCTTCTATAAGTTTTTCATCGCCAATCATAGTGTGATTTTTTTAATGGATTTATTTTAAAGTATAAATATCATGCCAGATTTTTATCCTTACGCAAAGGTAATCAGTAAATAAATTCACCAGCATTAAGTTCTGATAATCAGAAATTTATGACACAATTAAAACAATTCTTACACATTTAAATCCAGGAATACGGAGTTTATGTCACCGTTTTGCAAAAAAATGTTGAAGCTTAAGAATTGGATACAAACCTGCGAACGAATAACTTTCATCTTTCCTGTCATCCAATCAAATGATAATTGAATATTCCGGGGTGCTAATGGAATGCATGCAGAGTTAGCATTTATATAGTTTGAATTATATTTAGATTATGAAACCTTTATTTTTTTTGTTAGTTTTTACTTTTTTTATTTGCAAAGAATCAAATGCACAGAATCAAAATGATAAATCGCCCATATTCATTTATTTCAAAATCGGTAAAGGACCTCAATGGACCAAACATCAATTGGATTCTTTCCTTCTTTTAAGAACTACGAAAAGTTTTAAACTCATTCCGAAAATTGCAGGTGTTGAACAAAAAGGAGATACTTTATTTTATAAAATCAATTTTGCAGGCGATTATGCTCCTTCGGACAAGAATAATAACAGACTATCCGGGCAACAACTTCCTGATTTTAATTTAAAAGATATAAAAGGCAATACTGTAAGTCTTAAAGATTTAAAAGGAAAACCAATTGTAATTAATTTTTGGTTTGCTTCTTGTCTTCCCTGTATAACGGAAATGACGACATTAAATGAGCTAAAAGAAAAATACAATAATTCAGACGTTGTATTTTTATCTATGACTTTTGAAACAAAGAGTACAGTTTTGAGTTTTTTAAAACAACATCAATTCAATTTTATGTCCATTTCTGATGCTAAAGATTATTGTGATAAGATGACAGAATTGTATCCACTTACATTATTTGTAGATAAGCAAGGAATGATTAAATCTGCAGAACATTTGATGCCTCCTTTATTTAATTATGAAACTACCAAACGGATAGATGAGCTTGATCCCGAAGAGTTTAAAAAAAATATAGATGCTATAAAATAATTTAGTTTCTCACAATTTAACAGATTGAAGATATCAGCATACGGACAAATATTGCAGATTTTTCATTTCATTTTTTGTAAAGAAAATATTAGGAAATGGTATATTCTATTCTTAATTCTTAATTTTTAATTTTTTAACTAATTCTTAATTGCCTAATGAATTCTATCACCGCGAAATTCCATGCTTTGCATCAGACCTGTTTCATAAGTAATCCATTCTTTCCATCTTTTTCTGACTTTTTCTTTTTGTAAATAAGTATCTGCGAGGTTGATAAATAAGGTATAATGACCGGCTTCGCTTTCCATAAATTTCCTGTAAAATTGTTTCATATAATTATCTTCCAATCCTTCACTTAATCTCTTGAAACGCTCGCAGCTTCTTGCTTCTATCAATGCCATCGTTAAAAGGTGATCTAAAAATCTCTCTTCCGGGCTTCCGCCTTTTTTCTGAAATTCCAGCAATTTATTTACGTACACATCCTTGCGCTGCGGGCCTAATGGCAAATTGCGTTTGTTCATCTCCGTTAATACTTGTCTGAAATGGCCCCATTCTTCAGTGACTATTGGCGCGAGGTCATTTACCAGTTTTTCTTTGTCATTGTATTTTGTAATAAGTGTGATGCAACTCGTTGCGGCTTTTTGTTCGCACCACGCATGATCGGTTAAAATTTCTCCCAGAGAAATAGCAGCAAGGTCAACCCATCGCGGATCAGTTACTAATTGTAATCCAAGGATATTTTTTGTGTCTTGTGATAAAGTTTCCATTTTTCAAAAATAATTTAATTAGCTGATGTGCCAATTAGCTAATTGACTAATTAGCGCATCGGCACATTATCACATCACCTAATTGGCTAATTTTGTTTTCATGAATGATAATTTTCTCGACAAAAAATTGCAGGGAAGAGCAGATGCCAATGCATTACGTTCTTTAATTGTAAATAAAAATAAAATAGATTTTTGCAGCAATGATTATCTCGGTATTGTAAAAAATAAAATCATTGAAAAATCAATTCCCTCCAATCTGTCTCACGGAAGCACAGGTTCACGGCTTCTTTCAGGAAATTATACATTAATAGAAGAAACAGAAAAGCAAATTACAGAATTTCATGATGCTGAGACAGGACTCATTTTTAATTCAGGGTACGATGCCAATACAGGATTGCTGAGCTCGGTTCCACAAAAAAATGATACCATTATTTATGACCAGCTTAGTCATGCTTCTTTGCGTGATGGAATTCGTTTATCCCTTGCTACTTCATTTTCTTTTTTGCATAATGATTTAGCAGATCTTGAAAAAAAATTATCTTCTGCAGATCATCAGCATCAAACATTTGTAGTTACTGAAAGTGTTTATTCTATGGATGGAGATCTTGCTCCGCTCGACAAAATAATAACCCTCTGTGAAAAATATAATGCTGCATTAATTGTTGATGAAGCGCATGCTACTGGAGTAGTGGGAGAAAGAGGAGAAGGGCTTGTGCAGAAATTAAAACTGCAAAAAAAATGTTTTGCACGTATCCATACTTTTGGAAAAGCCTGCGGTGTACATGGAGCCATTATTTTAGGATCCCAAAAACTAAAAAAATATTTGATCAATTTCTCACGAGAGTTTATTTACAGTACTTCGTTGCCACCGGCTGCGGTAGAAGCAATTGCTATTTCTTACAAAACATTTCCTGAAATGGAAAAAGAAAGAAATCATATTCATAAATTGATCAGCATTTTTAAAAATTCCAATTTAAAATATAAAACATTACTTAGCGATACGCCCATTCAAATTGTAATTATTCCCGGAAATGAAGAAGTGAAAAAGGCTGCGAAAACTTTACAGGAAAATAATTTTGACATCCGCGCAATCCTTTATCCAACCGTTCCGAAAGGGCAGGAGCGATTACGGATTGTGTTACATGCTTTTAATACGGTGAAAGAAGTGGAAGGAGTGGCGAAACTTTTAATGAACCTATAGTGTAAAAAAAGATCCATTACAGCAAACTAACAAATAGCCAAGATTCCTCTTTCATAAATTTATCTTCTTCTGAACATAAAAAAAACCGGCAATTCAAGATCGCCGGCTTTTCAATAATATAATTTTCAAACTTATTTTGAATGTACCAACTTAGCTTTTGGCAATTTCTTTTTGTCAGATTGGATGCGTGCTGTACCTAATGGTTTGTCTTTTGCAAATTCAATTAGAACAGGCGCTGCCACAAAAATAGAAGAATAGGTTCCTGTGATAACACCTACCAACATACAAAAAGAAAATCCGCGGGTTACCTCGCCGCCAAATATAAACAAAGCAAGCAAAGTAATGAATACTGTTACTGAGGTCATTATTGTTCTGCTCAAAGTATCATTGATGGCCTTATTGATAATAGTACCTTTATCCGCACCTTTCATATTATGGCTATCTTCCCTGATTCTATCAAACACAATTACAGTATCATTCATCGAGAACCCGACGACCGTAAGAATAGCTGCAATAAAATGCTGGTCAATTTCCAGAGGAAAAGGCACTATATTTTTAAAGAAAGAAAAAACTATTAACGCCACAAAAACATCATGCAGCAATGAAATGATGGTACCCACTGAATACCGCCAATCGCGAAAACGGAGGAAAATATAAATGATAATGGCAATAATAGCAAAGATTACCGCTTTGATAGCTCCATTTTCAAGATCCTTGGAAATAACAGGTTGTACTAATTGCGAACTTTGAATATAATTTTTCGCAAAATCACTTTCAGAAAGTGCTGGAGGTAATTGAGATTTTAAACCCTGGTATAACCTGACCTCTACAGCACTGTCAGCATTGTTTACACCTTTAAGATAAGAGGTAGTAATGTTGATGTGCTCATTATCGTTCACTGTTTTTATTACAGGGAAATCACCATCAAAAGCAAGATGCAATGGATTTCTAATAGAATCAATATTTACGTTATGGCTAAACTGAACGGTATAACTTCTTCCTCCTTTGAATTCAACACCTTTTTCAAAACCATTGAAAAATGAGCCAACTCCAAAAATCAGTACGACCACTGAAATCCCATAGGCTACTTTTCTATATTCAATAAATTTATAACTGGCGTGTTGAAATATCTTTTTAGAGAATTTGGTAAAGTAAATAAAATGCCTATCTTTTTTTGACATCCATAAATCAGTAACCAGCCTTGATATTAAAATTCCACAAAAAAGCGAAAGTGTAATACCTAACATTTGAGTAGTTGCAAAGCCAAGCACCGGCCCCAGACCAAAATAAAATAGAATAGCGGCAGTTAAAAATACAGTAACGTGTGCGTCTATAACAGGTGCATAAGATCTTATGTAACCATCGTGTACCGCCTGGTGATGGCTTTTTCCACGTGCAAGTTCTTCTTTTATCCTTTCAAAAATAATTACGTTGGTATCCACTGCCATACCAATTGTTAAGACAAGACCTGCGATACCTGCTGCTGTTAATGTAGCGCCTAAGGCACTTAAAATTCCTATAGTAAATAACAGATTTAATATTAAAGCGATATTGGCTATCCATCCCGCGGTGTTATAGTAAACCAACATTAAAATGAAAATGATAAGAAACGAAATAATGAAGGCCAGCATACCGCCATGTATAGCAGCCTGACCGAGCGTAGGTCCTACAATTTGCTCCTGAACTATTTTTGCAGGTGCGTCTATTTTACCAATTCTTAAAATGCTTGCCAGATCCTGTGCCTCTTGCACTGTAAAATTTCCACTTATTTCTGAATTTCCACCTTCAATAGGGCCATTTACATTTGGCGCACTATACACTATATTATCCAAAACAATGGCAATTGGCTTTCCTACATTATCAGTAGTAAGTTTGCCCCAAATACGGCTACCGGTGGGAGTCATGGTCATTTTGATGGCAGGCCGCCCATGTTCATCGTAATCCGCTCTTGAATCTTCAACTCCTTCTCCTTCCAATTTTGCTTTGTCAGTTCCGGGAATCGTTTTTATTGCATATAATTCAAAATATCTTTGACCTGTTTTATCATTCTTTTCCTCAAGTCCATATAAAAATTTAATGTTGGGTGGAAAATTATTCCTCACAATATCCATATTGAGATATTGGTTTGCCAATGAAGTATCTTTTGCCTCTACATTTGCAATTGCAGGATAATAACTTGTTTTCCCATCTTGCCCTTGTTGTGGCCCTATAAAGTGTATCACACTTGTCAGGGGATGCTCATTAGCCAATAATTTTGCAGAATCAGCTGATGAATTTTTTAAAGAATCTGCATGAATACCACTTAAATAATCAGCCAGCGCTTTGTCCGCATCATCAACATTTTTTCCAATATCTCCTATATTGTAAACTTCCCAGAATTGAAGATGTGCAGAAGCCTGCAATAAATTTCTTACTCTTTCAGGATTTTGAACGCCTGCTAATTCAATATTGATGATTCCTTTATTAGCATCAAGATTGATAGAAGGAGAGGCCACCCCAAATTGGTCTATACGTTTTAGAAGTACTTTGTAGGTTTGATTGATAGCTGTTTTGGATGTAGCTGTAAGATCATTCAAAACGGTTTGATCATTATCCTTAAAATTTATTGTTTTCCCGGCACCGGCGAATATTTCTGCAAGATTTACTCCGGGATTCTGCTGTTTAAAAACCTGGCCAAATAAAGTAATGTAATCAAGATTGCTGGTTACTTTTTCAGCATTGGCAGTTTCAAGCGCTTTTAATAAGCGGGGATCCTTCGGATTATTACTTAGAGATTTTAATAAACCATCAAGGCTTACATTTAAAGTAACGGCCATACCACCCTGAAGATCAAGGCCAAGACTTAGTTCGTTTTCTTTACTTTTTTGGTAGGTGGTTCCTAATACGGGATAAATTTTGTCATCCCTGGTACTATCCAGATAATGGGCAAATGTTTTTTGAACAAGCTCATCTTTTGCATCACCTGAGATGCCGGGATGACTCCGGTTAACGAATTGAATTGCTTTAGCCTTCATTTCATTCTCGTGACCATTAACCACCCAGGTAAACGAAAGTTGATAAACGGAGATGAGTATAAGCATTATGGCAAAGAACCACACCAAACCTTTCAGTTTCATATCTTGATTTAATTTTTAGAAGTTCGCAAAGATAATGGTTTGAAGTGAAAATTTTTTAGGATTTTATGTTCGATTTTTTGCATTATAAAAAAGCTAAAATCAGGCAACAGTTTTTTTATTTAATTTCCAGAGTTACAGTAAACAGACAATTACTTCAATTTCCTCTCCTCCAATCTTTATTTTTCAATTTCCTCTCTTCCAATCTTTTTCCTCCAATAACGTACTTTTGCGCAGATTTAAAAATAATTTACATGCAACTTTCTTCAATTTTAAACAGATTTAACGAACCTGAAACCCTCAAGATGGCTAAGCTGGGCCGTGAATTAAGAGCTAAAGGAATTAACGTAATTGACCTCAGCTTAGGCGAACCGGATTTTAATACTCCCGAACATATTAAAGATGCAGCAAAAAAAGCAATTGATGACAACTGGAGCCATTATACTCCGGTGTCAGGATATGCCGATCTGAAAGAAGCTATTTGTAAGAAATTGCAAAGAGATAACGGTCTTGAATACACGCCCCAGCAAATAGTAGTAAGTACCGGCGCCAAGCAATGTATTGCCAACACTATGTTGAGTATTCTTGATGATGATGATGAAATAATCATTCCCACTCCTTATTGGGTTTCTTATTCAGAGATCGCAAGATTTGCAAGAGCACGGGTTGTTTTTGTGCATTCAACTCCCGAAACAGGATTCAAAATAACTCCATCACAATTGGAAAATGCGATTACAGATAAAACAAAACTCTTTATTTTTTCTACTCCTTGCAATCCTACCGGAGCTACTTATACCAAAAATGAACTGGAAGCTCTTGCTAAAGTATTTGCAAAAAATCCCCATGTTTTTATTATCAGTGATGAAATTTATGAATACATTAATTATTCACATGAAACAGGGATATATGAAAGTATTGCACAATTTGATTCTATAAAAGAAAGAGTAATTATTATAAACGGATTAAGCAAAGGATTTGCAATGACGGGCTGGAGATTGGGTTATATAGCTGCCCATCCTGATATAGCAAAGGCATGTGAAAAGATACAGGGACAATTTACAAGTGGAACTAATTCAATAACCCAACGCGCGGCTATCACTGCGCTGGAATCTCCGTTAACAGCTACTTACGAAATGGTAAAAGAATTTAAACGCCGCAAAGAAAGGGTAGCTGAATTATTGAAAGAACTTCCTCATTTAAAATGTATAGAACCGCAGGGCGCATTTTATATTTTTCCTGACGTAAGGTATTATTTTGGAAAAAAACATGGCGAAGAGGTGATACATAATTCAAGCGAACTTTGCATGTATCTTCTTAATAGCGCTCACATTTCCACTGTTTCCGGCGATGCTTTTGGCCAGCCGGGATATATAAGAATATCATTTGCCAATAGTATGGAAAATATAGAAGAAGGTTTTAAGAGGATCAAACTGGGCCTGGAAAAATTATCTTAAAATAATTATCTTTTTGGATTATAAAATAATTAAAATAAAAGATTTATGAAACGTTTTTTGGCAATTATTTTTTTAGTGATCATTTTATTTGGCGCATGGTATTTGTTTTTTAAAAAAGATAAAAAAGTAGCGAAACCTGTGCCTGAGCCAATTGCCGTAAAAAAACATTCAGAAGGATTTAATAAAAATGTTGCCAATATGATGAACGCTTATTTCAATATGAAAGATGCTTTTGTAGAGGCAGACACGGCGAATGTAAAACAACAGGCCGGAAAATTTATTTCTGCCGTTGATAGCATGAATTTAGATGATCTGAAAAAAGGGGATTCCTTAAGCTACATTTCCGCGCAGCAAAATATAAGTGATATTATAGCTAACGCAAAACCAATTACCGAAGAAAATGATCTTACTGAAATGCGTCATGATTTCAGTATGGTTTCTGAAAATTTATATCCTCTTTTAAAAACAATAGGATATGAAGGCAATAAAATCTTCTGGCAAAATTGTCCTATGGCATTTGGAGAAGACAAGCCGGCAAACTGGTTGAGCAACACATCTGAAGTTAACAATCCTTATCTTGGTAAAAAAGATCCTCAATATAAATCAGCAATGCTTCATTGCGGAGAAAATATGGATTCTATTTATTTAAAATAATCTGTATTAAGTATTGAATATTGAATATTTATTTGTTTATTGTTGAGGTTAAATTGTTGAATTGTTATTGTGAGATCTCTAAATTCACCATTCACCATTCACCTCTGCACCCTTCCTGACGCATCTCCTTTCATTAATCCTTTTACTTCACTAAGTGTTGCATGATTAAGGTCGCCGGGTATGGTATGTTTCAATGCAGATGCCGCTACACCAAATTCTGCTGCATCTTGTAATTCCATTTCTGAAACAAGACCATAAATAAATCCGCTTGCAAAAGAATCGCCACTGCCTACACGATCTACTATACGCACCTGGTATTCTTTGGTATGATAAAATTTGTTGCCATCATACACCAAAGCGCTCCATCCATTATCAGATGCGCTGTAACTTTCTCGTAAAGTGGATGCAATATATTTAAACCCAAACTTTTCTTTCAATTGCTGAAACACATCTTTATAACCATCAAGGTTTAATTCTCCTTTGGTGACATCGGTTCCCTTACTTTTAAAACCTAAAGTAGTTTCGGCGTCCTCTTCGTTGCCAATACATACATCTACATATTGGCAAAGCCTTGTCATTACTTCTTTAGCTTTTTCTTTACTCCACAATTTTTTTCTGTAATTAAGATCAATACTTGTTGTGATTCCCTTTGCTCTTGCAGCTTTTAAGGCAGCTTCAGTAAGAGCTGCCGCCTTATCGCTCAATGCTGGAGTGATGCCGGTAGTATGAAACCATGAAGCGCCATCAAATATTTTATCAAAATCAAAGTCAGAAATATCTGCTTCTGAAATAGAAGCATCAGCGCGATCGTAAATAACCTGTGATGCGCGCATGGAAGCCCCGGTTTCTAAAAAATAAATTCCTAATCTTTTTCCACCCTTCGCTATAAATTCGGTATTTACACCAAAACGGCGCAAATGATTAATGGCTGACTGCCCAATTGCATTATCCGGAATTTTAGTTACGAAAACCCCCTGTAGTCCATAATTACAAAGAGCTACAGCTACATTAGCTTCGCCACCACCATAGGTTGCATCAAAACTATCTGCCTGTACAAATCTTTTAAAATCCGGTGTAGATAAACGAAGCATTACTTCTCCAAGGGTAACTACTTTTTTTGTCATGATCTTTTTATGATTTAATTAAAATGAATTTAATTTTATGAAAGTTATCTTTCAAATCTCTTTCTTATTTAGATAAGGAACAAAAATTTCATCAACAATTATTAAAAAAAATACGATAACGATTGCGTAAACCTTTTGGAAAGTTTTTATTATATTTTTCAATTCTCAAACTTCGCTTTCCAAAAGTTTTTAAAAATATGATAACGATTGCGTAAAATAATATTGCCTGATAAAATTAAATCCAATAACATTGTCTATTTAAAACAATACTATTTTCTATTTAAAAAATATTTGCCATGAGTACAAAAAGTAATTTATTAAAATTAATTCCGGAGCAGGGAATTTTACCTCTCTATTTTTACAAGGACACAGAAGTAAGCCTGCAGGTATTACACGCATTGTATCGCGCAGGAATAAGGACAGTAGAATACACTAACCGAGGTGAAGAAGCGTTACAAAATTTTAAAAAGATGCGTGAAGTTTGTGATTCGGAACTGAAAGGAATGTATCTCGGCATTGGTACCATTAAGAATGGTGAAATGGCACAAACTTTTATTGATGCAGGCGCCGATTTTATTATTTGCCCCGGGCTTGTAGAAGACGTTGCAAAAGTCGCTGATAAAAATAATATGCTTTGGGTGCCGGGTTGTATGACTCCCACAGAAATAATTCGTGCTGAGACTTTAGGAGCAAAAATGATTAAGCTTTTTCCGGGAAATATTTTAGGTCCCGCATTTATGAGCGCCATAAAAGCTCTGTTTCCTGATCTTTTATTTATGCCCACTGGTGGAGTGGATCTGGATAAAGAAAATATTGCAGGCTGGCTTAAAGCAGGTGTATGCGCAGTAGGAATGGGAAGTAAACTTATTAGCACCCAATTGTTGGAACAAAAAAATTATTCTAAAATTGAAGAGCTTACAAAAGAAGCGTTGAATATTTTGAAATCTCTTAAATAATATTTCTATAAAAAAATGAAATACCACTTTGCTAATTTAACTCAATAATTTTTTTTTATTTTTTGCAGTAAACAAATAATTAAACAAAATTCTTATTTTCAAACTAATTTTATTCTTACATCATAAATCAGATCCTTTATTTCTACAATTTTAAAATCCTTGCTCTTTATTCGGGCCGTGTTTAAAATAAAATTGTACTCCTCTGTAATCACTGATGAAGGAATTTTAATGATTGATTTTTTAGATTTACTTAATAAATGAGTCCCAAATTCTTTTGTAGAAAGTGGAGCTGGCGTTTCTTTCCAATTTCCGGGAAGTGATGCTTCAGTAATTGAATATATTTCATCAGAAAGAATATCAATAGTAGTAATACTCAATGCACGTGGGATATCTTCAATATTTATATTTACCGTATATTCCAACAGCGATAACGCTCTGCTTTCAGAAGTGTAAAGACATGCAATAGATTTATGATTCCACCGGCCGCCATATATTTTGGCGCCTTCGCCGGATAAGTCATTTGCGTGTTTGGTTTTCCCAACTCTGTAAACTAACATTAATATCTATAAAGTGATTAGGAATAAATGCCATAGTCAATTCTTCCGATAAGATTTTTTACTTCTTCGCGGCCAAATTGGTTGTCAATTAAATCATAAGGAACCTGACCGCCCAGTGCTTTATTAGGCTTAGCCATCCATTGATTGAAACGATTTTCATTTTCAAATACCTCAAATCCATAAGAATACAGATCGGCCATTCCTAATATTTTTTCACTCAAACCAGAATTGAATTTCTCGCCTCTTTTTTTGTTTATTAATGTGGCACGCGTAACCGACAAAGCTTTAGCAAGCATGGTATAATCCAAATCTGCTTTGCTTTTCAAAAGTTCTAAATCTTTTTTACTTACTCCATCATGCACGATATGCATTTTTTCAAATGCAGTTAATTGGCTTTCGGGCTTTTGAGAAGCATTTGCAAGAATAACTTCGAATCGGAAATTGCTGTATGGATATTTTATTGCTGGTTCACCAACCATACTTGCATTGTTATCTTCTTCTTCTGTGGGATATGGTTTAGGTGTAGTTTGATTTTTCTTTTTTGCCATGGTATAATATTTTTAAATATTAAGTACAAATTTATACTCATTTTTTGTGATAAACAAATTCTTTTTACTTTTTTTATAACTTTTAATTTTTCTATATTACCTTCAACCCCTTAAAAAAAATGAAGCAAAGAGTCTCCCATAATATTTCCTTATCATTTGCAGTAATTTCCATTACTATTACTTCTATCATTACAACCCGCTAAGGGTTGTATATTTCCATATTATCCACTGGGCTTTTTAGCTTACTCTACCTCCGGGTAAAATTTAAAATTTCATTTTACTAATCAATAAAATATGCGTGTATTAAAATTTGGCGGCTCGTCTGTAGCTAATGCTGAAAATATAAATAAAATAGTTTCTATCCTTAAGGACCGCTTGGAAAAAGACAAATTAGTAGTGGTGGTTTCTGCCTTAGGCGGGACCACTGATGCGCTGCTAAGCGGGGTAACATTGACTTCCAAAGGAGACATCCTGTATAAAGAGGAATTGCGAAAAATTGAAAACCGTCATTTGGAAATAGTAAAACAACTGATACCTGTGGCAACGCAAAGCAGGGTGCTCAGTATGGTAAAACAACATTGCAATGAGATAGAAGACATTTGTAATGGGGTATTTTTATTGCAGGAACTAACTTCACGGACAAGAGACAGGATAATGAGTTATGGAGAATTATTATCCTCTAAAATTATTTCAGCAAAGTTTCAATCTGTTGGCTTTGAAAATAGATGGATAGATGCGAGAAAGATTATAACCACCAATTCCCATTATGAAAATGCTGTAGTGGATTTTGAATTAACCAACCAGCAAATAGAAGCTTATTTTTCTGCTTCAAATGAATCATTTTTTATTGTGCCGGGGTTTATAGCCTCCGACAAAAGCGGTATCACTACTACGTTAGGGAGGGGTGGTTCCGATTATACAGCTTCCATCATTGCTGCTGCTTTAAGCGCGAGCGCCCTTGAAATATGGACCGATGTAAGTGGAATGATGACAGCAGACCCACGGCTCGTTTCTAACGCGAAAATAATCCCTCATATACTATACCGCGAAGCAATGGAGCTATCTCATTTTGGCGCTAAAGTTGTTTATCCGCCCACCATACAGCCGGTGATGCGGAAAAATATTCCTGTTTGGGTGAAGAGTACTTTTGCACCACAAGACCACGGAACTTTAATCGAAAATACTTCTATAAAAAGTGATAGCACTGTGCGTGGTATTTCAAGTATCAATAAAATTGCTTTATTAAGCCTGGAAGGAAGTGGCATGGCTGGTATCCCCGGGTTTTCAAAAAGATTATTTGAAACCTTAGCAAACGAACAAATAAATGTAATTCTTATTACGCAAAGTTCTTCAGAACATTCGATTTGTGTTGGTATTGAAGAAGCATTTTCTGCGACTGCTAAACGTGCTGTGGATGAGGCTTTCGCTGATGAAATTGAAAGATTGAAAGTAGAGCCTTTAATAGTTGAAAAAGATTTAGCGATAATAGCTTTAGTAGGCGATAAAATGAAAAGCCATCCTGGTATCAGTGGAAAAATGTTCAGCGCTTTAGGAAAAAATGGTGTGAATGTAAGAGCCATTTCGCAGGGATCATCTGAAAGAAATATTTCGGCAGTAATATCTGCAAACGATGTAAAAAAAGCAGTGAATGTATTGCACGAAGAATTTTTTGAAACTACTTATAAGCAGGTGAATTTATTTGTGGCCGGCGTGGGAAATGTAGGCTCACGCTTGTTATCTCAATTATTGCAACAACAACATTATCTTCAAAAAAATCTGCGTCTAACCATGAGGGTTGTAGGTATTGCCAATAGCAAAAAAATGCTGTTCAATGAAAAAGGGATTGATCTGAAAAACTGGAAAGAACTTCTGCAAAACGGGGAGGAAATGAATCTTTCTGAATTTGTAAATATGATTCAAACAAAGAATTTGCGCAATTCGGTTTTTGTGGATGTAACAGCGAATGAAGATGTTGCAAGTAACTATGCAGCTATATTGCAAAAAAGTGTTTCTATTGTTGCATGCAATAAGATTGCTGCTTCTTCCTCATTTGATTATTATGAGAAATTGAAGAATTTTGCGCGCGAATTTAATGTTCATTTTTTATTTGAAACCAATGTGGGCGCCGGATTGCCAGTTATTGGTACTTTGAATGATTTGTTATTGAGCGGCGATAAAATCAATAAAATAGAAGCGGTATTGAGTGGTACATTAAATTTTGTTTTCAATAATTATAATGGTACAAAAAGCTTTGCAAAAGTGGTAAAGCAGGCGCAGGAGGAAGGTTATACAGAACCCGACCCGAGATTGGATCTTGGTGGAGTAGATGTTGTTAGGAAAATAATGATCCTGGCGCGCGAATGCGGTGAAAAATTTGAGATGGAAGATATTGTTAATAATGCATTTATGCCGCCTCAATGTATGAAAGGCTCTGTTGATGATTTTTACGCTTGCATGGAGAAAGAAGAAGCGCACTTTAAAGCTATTTTTGAACAGGCTCATAAAGCGGGAAATAAATTGAAATTCGTTGCTTCTTATGAAAACGGAAAAGCAAAAGTAGGTTTGCAACAGATAGATTCAACGCATGATTTTTATCATCTTTATGGTAAAGACAATGTGGTTTTATTTTATACAAACCGTTATACAGGACAGCCTCTGGTAGTAAAAGGTGCAGGTGCGGGTGCAGAGGTAACTGCATCTGGAGTATTTGCCGATATAATTCGTGCAGTAAGAATTTAAAAAAAAAGAAATGAAAGAAATAAAAGTTATTGCTCCTGCTACCATTGCTAATATTGTTTGTGGCTTTGATATTTTGGGACTGGCATTGAAAGATCCTTTTGATGAAATGACATTATCATTGTGTGATGAACCGGGAATTTATATAAGGCATACAGATGAATACAACTTGCCCGAAGCTCCAGAAAAAAACGTTGCGGGTGCATCTTTGCAGGCATTGATGGATGAATATAAAAAACCAATAGGGTTTAATCTTTCTGTTCATAAAAACATAAAACCCGGTAGCGGCCTTGGTTCCAGCGCTGCAAGCTCTGCGGGCGCAGTCGTTGCAGCTAATTATTTATTAGGAAATATTTTTTCAAAAGAAGATTTGGTACGCTTTGCAATGAATGGCGAAAAAGTTGCGGGCGGAGTAAAACATGCTGATAATGTAACGCCTTGTATTTATGGAGGTGTTACTTTGATTCGTTCTATTTTTCCTTTGGATATAATTCCATTAAATGCTCCCGATTTATTTATCACAATAGTGCATCCGCAAATAGAAGTGCGCACATCTGATTCACGGCAGATATTGAGGAAAGAAGTACAATTAAAAGACGCGATAAAACAATGGGGAAATATTGGCGGATTGATAACAGGTTTTATGAAGAATGATTTTGGATTAATCAGCCGTTCGCTGGAAGATGTAATTGTAGAGCCTGTGCGTAGTATTCTTATTCCGGGTTTTGATGAAATGAAACTGAAATGTAAAGAAGCCGGAGCTTTGGGAGGTGGCATTGCCGGTTCGGGGCCTTCTGTTTTTATGATGAGCAAAGAAGAATCAACTGCAAAAAGAGTAGAAGAAATAATGAAAGGGATTTACGAAAAAATAGGAGTTGATTATAAAACTTATGTGACAGGGATTAATCCTGAAGGTGTAAAAATTGCCTCACCCCAACCCCTCTCCTAAAGGAGAGAGACACGCTCTGAAAAGCATTTGTATTTAATTCGTGAACATTCGTATAATTCCCGCCTGAATGACGCAGTCGGGCAGGCGTGGCAAAAAAAACAGTATGAAATATTATAGTTTAAACAAAAGCGCTCCTGTTGTTGATTTTAAAGAAGCAACCATCCGCGGATTAGCGCCGGATAAAGGTTTGTATTTTCCTGAAAGTATTTCAAAATATGACAACAATTTTTTTACGGAAATCAATAATTATACTGAAGAAGAAATTGCATTTAAAATCATACAGCCATACATTGGAGATGTAATTCCTGAAAATGAATTGAAAAAGATTGTGGTTGAAACAATCAATTTTGAAATTCCTTTAATAAAAGTGAATGAAGCTATTTCTTCTTTAGAATTATTTCATGGGCCTACACTTGCTTTTAAAGATGTAGGCGCCAGGTTTATGAGCCGGTGTCTTGGATATTTTATGAAAAATAATAATAGAAAAATTACTGTGTTGGTAGCTACTTCGGGCGATACCGGGGGAGCCGTTGCCAATGGTTTTTATAACGTAGTTGGAGTAGAAGTAGTTATTCTATATCCTTCCGGGAAGGTGAGCAATGTGCAGGAAAAACAATTAGTTACTTTAGGAAATAATATTCATGCTCTCGAAATAAGGGGGACTTTTGATGATTGCCAGCAAATGGTGAAGCAGGCGTTTTTAGATGATTATCTGAATAAAAAATTATTTCTTACTTCTGCTAATTCGATAAACGTAGCGCGATGGCTGCCCCAGCAATTTTATTATTTTTTCGCATGGAAACAATGGAATGATAAAAAAAATCCGCCGGTGATAAGTGTGCCGAGTGGAAATTTTGGAAACATCTGTGCAGGCCTGTTGGCGCATATTTCAGGATTGCCGGTAAAGCATTTTATTGCTGCATGCAATGCGAACAAAGTGGTTCCTGAATTTTTGCAAACACAAAATTATCATCCTGAAAAAGCAATAGCTACTATCTCAAACGCAATGGACGTAGGCGATCCAAGTAATTTTATAAGAATACTTGAATTGTTTCATCATCAATTTGCGGATTTAAAAAATACATTAAGCAGTTACAGCATTTCAGATGAACAAACAAAGCAAACGATTAAAGAAGTTTATGAAAAGGAAAATTATTTATTGGATCCGCATGGAGCTGTTGCCTATACTGCATTACAAGACTATCAGAAAAAATATCCTGACCAAAAAGGATATATATTGGAAACGGCGCATCCGGTAAAATTTTATGATGTCGTAGAACCGGTAATCCAACAAAAAGTTCCTATACCCGAAAGTGTAAAAGATATTTTACATAAAGAAAAGCATAGCATATTGATGAATGCGGATTTTGAAAAATTGAAAGAATATTTATTGGAGAAATACAATAGGGAATGAAAAGTAGGTAAGAGCCGAACAGTAAACCAGCAAATATTGAGGATTCTTATTTTCCTATGTGCACGCTTAATTCTGCTGCCTGAACGATTGTTGAAGAATGAATTTTATTTTCTAAAGAAAGAACGCTTCAAGGAACTCCGTTGAACAGTAAACAAACAAATAATTCGGATTCTTGCTTTCTTTTCAATGACCAATATGTCACAGTACAATACAACATTTATATTGTGGAATATTGGTTCCGGTAGTTATTCTTTTGTTGCACAGGTGTAATGGATCTTTATTGGAATCAGGTATTGCTGAAAAAATTGAATGTTTTAGCATATTTATTAGTGAGTACTATTAAATTTTATTTCTGTATGAATGTACATATCCATTTGACGAATCGCGTTTTTCTTAGCTGTGTTTTTCTGCTGGCCTTTTGCAGTCTGGCTATATACGCTCAGCAAGTACCCTACGGAACAATTGATCGAAAAGCAGTAGTTACCCGCCACAACCTGATACTGAAAGATCCTCAATCCGCCGGCCCTACACAAGTAGGAAATGGAGAGTTTGCCTATGGTTTCGATATCACGGAAATGCAGACGTTTAATGATCAGTTTACAACAATGTCGTACTGGGGATGGCATAGTACTGAACCACCAAAAGGTTTTACCGCGGATTCCTTTAAACAAACGCTTGTTGATACCCATGGCAGGATGGTTAGCTATGATCTTCCTAATCCAAAGCAAGCTGCATTAACGCAATGGCTGGCAAGTAATCCTCATCGGTTTAACCTGGGAAGAATAGGGCTTTTGTTGAAAAAGGAGGACGGCAGCATTGCGAAAATAAGTGATCTGCAAAACCCTGTTCAAAATTTAGACCTATGGACAGGCGTAGCAGAAAGTAATTTCACGGTTGAGGGACAAAAAATAAAAGTTATAACAGTATGTGATCCGGACAAGGACATTATCAGTTTTAAAATTGAATCTGATTTAATCAAAAAGGGCCAGATAGGTATTTTTATCGAATTTCCATATCCAAGTTTAAAATACTTTAGCAACGGCTCAGACTATAACAGTCCCTCGTTACATCAAACGAATTTGAGAACGATAAATACTAATTCGGTTGTATTTGACAGGCAACTAAATAGTACCATTTATCAGGTAGCCTTTAAGTGGTCGGGAAGCGGCAAAATTAAAAAACAAAAAGAGCATCTCTATGATTTTTATTCTGGATCGAAGGAGACGTCCGTTGAGTATGTTTTTGCATTTTCACCTTCAAAAATCAATTACCGTTTACCTTCCTTTACTGAAATTAGGGCAAGAAGCGTTGCACACTGGACATCTTTTTGGAAAAGCGGAGCAGCTCTGGATCTTTCTCAAAGTAAAGATCCCCGATGGTTCGAGTTAGAACGGCGAATACTCTTGTCTCAATATGTAATGGCAATAAATGCTGCTGGTAATTATCCTCCACAGGAAACGGGATTAGTAAATAACAGCTGGTATGGCAGGTTCCATTACGAGATGTATTGGTGGCACGCCGCACATTACGCATTATGGGATCGCTGGCCGCTGCTAAACAAAAGCCTTCACGTTTATTCCGATAATTTAGTCCAATCAATAAAAAGAGCAAAGTTACAAGGATATATAGGAGCAAGATGGCCAAAATGTACCGGTCCTGATGGCCGGGAATGGCCCGATGTTACCCATGCCTTTCTAATCTGGCAGCAACCGCATCCTATATTTTTTGCTGAACTGGATTACCGTGCCCACCCAACTTTACAAACGCTAAAAAAATGGGATCAGATCGTTGAACAAACGGCAAATTTTTTAGCTTCTTATGCTTTTCTGGATAGCAGCCGGAATGAATATATTTTGGGCCCGCCAATAAAAACGGTTCCGGAAAACAATGATCCACTAACTACACAGAATCCTGCATTTGAGTTATCTTATTGGAGATTTGGTTTGCAAACTGCTCAGCAATGGCGCAAAAGACTTAAACTGGCGCCTAACCCTAAGTGGGATAATGTATTGAAAAAACTGGCACCGTTACCAGTGAAGGACAGTTTGTATCAGCAATGGGAGAATATTGATAGTATGTGGACAAAATATAACTATGAACATCCTGCTATGACCGGCGTTTATGGCATGTTACCTGGTGATGGGGTAAATCAAATAATTATGGAAAAAACCTATCAAAAAGTTCAGTCGGTCTGGAGGTATAATACCTGCTGGGGATGGGATTTTCCGATGGTCGCGATGTGTGCAGCCAGGCTGGGACACCCGGGACAGGCGGTTGATATGCTTTTAAATGCATCACCAAGATTTGCATTTGATGAGCATGGCTTTGTTGGCGGTGGCAACCCTTATCCATTTATCCCATCGAATGGCGGCTTGTTATATGCCGTGGCGATGATGACTGCAGGGTGGGATGGCGATAAGAACATACCTGAGCCCGGGTGGCCAAAAGATGGCTCCTGGGTAATTAAATGGGAGGGCTTTAAAAAAGCTCCCTGATAAGAGAGTACGCAAACAAATTTTTAATTTCGGAAACTAACAGAGACTTTAATTCCGGTAAAGATTATTAACAACCTTTGCCTACAAAGGAAGCAATCATCTATATAACAAACGGACACATTTGGCAACAGAATCGCGGATGGTAAAACAAGCGGATTATTCAAAATAACCTATCTTGTTTTTCTAAGTGTTCAATGGATTTTTAAACGAAAAAAGTACAATGAATAGAAAATTATTTGGATTTATGGTGTTTATCTTAGCTGGTGCATGTTTGCTATATTCCTTTGTCAGTACGGATAATTTACCCAAGCAATTAGAAAAAAATAGCGATCACCCCGAAATTGTAAACATTATCAATTTTATTCGATTACTTGAACCCAGAGATTCTAAGATTACTGAGGATGTTCTTTATCAGACGGTGGTGAAGCAAGTGGAGATGATGAAAAAATATAAACTACCGGGCACTTTCTTATTGCAATATGATGCTTTACTTGATCCCCGTTATCAGAAGCTTCTGAAAGGATTACCCAGGGATAAATTTGAAATAGGTGCCTGGTGGGAGATTCCTCAACCCTTAGTGGAAAATGCGGGTCTGAAATGGCGGGGGGATTCTCCATGGGATCCCCGTGCTGATGTGGATTTCGCTACTGGTTATACGCCTGAGGAGAGGGATAAACTTGTTGATGTATTTATGAGAGATTTTAAAAAAATATTTGGTTACTATCCTAAATCAGTTGCATCATGGTTCATTGATGCACATACCTTAAATTATCTTTCTAAAAAATATAAGATCGTTGCTTCAGCTAATTGTAAAGATCAGTATGGCACAGATGGATATACTCTTTGGGGTGGTTACTGGAACCAGGCTTATTATCCGAGTTTGAAAAATGCATACATGCCGGCTCAAAACGAAAAAAATCAGATACCTGTTCCCATTTTTCGCATGCTGGGAAGCGATCCTGTTAGACAATATGATGAAGGTATTGGTACGCACCGGCAAGGTGTTATCACTCTTGAACCTGTTTATAAATTTGGTGGAGGAGATTCCGCGTGGGTTCACTGGTATTTTAAACAATTTGTTGAAGGTGAAAGTATGCAGTACGCTTATGTTCAGGCCGGGCAGGAAAATTCTTTTACCTGGGATGCAATGTCTAAAGGATTTGAAATTCAACTGCCATTAATTGCAAGGTTAAGAGATGAAAAGAAAATAAAGGTTGAAACACTTGCTGCGTCTGGTAAATGGTTCCGTGAACATTTTAAAATTACGCCTGCTACTTCCGTTACTGTAAATGAGGATATCGATGGAAGCAACAGTAAAACGGTATGGTTCGATAGCCGGTTTTATCGTTTGAATTTGTTATGGGAAAATGGCTCTTTGCGCTTTAGGGATATTCACTTATTTGATGAAGATTTTGCTTCTGAATTTTTGACTAAGAAATCAACTTCCAATCAATGTTCTTTTTTTACACTCCCTTTTGTAGATGGACATGTATGGAGTTCACGGGAGAAGATTGCAGGTTTAGGATTCAAAACTATAGTAGATGGGAAAGAAATATTATTAAACGGCGATAATCCTATTATTAAAAGCACCGTATCGGGGCGACTGGATATTTCGTGGCCGTTGAAAAGTGCGAATGATACTTTGCAAATGCATATTGATGAACGACAAATTGAGATGGCTATGGTCGGTAAAACATCTATCAACTGGTTCCTGGATTTATCAACTGCTAAGGATATAAAATTACCTTTTAAAGAAATTAGTCCTAACCGGATTGATTGTGAATTTGAGGGGATGAAGTATTTCATTTCTGCGAAAAAAGGTTTTTTCTCTAAACCTTCTGATAGCGTTGTTTTTAGAATAACTCCGGTTAGAAATAAGTTGGTTTTGGATTTTGCGAGAATACAAATGAAATGAGTTAATTCAGAAAAGAACTCACTTTGATGCTGTATGTTTTTTCGGAAAAAAACCTTAGCGTCTTCAAGTCGTAATGGCAATAATCTAAACAAGCCGAAGGCAGAATTTTTTTCTCTGTGGTTCTCTGTGCCTTCTCTTTTTAACTCTGTGAAATATTTTTTTACACAGAGAGAGGAGCCGAGAATCACAGAGCTGCACAGAGTTTGCAAACATAGGAGTCACAAAGGCTTAAAGAGGAAATAGGAATCTCCGTTATTAGTCCTTTTACTGTTATACTTTTATGATTTCTGTCAAATAATTATATCGTTGTTATTATCTGTAATTGTCAAAAAATTCTATCTAATGTTTTTAAAAAAGAGAAACTTCATTTTAATTTTTACCTTCTTTGTTCTTTTGTCTGATTGCTGCGTGGCTTCTAACAGTAAACCAATAAATAAGAACGTTTCTGAAATAAATGCTGATAAAATTGTGCGAATTAGTAATCCAAAAATTTCTTTGATTTTAGATTATAGTAACAAAGCATCCATTACTTCAATGACCGTCAATGGCCAAAAGGTGATAAGTAGCGCTGATGGAATTTTCACCTCTGTGAATGTGGGCGGGATTGTTTATTCTTCTTTGCATTTAAAAGGAACGCCTGTTTTATCAAGGTCTGATAATACTTTTAATATCAATGGAATTACTTATGGCAACAATGATTTTACGATTCGTGAAAACTGGATATTTACGGTGACAAATCAATCCATCAAATGGAACATTGAAAGAAGCGTTTCCAGACCGCTGCAAATAGAAGAAGAAGCTATTCCGGTTTTTAATTTTGATAATATCCATACATGGGAAGGCGCTTACCAGGGCTATGGTGGCCTTGCGTGGTTTTATCTTTTTAATGAAAAATTATGCACTTATGGAGTCCATACTTCTTCTTCAAGTTTTTGGAATAGCAAGACAGGCAATGGATTAAATATTTCAGTTAATGCTCCTGGAGATAAAGTGGCTATGAAATATTCACGGAGTATGGATGATAAATTAGCCTATTCTATTACTGTTTCAAAAAAAGAAATGTTACCGCGTTATGATAGCGGCACACACAGAAGAAGATTTATCAGAAACAAGACGGATGTGTGGGATTCTTTTACGCTTGCAAGTGGTAGACATAATCAGTCAATAACCCTGAGTTATTTCGATTTTAATAAAGAATATGGCCGTGGAAAATTTAAAGGAATTAACGGGTCGCAGGTGAGTGATGTTCTTAATACAATTGCACGAATCGGCGTTATTGATTCTCTTCATTTTGGTGGAAATAGCTGGCACACACCTTATGGACCGATTTGTCTTCATGAACAATATATTGCTCAAATGGGATTGGGTATTGATGACCCTGCTTACCTAAATGGATATAAAAGTTGTCTTGCCTTTTATTGCACTCATGCAATAAAACCTGATGGAAGAGTTTATGCAAGATGGGCTTATACAAATGAGGATATGATGCCAGGTCAGGGGAATGCTGATGGTTTTTATGAAGCGCAATGGGGAATCCTGATGGATTCCAACCCGGATTTAGTTTCTAATATTTCAGAACTTTATGATTTGACCGGCGATAAAATATGGGTTAAAAGCCTTCAGCCTTCTTGTGAAAAAGCGCTGGATTGGATTCTTAAAAGAGACAGCAATGGAAACGGGCTTGTTGAAATGATGACGAATAGCCATCTTCAGAAAAGGAGTAGTGATTGGATTGATATCATCTGGGCGTCTTATGAAAATGCTTTTGTCAATGCAAAGCTTTATCATGCTTTGGTGAAATGGGCCGACATTGAACGCCAACTAAATAATAATACGAAAGCTGATTATTACGAAAACTTTGCCGCTAAACTCAAAACCAGTTTTAATAAATCAACTAAAGACGGTGGTTTTTGGGACGAAGAAAATAAATGTTATGTTCACTGGATTGATAATGACAAATCAGTTCATGGCCGCAATATGGTAACACCGGTAAACTTTATGGCCATTGCTTATGGTATTTGTGATGATGACGCAAGGCGAAAGATGATATTAGATACCATTGAATCGCAGATGGAAAAGGAGAACCTTTTCTTCTGGCCATTGTGCATGACTTCTTATGCGCCCGGTGAAGGTAATGATTGGCAATTTCCTTTTCCTAGTTATGAAAATGGAGATATTTTTTTATCCTGGGGATCGGTTGCTGTGAAAGCTTATGCTGAGTATAAACCAGGGCTTGCTCTTAAATATGTTAAGAATGTGTTGAATCAATACAGTAAAGATGGCCTTGCTTTTCAGCGTTATGGAAGAATTAAGCAAGATGGTTTAGGTGATGATATTTTATCGGGAAATAGTTTGGCCATTGTTGGATTGTACCAGGCGATATACGGAATCAATCCATTGTACAATCGTTTTTACCTTAACCCACATATTACGCCGAAGCTTTATGGCACTGAGTTAAATTACAGATTCAGAAATGAAAAGCTAACTATTGGCCTTGACAGCAGCCATTATTCAGTATCTGATAAAATGTTCAAAATAATATGCGTAAAAGATTTTGGTTACTTTGCCACAAAAAATAAACTGTATTATTTTGATGGGAAGAATCCAAATGCTTCCATAGAAATTACATCAGACAAACCGCTTTCTATAGACATAAAGAATTGGGATGATAAAAATATGGATTGGGTGCAAACAGTTCCTGAACTTTCTTCGAAACCGCTTATTTATGAAGTTCATCAATTAAAACCGAATGTTGATTATTCACTTATAGTTAATGGTAAATCTGTTAAAAAAATCAAAAGCGATTTTAAAGGAAATTTGGTGATAAGTCATAAAGTTTCAAACACTAACGAAACACTAACGATTAGAAATGAAGATTAAATGTATCCACTCAAAAACCTTAAGAATAGAATAGGGGATTTGTTACAAAAAAGCAATTAGTCAAAATTTTAAACCAAATGGATACCTGATATTTTTTTGGGTTATTCGTAACTTTTGGTTTTACTATCCTTTGAATAAAGTATTTTTAAAACATAAATCTTTGATATTTCTTTATTTACTGTGAATTTCATTTAACGTTTATGCTTCACTGTTATCTTGTATTAATGAATGCTGATTTTTAAAAACTAAAGCGATATTTATTACAAAAATAAATTAAAAAGAATCCTATAAACCGCACAACATCACTTCCCCGACATTCCTTTAAACAACCCCGCCAACACAGTAAAAGCATTTTTAACTACATTTTCATTTTCCACAGGTATATGCAAATAGGTTTGCCCGGTAGCATCATCTTTTTTGGTAATGGATTGCAACAGGTTTTCAGTTGCTTTTGCATCTGATAATACATTGCCCAATTGGGTAAAGAATGAGGACGCAGTCTGTATCAATTGCTGTTCCGGTTTAGCGCTAAATAATTCAGGTTGCTCAGTTGCTTTTTCGGGAATAGTTTGTTTTACATCATCGTCTTCGTATGTTTCAGTAGTTTCTTTTTCTTTGGGCTCAACAGGTTTTTCCGCAGAGGTTGCCTCTTCGCGATCACTATCAACGTGCGATGTGGTAACGGTTTCATCAGTAAATAATCCTTCGATGTCTTTCATAAAGACATTGAACTTGCTGTCGCCCATAAAAATATTTGATTCGCCATTATCCAATATTCCTTCTGCCAGCGCCCGTTTAAATTTCAACTTACTCAGCATGCCATGCTCAATGGTATTCTGCGCTACAAAATTGATGATGCTTACATTTCGTTTTTGCCCTTGCCTGTAAATGCGGCCAATGCGCTGTTCCAATACCGCCGGATTCCACGGCAAATCCATGTTGAATAATAAAGAACCAGCCTGCAGGTTTAGCCCAACACCTCCGGCATCCGTAGAAAGAAAAATCCGGCAGTTTTCGTCATTATTAAAACGGTCATATAAATCCTTTCTTTTGTGGCTTGGAATGGATCCGTTCAAATTAGCATAGCCTATTTTTTGATTGTCCAATTCAGAAGCTATCAACCTGGTAAATCTTTCCCATTGGCTAAAGATTACAATCTTTTCATCGCCAGTAGTAATCGCTTCATCCAAAATATTAAACAATTCATCGAGTTTTGTCTGATGATTTGTTTCCTGGTCTATGATGTAGGTGCTGTTGCACACCATTCGCATCATGTTGAGTGAAATCATCAGCCGTTGCCTGTCTTCTTCACTTAAGAATCCCATTTTTCTCCACCTGGCTACCAGTTTCACTACAATTTCATAATAATCATCATGAATTTTTCTCTGCTCTTCGGTAATATTTACAAAAAGATTTTTATCGGTTCGTGTGGGCAATTGTTTCAGCACTTCCTTTTTGGTACGGCGCAGCAATATTGGTTTCAGTCTTTCTTTTATATCATGCAGGTCTTTGTAGCCGATCACTTTGCCGGTTTCATCTGTTTGCTCATAAGTCGAAGTAAAATTATAAAGAGAGCCGAGTAACAAAGGGTCTATAAATTGTACCAATGAATATAGTTCCGGAAGTTTATTTTCAAGTGGTGTACCTGTAAGAATCAGCGCATATTTGCTTTGTAGTTTTTTGATAGATCGTGATATTTTAGTTTGCCAGTTTTTAATTCGCTGTGCTTCATCAAGAATAATCAGATCGGGTTGGTATTCATTAATCAGGTCCAGGTCATTCACGGCCATATTGTAACTGGCAATTTTGTAGACGCTATCTTCTTTTTTATACAATTTTTGCCTGTTAAGATAATTGCCTTCTATAACAGTGGTAGCGGCAGTGGTAAATTTTTCTATTTCACTTTCCCATTGATATTTTAATGAAGTGGGGCATATTATCAATACTTTTTGTACCTGCCTGTGTTCGTGTAAAAGCTGTGCTACTCCAATAGCCTGTATGGTTTTTCCCAGTCCCATATCATCGGCCAGGATGCTTCTACCGGCGGCGGCACAAAATAAGATACCTTCTGTTTGATAAGGAAATGGTTTTACTTTAAGGCTCTTAATTTCAGGGAGTTTCTTTTGTTTAAAATAAGGGCTTAAAAAATTGTTCCGTTCTTTTTTTTCACGCCATTGAATAACGTGAGACAAGGCATCATCATAACAACGAAATGACGGATTAATTTGAAAACCCTTTTGCAGGATTGTATCAATTTCTTCAAAACCTTTTTCATTCAGGCTACCGGCGCTGTCAACGTAAGGCTTCCACAATTTTTTGTATTCCGCTTCATTTTCAGTGCCTGCTCTAAACATAATTTTTCTTTCGCCGCGGTACTCCACGTACATAGAACTATAGGATGTAGAATAGGGATGGTTTAATGCTTTGCGTAAAGCGGGTCTTTTACGGATAAAAATTAAAACTGCCTCAATGTGTTTGCAGGTGCCAAGCTGGTTGGTTTTAAAATCATAGCATGAACAATAATTCAAACTATTATCAACACTGCGGAGCGCTACCTTGTAATTATTTTTTGTAGTGGCATTGTAAACCTTGTAGTCACTGTAAACAAGACCATCACCAATATTGGAGAACTTAAAATCAGTTTTCTCTGCTATTTGTTTGCGCAGCCCGGTTTGCCATTGCGCTACCGTCATATCTGGTGGTTTGCGGGTATTCGACAATTGTGTAGGCCTGTACTGTCTTTTCTTTGCTTTTGTACGTTTCTTTTTTGTTGCTGTTGCCATATTTTTAGTTGAGGGTCAAATTTATTATATGATTTATTAATTGTGGGGTAAATCTATTAACAAAGAATAAACTTTTATGATAGATTATCCATTGGGACATTCACAGGTAAAAAGCGTTGTGATGTGAAATTTATTTGTAATGTCCTTTTAATGATTGCACAATGAGTGTGTCATTGACAACCGAATAGACGAATCTACGTTCCTGGATAATCCTGCGTGACCAGTATCCGGTTAATTGATGTTTTAGCGCTTCGGGCTTGCCTATACCTTCAAAAGGATTTTCAATAATGGCATTAGTCAGTTGCAATATTCTTTTGAGAATAGCTTTATTACCGGATTTAATCCAGAAATCTAAATGTTCTTTTGCCTTTGGAGTGTATATTATTTGCATACTTTTTCCAGATCTTCTATAGTCATGGAAATCCCTTTCCCGTTTTTCAAATCTTTTTCGCCTTGCTTTATCATGGCTATAAATTCGGGTTTGTATGACGAATTCGTTTCCTCTGCTTTGGTAATAGTGTATTTTATTTTAAATGCTTTAATAACAGCTTTTATAGCTTCTATTTGAGAAGCATCCTCCGTGTATGCAATAATATTAATAGCTTTCATTTTGCGTTGTTCTTATTTGATTTCTGTATATAAAATTAATGATTAATTAATGAATAACAGAAAAAGCAAAGATACCAAATAGAACGTATTCGGAATGTGTGTTTGGCAGTTTAAGATTATCAACAAACCATACCTATCATGTAAATAAACTTTTACATTTGCATCATGCAGCTCACCGCAGAACAAGAAGCCGTTATAGCCACCAATCACGATTTGGTGATAAACGCTGTGGCAGGTAGTGGTAAAACTACTACGCTCATTGAGTATGCAAAAACCCGGGCTGCCGGTAATAAAATATTATACCTCGCCTTTAATAAAACGGTTAAAACAGAGGCCATTCAAAAGTTTGCTGCTGCGGGTGTTGGACATGTAAAAGTAGAAACAGCACATTCCCTTGCGTTTGATCATATCATTAAACACAGTAATTACCACGTGGAACAGGGCTATAAAAGTTATGAATGGTGTGATATTTTAAACATAAAAACCGGCGACCTTCATACCGATTTTATTATCGCTTCGCATGTCAATAAGTTCATTAGTTATTTCTGCAATAGTAATGTCACTAAAGTGCAGGAACTTAATTATGCTGATGAAATCACCGATGCGAAAGCGAAAACTTTTGTTCTTAATTTCTATAATAAAATTGAACATTTTACCCGTGAGGCTTTGGCTAAAATGGATAAAGCGGAAATAAGCGTAACACACGATTTTTATCTAAAAAAATTTCAACTCAGTAATCCGGTATTGCCTTACGATTATATTTTATTTGATGAAGGACAGGATGCCAGCGCTGCTATGCTGGATGTTTTCTTAAAACAAAAAGCCATTAAAATAATTGTTGGCGATGCGCATCAACAAATATATGGATGGCGCTATGCAATTAATAGTTTGCAAAAAGTGGATTTTCAGGTGTATAATCTCAGCAACAGTTTTCGCTTTGATGATGAAGTGGCGTTGATTGCTAACAAAATACTTGGATGGAAAAAACATTTGCAGCAATTAGCTGCCGTAAAAATTATTGGCGTTGGGCAGCCTTCTGAACTTATCAAAACGAAGGCTACTTTAGGCCGTACCAATTTAAGTTTGTTGCTGAATGCAATCGCTCAATGGCAACACGGCAATATAAAGACTTTACATTTTGAAGGTAATATCAACAGCTACACATTTGCCGATGAGGGCGCTTCTTTGTATGATGTGCTCAACCTTTACAATAGCAAGCCGCAAAAAATAAAAGATAAATTAATTGCCGCCATGAAAACCATGAAGGAACTGGAAGACTATATTGAAAAAACGGAAGACAACAGTCTGGGCATGATTGTAGAAGTGGTAAAAGAATTTGGAAACAAATTACCATCTCTCATTAATGAATTAAAAAACAATCATACGGCGGCTAAAGAAGATGCAGATATGATATTCAGCACAGTGCATCGCTGCAAAGGCATGGAGTATGATGAAGTAACGCTGCTGAATGATTTTGTAAATGAAGAAAAACTGAAGAAATATATTGCGCAATATGGCGGCGATAAAATAAATGAACGTGACAAAAACAGATTAGCCGAAGAAATAAATATTTTATACGTTGCTGCTACAAGAGCCAAAAGCAAATTAAAAATTCCACCGGAAATAAATCCGCTAAAGAGTATAGAGATGGCTACGCAAGAGCAGCCTGTTTTCAATTCAAATAAAAAATATTATAAAAACAATCGTGCCGATGATTGGGATTTGTATGCAACACCTTTTTACAATGAAAATAAAAAAGATAGTTATTCAAAATCTACCAATCATGGCAAACGCTGGACGGATGATGAAGAAGATGAAGCGGCAGAACTTTTTGGTAAAGGCATTTCCATTAAAGATATCGCCAAACAGTTGAGCCGTGGTATAAATGGTGTTAGAATTAAATTGATTAATATGGGTTTACTGGAGGATGATGTCCCATTTTGAAATTGGATTTAGTCAAATGCTTTTGAACCTTTATTTTAATTTCATAGATTAGCATGATGAAGCAAAACTTTCCTATTCATAGTTCGTAGTTTTTTACAGCTACTATTTATCAGTACCCATCCTGCTGAACACCGTTCGGACGGGGAATCATTTGCTAAGCGATGATGTCCACAAAAATATAGTAATTGAAAGTCTTAAATTTTTAGTAAGGTTGGTTTTACACAGGAGTGGTTTTATAAATTAAACATACTTAGGGTAGCAGGGCTCACCAACGGCTGAACTTAATGTACTCATTCTATAGCCGTAAAAAATTGCGGATGGTCTGTTATTGTGGATTCCATATTTAATGCTCAAAGATAGGGTTTCGTTCTATTCATTTTGTTGGTGAAGCAGCCGCGCTTATCCTTGTCCACCTGTCCCGCTTTTTTGCGGGAACACCAACAAAGTCACTTTCTTTTTCGGAAGACCAACAAGGTCAGAAATCGCGTGGCTCTACAGGGGCAATTGATAGAGATAAGGCTTGTGGCAAAAAAGCTATCATAAATTAACGTCCCAAAAGCAGTAAACGAACTTATAATGCTGATTTGTATTTTTTATTTCGGTCGTTCAACAAAGCCTTCTTTGTTGTAAACTAATAGTGTATCCCGACTTAATTAATGGAAAAATAAATCAACGGCTGTTTGTTCTATGAGGTTATCTTCTGAGTATTCCAAAGTCATTTTTAATTTGTATTAATTAAAGAAGTAATTCTACTTACAAATGCTTCCTCTTTTTTTATCATTTCTTTCATTGATTGATTTTCAGAAACGTAAATCCCATCAACAATAAAGTTTATTTTATTATCATCATTTCCATAAATTGATTCTGAATGTGCTTTTGTTGTATTGATTTCCTTTGACAATGGATAAATCAAACCACTTGCGATTAAATCATTTTTGTAATACCCAGAATAGGAATGTATTTGATGTAAATCCGCTCTGTCCACATCCCTATTCTGCATTTCCATCTTTTTGAATTTAGCATCAAAAACAACCACCTTTCCACTTTGCCTTTGCTTCATTACTAAGTCTGGAAACATAGGGCGTTTATAGAATTGCTGTTGATAAATTGGTATTTCTTCCTGGCCACTCACTGTCCAATCCGGAAAACTTCTGCTAAGCAATTTTTCAAGGTACAATTCATATAATTCTGCAATGTCAAACAAGTAACCTGTGGTATCTAATTGTTGTTTTTTATTCTCAGGCATTAGGTCTTTATCCAATAAGATGATTTCGGCATACTGCAAAACCCGCTTGAATCCTCTGTACATTGGATTGTTGATAGATTGATGAGATTTTGCCTTCTGAATAGTTGCATAGCTTGCAAATTGCCCGGAATAATGTTGTTTCAACAACTGGTTTAATCCAAGTAATCGACTGTGTATTTCTTTCCCAAATATTCTTTCAAGTTTTCTCAATGCAAGGTAAAGCACATCCACAATTTCCTGCACATACATTCGCTCTTTGAAAGTGCTTGTAAGTTTCCCTTGGAAAGGAATATCTCGTTTTAAAAAGTCGTTAAAATCGATGCTACCTCTTACTTTGTGGCTTCTCTCCTGATGTTTTTTGTATTGTTGTGGCAAACTCAATACTGCCGCCTTTTCAAGTGATTGAATAAAAAGATAAGCGATGATAAACAGGAACTGATTTTCTGTTTCGTCCTTTTTGGCTTTTACCTGTTCATTATCTACATAAATATCATTTACAAAATTGAGCATTCGCTTCAAAAAAGCATCTCCATATTTTGTAGTGATGTTGATTTTACAGCCTTTGTAAAACAAAACACCGGCATATAATCCTGTTTGTACTATGTATTCTTTTTCCTGCTCGAGTTTCTCTTTTGAATACAATTTCAGAATTAAACGTTCTTCGTCCAGTTCAAAAAAACGTCTGCGTTTGAAGTTGAATATTTTAATCTGTTTAAGCTGTTCCGCTCCGAGTTTCAGTTCATAAACCGATGAGAACAACTGCTGCAACTGTTTTAAACCTGTCTTTTTAACGGCAAAAGCTTCACCCAAAGCTGATTCAAGGATGGGGGCTTCTTCGTAAAAATTATGATTCACAGGTATGCTTATTCTCATCTTATTTCAATGTTTCTTTAAATCGTCTCAATGCCTCATTCAACTTGTTGTCTAATTCGCCTTCGGCAAATACAGCTCTCAGGTATTCTTTTAGTGTTGGGCGCAGGAAAAGATTGAAAAGTACTTCTATATTATTTTGCGTTATTTCTTTGCGTTTGGCTATATGGCCCATTTTCATAAAAAAGGAATGGCCAAACTCATACGATTTACCCAAGCCCAAATCATTGGAGATATAATTATTCAAGCGTTCGCAAGCTCTTTTGTAATTACCGATATTGTTAAATTCTTCTTTCCCTTTGAATTTAGTTTCATCTTCTACTACGTCATAATCACAGTCTTTTCTTATCCACTTGAACCGTCTGCGGAGTGCCAAATCAAATGCGTCTATGCTTTTGTCCACATCGTTCATCATGCCAATAAAAAATACATTTTCAGGCACTCCAAATTTCACTTCTCCACTGTCAATGGTATATGCCAGCGATTTGTATTTATCATCTTCCCGGATTAAATCTTCTATCAACGAAGAATATTGTGTTTTTATCAGATTTTTATTGCTTTTACCATCATGACGATAATCTTTTTCTAACAGCGATAAGGTTTCACCAAATACAGAAGAAAGATTAGCCCGGTTAATTTCATCTACCACAAAATAAAATGCTTTTCCCGGATTGCTTTTGGCTTTGATGCAAAAGTTTTTAAAAACTCCGTTTACCAGTTCAAAGCGAATGTTTCCGTCTTTTGAAACGCCTTTCGGTTTTATACCCTCAATAAAATCTTCGTAAGTAAACGATGGGTGAAATTGTAATTTTTCGTAACGAGAACTATCGCCCTGACAAACAAAATCGAGACTATTGACCACCGAATAGGTTTTACCTGTACCCGGAGGGCCATACATAATTACATTTGGGTTATCAGCATCTGCAATGGTTTTCGCATTTACATAATTCCATAAAAAACGAGAAAGCAAGATGAGTTCGTTTTTATCTTGTTCGTTTACTTCCAATAGCTCCTTTGCAACTAAACAAACCTGGTGATTCTTTGTAAATATGCCCTCCGCATCGCCATCAATAAAATCACGATATAGTTCTTCTAACCATTGCGTAGAGTATATGTATAGAAAATCGGCTAAGTTGTCTAATACTGACATTTTCATTAAAATCTGTTTGGCACTGTAATTTGCATCTTCCACCATTTGGATTTTGGCCAACACATCTTTTTCTTCAACAATTGTTTTTAATAAACCTTTGATATTGTCATTAAAATAGTTTTCTGCTTCCCCTCGTGTAGCATTAGACTTATTCTGCTTTAAGATATAATACGTTGTATTGTCATTATTCAATTTTACTTCGAAATTAAAAGCCGTACCCGGCTTGGATGAACCTAGAACCGTTTTGGTAGTTCGTTCTAAGAAATTACACAAGTAACCACCTGGCATCGTAGCCGTGGCACTCCCCAATGTATTGGTGTAATCATCTAAACTTAAGATGTCGGTAGTTATCTTTCCCTTGTATTGGTTCCATTGAGCAATAAGGCTCTCAATCTCTTTGGTATTATAATTCTTATCTTCTTCCTTGGTTTCTGCTTTAAATTTTTCCCAAAGCGCTTTTATTTGAGTTTGGTGCTCCTCTGTAAGTGGGCTATTATTTTCCATTGTTTCAATTATTAAATTGTAATCAGCATTTGTAATGCTTACTATTCTGGCTCTAATGTCTTTGTTTGAAAGTAAATTATAAACCGAGTCAGTGCTTATTTTGTAGAGCCAAATCTTTACACTTTTAAGTTTGAAGCGGATAACTTTTTCACCATCTTTATCAATCTCTTCTTTATTGCTATCTATAATAGCCTGCCCCCAATAGACTTTGGTATTGAATTCTTTAAAAATGACTACATCTCCTTTTTGGGGCTTATAAGTTAGGTTATCACTTGTTGTAAAATAATACTCTTTAGTCTCAAGGATTGTACTTGTATCCCAGATAGAATCTTCGTATTCACCTTTCGGTTTATTACCAAAAATGAAATAATTAGGTTCTGTATTTGTTAAATTGTTATTCATTCGTTACACTTCTATTTGTCCATTCATTAATTCTCTGAACCACTGATTTTTTACCCTTGTTTGTGTGTTTCCTAATCCGGAGAGTCGAAGTTGGTGTTACGCTTGGTTCGGAAGTGATAGCTGCACTGAATGTGCTCATCTTTCTTTTTTTATTCTGCATAATGATTTAGATAATCCAATCATTTAAACCTTTTCATAAAACATCGCATTTGAATATTTATATTCCTCTGCAACATGCAGTAGATTTCCTACAATACCTCTTCATCGACTAACGTTAATATCTTTTCTTGTAATACCATACCTCGTTCTTGTAAAAAGAGTGTATAGTCATCATTTTTCCCAGCTTCAAAGGCTTTGTCATAAATGAAATTACTTTCAAGGACTAATGATAGTTTTTCTTTGAGATTTTCTTCAATTATTTTAAAATAATCAGACGGCTTTTTGTCAGAAATTTCACGATTGTTCGAGAGATTTTGCATAGAGATATTTGAATGGTAATTTGCCTCAGTTTTTGAAACTCCCATACTATTTAAAAAACCCTTTGGGAAAATATGATGATATTCTAATTTATTAATTACCGATAATGCTTTGAATGTATCTACAGTTGTACCGTCTAAAAAACTCTTTGGTTTATTTGTCGCAAGCAACAATGCAAAGGTTAAACTAGAAGCTTTATTAAGTATAAAATTATCTGTTAGAAAACCTTTGAAATTAATTTTTCGCTCAACATTAGGTTTATTAATTCTATTTGCCGCAAATTCTCTTATTTGGGCAAGGTCTTTTGTTATAAGTCCGGTATTCGCAATACCATAGTGTTGGGTAAATGATGTCTTCCAAAACCATTTCGCCAATTCGTGTCTTTGGTGAATTGTAGGTTTAGGAGATAGGTTAAAGAACTCAACGATAGTATCCTCTCCACTAACCCCTTGTTGTCTTACTAAAAATAGCGATGCACCTTTGCCGTTATGGAACACAAAAATATAACGCAGGCGCAGTTGATGCAATCTCATATTGAAGCCTGCAAAGAAAGTAG
>Ga0208717_1000097_pt1 | contig 48992 bp, 47 predicted proteins | sample NGESurF53shallow_FD_184489 | JGI IMG/M metagenome (GOLD analysis project Ga0208717, IMG submission 184489) | Arctic peat soil microbial communities from Barrow, Alaska - NGEE Surface sample F53-3 shallow (SPAdes) | ecosystem: Environmental > Terrestrial > Soil > Wetlands > Peat ... | reverse complement strand
CCGACCAGCTCAGCCGGGTGATCGGCCAACCCGAGCAGGGACGGCAGGTCGGTGATGAACTGCACCTGTTGGCGCCGCCCGTGCCGGCGTCGTGCGTTCGGATCCGCCAGTGCATCGTTGGCCCACGCCACCAAAGCATCAGAGCGGTAGGCGTCGATGCCCTCATCGGCCAGCCCAGCCTTCTTCGCCGCGGCTTGCAGTTGCCGCGCGGTGGCGTCCAATCCCAACCACACCGTTTGAGCGTCAATGCTCGACATGGTCACCCGGAACTCGCTCATCACCGCATCGAACAGGTCGACCTTGTCCGCCCCGCGATGAACCATCGCCTCCGTGTGCTCCGCCAACAGCAGATCGGGGGCCGCAGCCACGATCGCCCGGCGCAACGTGCGGCGAAACGCCGCCCAACCCTGCCCCTTTGGCCCGCGAGGCGACCCGCGCGTCAACCACGGCGATCCCAACCGCGTCCAGGCCGGCGTCGCGCACCGCCTAGGCGACCACCCGCGCATGCCAGTACCCCATGAGCCCCGCCGCCATCGCCACCTGGCACCTCGGCAGCATCTCGGTGATCGCCCGCGCCGTATCGACGCGGGTCTGGGCGCCGCCGCTGGTCAGCCCCAAACTCGCCGCGACCAGATTCGCCCCGGCGTCGATCGGGTCACGCTCCACCATGTCGGTGCTGTTCGGATCAGCTGCCGGCGGAGTCGGACCAGCGACCAGCGCAGTCACCCGCACACCCATCTCAGCCAGCCACGCCTGCTGACGCTCAAAGCAACGTGCGCATGATCGATGCCGAGTTCTCATCGAGACTGTCCACGTCCAACAACGACAAATACCCGATCATGGTGCGACCCGGCTCGAACTCCAGCAGATCTTCGTTGCACCATCCCGGACCAGCATCGGGCAACAACGACGCAGCAGTCGCACGGTCACACTCGTCGATAAAGAAATCGACATCGGCCTCGGCGATCAACATGGATCGAAGCTACCCACCACCACTGACACTTTCTGCAGACCCGCTTGCCCCGTTAAAGCTGTGCACGACTCAGCAGAATGTGCATAACGGCAACGGCCAATAAGCAGAGCGAGTACGCACGTCATACTGAGGACGACGCACGCGACTCATCCGCTGGGTCGTCCGAGACGTGACACAACCGCGTCGGTGTGCGTGCCTACTGCTGAATGTGAATGCCGCGGTAGTACTCGAGCACGAAGCCGAACGCCGTCAAGATGACGAACATCATGCCGAGGATCGCCAGCCACCAAGCGAAAACGACTCCCAGTGCGACGACCGCGACCGATGCAGCTGTGAACAAGGGCCACCAGCTGTGCGGGCTGAAGAAGCCGAATTCGCCTGCAGATTCAGAGATTTCCGCGTCGCGGCGATCTTCGGGGCGCATCCCCGTGCGACGGCCTGTCACGAAAAGGTAGAAACCCACGAGGAACGCGAGACCTACCGCAAGCGCCAACGCCGTGGTGCCAGTCGGGTCGTGCGACAGACTCCAGTAAACGATGTCGACGACCGCGAAGAAGACCGCGCAACCCGCAAAGAGCAGACCTTCGGTCTTCACTAGGCGCTGCCTCCTTCAACCGCTGTGCCTGCTGCCACCGGTGTGCGCGGCCGGCCAGTCAGTTCGGGGTGGTGCAGATCGAACGCCGGCCGCTCCGAACGGATGCGCGGCATGCGAACGAAGTTGTGCCGCGGCGGTGGACACGAGGTCGCCCACTCAAGCGACGCACCCCAACCCCAGGGATCGTCGACGCCGACCAGCGGCGCATGCCGCCAGGTTTTCCAGACGTTGAAGAAGAACGGGAACATAGAGAGCCCGAGGATGAATGCACCAATGGTCGATACCGTGTTCAGCGTGGTGAATCCGTCAGTGGGCAGGTAGTCGGGGATGCGGCGCGGCATGCCGATGACGCCGAGCCAGTGCTGCACCAGGAACGTGGTGTGGAACCCGATGAACAGCGTCCAGAAATGAACCTTGCCAAGCCGCTCGTCGAGCATCTTGCCGGTCATCTTGGGCCACCAGAAGTAGAACCCGCCGAACATCGCGAACACCACCGTGCCGAACAGCACGTAGTGGAAGTGCGCAACAACGAAGTAGGTGTCAGTGACATGCCAGTCGAGTGGTGGGGACGCGAGGATGATGCCGGTTAGCCCACCGAACAGGAAGGTCACGAGGAATCCCAGCGCCCAGAGCAGCGGAGTGTCAAAGCTCAGTTGGCCACGCCAGAGCGTGCCGATCCAGTTGAAGAACTTCACGCCAGTCGGGACGGCGATCAGGAACGTCATAAACGAGAAGAACGGCAGTAGCACCGCACCGGTGGAAAACATGTGGTGCGCCCACACCGTCATGGACAGGCCAGAGATGGAGATCGTCGCGAACACGAGGCCCTTGTAGCCGAACACTGGCTTGCGGGCGAATACCGGCAGAATTTCGGTGATGATCCCGAAGAACGGGATCGCGACGATGTAGACCTCTGGGTGCCCGAAGAACCAGAACAAGTGCTGCCACAGGATCGGGCCACCGTTGGCGGTGGTGAAGATTTGCGCGCCGAGCTTGCGCTCGGCCTCCAGACACAGCAGTGCGGCCGCGAGGACCGGAAACGCGAGCAACACCAACATGGAAGTAAGCAGGATGTTCCAGGTGAAGATCGGCATCCGGAACATCGTCATGCCGGGTGCACGCATCACCATGATGGTGGTGACGAAGTTCACGCCGCCAAGGATCGTGCCGAGCCCGGAGACGACAAGCCCCATGATCCACATGTCGCCGCCGACGCCTGGCGAGTGGGCCGCGTTCGTCAGCGGTGTGTAGGCGTACCAGCCGAAGTCTGCGGCGCCACCAGGGGTGAGGAAGCCACCGATGGTGATCAGGCCGCCGAACAGAAACAGGTAGAAGCTGAAGATGTTCAGCCGCGGGAACGCAACGTCGGGTGCACCGATCTGCAAGGGCACGATCACGTTTGCAAAGCCGATGAACAGTGGCGTCGCGAACAGCAGCAACATGATCGTGCCGTGCATCGTAAACAGCTGGTTGTACTGCTCGTTGGTAAGGAACTGAAGGCCTGGCCGGGCCAGTTCGGCGCGCATCAACAGCGCCATGACACCGGCCAGCAGGAAGAACAGGAACGATGTCGCCAGGTAAAGCTGCCCGATCAGCTTGTGGTCGGTGGTGGTCATCCAGTTGACGAGCGACGAGCCGCGGCGCTTGCGCGGACGAACGATTGGCTGCGCGATGCCTGCGGCGGTCATGTGCTGCTCCCCGACTTGAAGGCGGCTTCCATCTTCAGCAAGTCAGCGTGGTACTGCGCCGGAGTCACTATCTTCACGTGGAAAATCATCTGATCGTGGTTGAGTCCGCAGAACTCGGTGCATCGACCCTCGTAGGTGTTGCCCGCCTTGTCGGCGTCGATGTGCACCTCGAACTCGTTCTCACGCCCGGGGATGACGTCGCGCTTGAACAAGAACGCAGGGACCCAGAAGGCGTGGATCACGTCGGGTGACACCAGCTTGAACCGCACCGACTCACCTGCTGGCAACTCGAGCGTTGCTGGTGATCCGTGGGCGTTGTCGCCCGTGACACTTGCCATCGTCACGGCGGTCGCGTCGTTGGCGCTGCTCAGATAGTTGAACTGCCAATCCCACTGAAATCCGACGACTTCGACGGTGACCTGCGGGTTCGGCGAGAGCTTGTCGATCGCGGTCTCGTCACGCGCTGTGAAATAGAAGAGGACGCCGACGAAGATAACCGGCACGATCGTGTACAGGATCTCGATCGGCAGGTTGAACGCAAGCTGCGGCGCCGCGCTCTCGTCACGTTTGCGGTAAGCGATCACGCACCAGATGATCAGCCCCCAGACGAGGCAGCCAACAAACAGCGCAGCGATCCAGCTGCCTTGCCACAGTGACAGGATGCGGTGGCCTTCCGCGGTAATCGGCGTTGGCATCGCGAATCGCGGAACGTCGTTCTTCGAACAGCCGGCCACGAGCATGAGCGTCGCGACCGTCATCGCCGAGCGAAGGATCAGACCGGGCCGGCCAGGCCTACGGCGGGATTGCCGCGATGATCCGTCGGTGCTCGGACTCACGTGTCGCCTTCCGTGACAGGCCGGACGGGCCCAGACGGGCATGTGCACCCGCCCGTGCGGGGTCGGCAAAACCCTACTCCAGGCGGGTTGCCCAACTGCCCACAGGGCCACCCAAAACGTGGCGCGGCGAGACGCCGAACTAGGACTTCAAACTGGCGTCGACGAGGTGCCCGAGCTCCGCCGCAGCGTCGTCACCGAAGGTCTCTGAAAAGCGGTCGAAAAACGCGCCCGGCTTCACCTCGTACTCCTGCGGGCCGACCGTTTCCAGCACGTAGGTCGCAAGCAACGAACCGATCTGCGCGCACCGCTCGAGGCCGACGCCCCAGGCGAGCCCTGCGAAGAAGCCCGCCCGGAAGCCGTCGCCCACACCCGTCGGATCGGCCAGCCCACGCTCCGGCACCGCCGCTACGGTGATCGGTGGCTGGCCTGCCTGCTCGATGATCGCCCCGCGCGGGCCGAGGGTCGTCACTCTGACCCCCACCCGCGACAGCACCTCGGCGTCAGACCATCCGGTCTTGGTCTCGGTCATCGACTTCTCGTACTCGTTGGTGAACAGGAAGGCCGCGCCCTCGATGAGCCTGCGGATCTGCGCTCCGTCCATCCGAGTCAGCTGCTGCGAGGGATCCGCTACGAATCGGTACCCGCGGCCGCGGCACTCGTCAGTGTGTCGCAGCATCGCCTCGGGGTCGTTCGGGCTGATGACAACCAGGTCGAGGCCGCCCGCCCGCGCGGCTACTGGTCCGAGCTCGATGAACCTCGCGTCGCTCATTGCACCCGCATAAAACGAGGCGATCTGGTTCTGGTCGGTGTCGGTCGTACATACGAATCGTGCCGTGTGGTGCAACTCGGAAACATGCACCGACAGGGTGTCGACGCCGTGCCGTTCGAGCCAAGAGCGGTAGTCGTCGAAGTCCGCGCCAACCGCGCCGACGAGGATTGGCCGCAAGCCAAACGCCGCGATTCCGAAACAGATGTTGGCGGCGATACCGCCGCGGCGGATCTCCAGGCGGTCGACGAGAAAGGACAAGGACACCGTATGCAGCTGATCTGGCATCAACTGGTCGGCGAACCGCCCAGGAAAGGACATCAGGTGATCGGTGGCGATCGACCCCGTCACTGCGATGCGCATCTGCTCGGACATCACTCACGAACTCCCCTCGCACGGGCACCGCATGTTGCCGGGTGCAGCATCATCGCAGGCATGCCAAAGGCCCTGCCGACGGCAGGGCCTTTAGGTCACCAGAACTAGTGGAACGAGTCGCCGCAAGCGCACGAACCGCCGGCGTTCGGGTTGTCGATCGTGAAGCCTTGCTTCTCAATGGTGTCGACGAAGTCGACCGACGCACCGGAAAGGTAGGGCTGGCTCATCTTGTCGACGACGACGTTCACACCGCCGAAGTCTTGAACCTGGTCGCCGTCAACCGAGCGGTCGTCGAAGTAGAGCTGGTAGCGCAATCCGGAGCAGCCACCGGGCTGCACCGCTACCCGCAGCGCGAGGTCGGTACGACCCTCTTGCTCGAGCAACGCCTTCACCTTGGCGGCGGCGTGATCGGTAAGCACGATCCCAGTGAGGCCAGTCTCGATGTCAGTGACGCCAGTCTCGATGTCGCTGGTCTCAGTGTCGGGTCGTGTGGTGGTGTCGCCTTGAGCGGTCATCGATGTGCTCCCTGATGTTCGTCCTGGTCCCATCGTCTCACGAGCAACACCGGTTGGGGCGCCGGTCATCCCGAATGTGGGACGTGAGTCGAATATGGGGCACGAGTCACCTGCGCCACTCCGTCGCTACCCTGGTCGCCAGCCCGCGAAGCCCTGGAGCGCCAAGCGTGATCGCCGCCTCCAGCGAGCCGGCGTAGCCCTCGATGGCGTAAGCACCGGCGAATCCGGCGGCGGCCACCTGAGGGCGGCCCAGCAACACTCGCCCGGCGATCGCGATGCACGGAACCCCGGCGTCGAGGCAGCCAGCGGCCACCCTGACCGGGAGCTTTCCAGCCAGAGACTGGCCGTCGAGCGAACCTTCCCCCGTCACAACCAAGTCGGACGCCGCGATCAGACCGGCGACGTCCAACTCGCGCAGCACGAGGTCGGCGCCACTTTCGCGGTGACCACCGAGGGCGAACAGCGCGAGACCCAGGCCCCCAGCGGCACCGGCGCCGGGGAGCTGCGCCAACTCTGGCCCAATAAGGTCGGCGAACCTGGCCAGCCGCTCCTCGAGCACCGGCATCATGTCGGGAGTCGCGCCCTTCTGCGCTGAGAAGACCGCGGTCGCACCGAGCGGCCCGAGCAGCGGGTTGTCGACGTCCGTGGCGACGACGAGGTCGACAGCACGCAGGCGATCGGCGTCGGCGCCGAGCTTTTCGATCATGCCCGAGCCGCCGTCGTTGGTGCTCGAGCCCCCGAGGCCAACCACGATGCGGTCAGCCGCAGCGACGAGCGCGGCCTGCAGCAACGCTGCGACGCCCGCAGTCGTCGTCCGGCTTGGATCGCGTTCGAATGGTTGGAGCAGGTGCAGCCCACACGCCTGGGCCGACTCGACATACACAGTGCGGCGCCCGCCCGAATCGTCGACGAGCACTGCCCCTCGAACGGGTCGGCCGAGCGGATCGTCGATCTCGACCTCGAGCAGCCGGCCGTGCAGCCCTGCGTGCAGGACGGCGACGAAGCCCGGCCCGCCGTCCGACAAGGGCAACGTCTTCACGACGTCCGTGGCAGCGGCGTCGCGCCAGCCGGCGGCGATCGCGTCGGCCGCCTCACCAGCTGACATCGAGCCGCCGAATGAGTCGGGGGCGACGAGCACCCGCCGTCGCGCAGCCGGCCCGTGGTTCACAAGCCGCGCACGTTCACAAGCCCGGTGCGCCCCAGACGGGGAACCAGCGAGTGAGTTCCGGCTCGATCTTCATGTCGCCTGCGAGCGTGCCCTGGACCTCGATCTCGAGCGCGTTGTCGCGACGCTGGTCGCCGCCTAGCGGCGCGAACGGATAGAACGTGCCGCGCTTGTAGAGGTAGACCAGCGCCAACCGGCGTCCGTCGACATGGGCGAACGAGATCAGTGAGCACAGCAGTTGTGGCCCGAAACCGGCATCTTGCAACCCACTGTTGACCGCGTGCAGGTCGGTGACGAGACCCGGGACGTCCGCCGGGTCATGCCGTACGAGCAACCAGGTGTAGCCGAAGCTGTCCTTGCTGAGTTCTACCTTTGGCGCGCTGCCCGCTGACGATGAGTCGAGCAGTTGCTGCACGTCGGTTTGCGTGCGCGCGAAAGCAGCACCCTCGGCGGCCTTGAAGCACACGGAACCCAGGCCCGTCGGCGCAAAGTCGAGCCCCGCTTGAAGAGTCAGCGCCGCCGACGGCAACGCGAACAGGTCGTCGAGGTCAGCCTTTACGGGTTTCGTCCGGCCGAGCACCGTGTCCAAGAAGCCCATTCCTACCTGCCCTGGCCGAGCTCGCGGGAGATCTCGGCAAGCTGCTGAAGCCGCTTCTCCAGCGGCGGGTGGGTCGAGAACAGCGACGAGAGCGAGAAGCCAGGAGCAAGCGCCGGCGTGAAGAAGAACGCATTGAAGCTCTCCGCCGAACGCAAGTCGCGAGTCGGAATCTGACCCATCGCGCCCGTTACCTTCTGCAATGCGCTTGCCAGAGCGGACGGGCGTCCGGTCAGCAGCGCACCCGACCTGTCTGCGGACAGCTCGCGGTATCGCGACAGCGCCCGGATCAGCAAGAAGCTGATGGCGTAGACAATCGCTGATGCGAGCAGGACGACAAGTTCGACAAGTGCGGCGCTGTCTTGGTTGTTGTTGCGGCCGCGGTTGTTTCCACCGCCACCGAAGAGCGTTGCGTAAAACGCAAAGCGCGTGATCAGGCCGGCGAGCACGCCAAGGAACGATGCGATTGTCATCACGACGACGTCATGGTGTGCGACGTGTGACATCTCGTGGGCGAGCACGCCCTCGAGCTCTTCGTTGTCGAGCCGCCGCATGATGCCGGTGGTCGCACACACCACCGCGCGCTTCTGGCTGCGGCCCGTCGCGAACGCATTGGGCACGTCGCTGTCGGCTATCGCGACTTTGGGCTTGGGCGTATTCGACATCGCGCAGAGTCGGTCAATGATGGCGTGGAGTTCGGGCGCCTCTTCAGGCGTCACGATTCTGCCGTGCATCGCGTACAACGCGATCCGGTCGGAGCCAAAGAATTGGAACAGGAAGAAGCCACCTGCGATCACGACGATCAGAATCGGTGACAGGTGGATCGCGATGAGCACGCCGATGAACAGGACGTACACCAGCCCGAGAAGGAACATGACAAAGACCATGCGGGCCGATAGACCACGGTCTGCGGCAAAACGAGTTCGGGCCATAAGACGGACGCCGATCAGCCAGGGATGAGTCCCTCATCGCCGAGCAGCGCACGCACCTCCTCCAGGGTTGAATCAGAGCCGGGCAAGACCAACTCAGACGGGCCGAGGTGGTCGTCGGGCACCGGTTGCCCGACTTCGCGGACAAGGGCAAGCAGCGCGGCGAGAGTGTCCTGGAACTTGCTCTCGTCACCGCTCTCGACCGCCGCGAGCAATTCGTTGTCGAGACCGTTCAGCGCCTCGACCGTGTGGTCGGCAATCTCGAACTGACCCTCACCGAGAATCCGCAGGATCATGACGACTCCTCCGGTTGAGGGGCTGGCTGGGCGGCTGGCTGCTCGGCGGGTGCCGCGGCCGCGGATGTCGCCGTTGCGGCTGTGCCTTCGATCGCGGGCGTTGCGGGCGCGCCCGCAAGTTGCCCTTTCATGGCAGCCAACTGCGACTCGACATCGTTGGTGCTCGACATGCGGTCGAGCTCGAGCTGGATGTCGTCGGTGCTGGTACCGGTCGGGTCGTTCAGCGCACCCGAGGCAAGCAGCTCATCGATCGCACCGGCCCTAGCCTGCATGCTCTGGGTCTTGTCTTCCGCCCGCTGAACCGCCAAGCCGACGTCACCCATCTCCTCGGAGATGCCCGAGAAGGCCTCGCCAATTTTCGTCTGGGCCTCGGCCGCTGTGTAGGTGGCCTTGATGGTCTCTTTCTTCGTCCGGAACGCGTCGACCTTGGCCTGGAGGCGCTGCGACGCCAAGGTCAGCTTCTCCTCCTCCGCCAGTAGCGAGGCGTGCTGGGTCTGGAGGTCGCTGATCTGCTGGGTGAGCGCCGACTTGCGGGTCAATGCTTCGCGAGCAAGGTCTTCGCGACCCGCCGCCAAGGACGCGCGGGCCTGGCCGTCGTATTTATCGGCCTGCTGCTGCAGCTGGGTCGCCTGGAGCTCGAGCCGCTTACGGGACGTCGCGACATCGGCAACGCCGCGTCGGACCTTCTGCAGCAGCTCGAGCTGCTTGGTGTAGCTGTAGTCAAGCGTCTCGCGCGGGTCTTCAGCGCGGTCAAGGACCTTGTTGGCCTTGGCATTGAAGATGAGCGACATGCGCTTCATCACACCCATGGGTGTCGGCTCCTTCATTGGCGGTCTCGACGAGCGTCTCCACCCTATGTGTCGACGGACCGCACCGGCAGAGGGTTCCCGGGCAGTAGCCTGTGCTCCGTGTTCGGACGTGGAACCAAAGATGCTGCCGGGGTGGCCAACCCCGGAGATCCGCTCGGCACGGATGTTGGCCCGCCCACCAAGGGCAAGGCGACTCCAAAACGCCGTGAAGCGGAGGCGGCCCGGAAGGTCTCGGCCATCGGTGCGAGTGGACGAGCCGTGCGCGGCACCGGCAAGGGCGGCCGGCTGACCCCCGAGCAAGCCCGGGTGCGACGCGAGGCGATGCGCCGCGGCGACGACAGCGCTCTGCCCCTGCGCGATCGCGGCCCAGCGCGCCGATACGCCCGCGACTACGTCGACTCGCGGCGCAACGTGCTCGGCCTCTTTGTGCCCGTCGCGGTGCCGGTGATCCTGCTCGGATTCGTGTTCCCGCACGTCAAGGTCGTCGTTCTCATCACCACGTTCGCTCTCTACGCCTACATCCTGGGCTCGGTCTTCGACTCGATCCTGATGGCGCGAGCAATCCGCCAGCAGGTCGCCGTCCGCTTTCCCAACGAGCCGACCAGGGGCATCGGGCTATACGCCGCCATGCGGGCATTGCAGTTCCGGCGCATGCGGATGCCAGGCGCGCGGGTCGCGCGCGGAACCAAGATCTGACCGACCGCATCGCCCGACCGGCCGCCGCACGCCCTGCCACGGCGGCATAGGGTCCACTTCATGGAGTTCAGACACCTGGGCAAGAGCGGCCTCATCGTCAGCGAGATCGCGTACGGAAACTGGATCACCCACGGGTCGCAAGTTGAAGCGGACGCAGCGAAAGCGTGCGTCGCAGCCGCGCTCGACGCCGGCATCACCACATTCGACACCGCTGATGTCTACGCCGGAACTCGGGCAGAGTCCGTCCTCGGCGACGCGCTTGCCGGCACCCGTCGTGAGTCATACGAGTTATGCACGAAGGTTTTCTTCCCAACCGGTCCTGGGCGCAACGACCGCGGGCTGTCGCGCAAGCACATCATGGAGAGCTGCCACGCATCGCTGCGTCGGCTCCAGACCGACCACATCGACCTCTACCAAGCGCACCGGTTCGATATCGAAACCCCGCTTGAAGAGACGTTGCGGGCGTTCGATGACCTCGTACGGCAAGGCAAGGTCAACTACATAGGCGTAAGCGAATGGACGGCGGACCAGCTCGCGTCTGCCTTGCGCATCGCCGACGACATAGGTCTCGACCGAATCGTGTCGAACCAGCCGCAGTACAACATGCTGTGGCGGGTCATCGAGGCCGAAGTGGTCCCGTTGTCGGAGCGCGAAGGCATCGGCCAGATCGTTTTCTCACCGCTGGCGCAAGGTGTGCTGACCGGGAAGTACAAGCCAGGCGCCGCACCGCCGCAGGGATCGCGGGCTACCGACACGAAGGGCGGCGCGAGGTTCATCTCCGGCTACCTCGAGGACGATGTTCTGGCCCGCGTGCAGCTCCTGGAACCGCTCGCAGCCCAGGCCGGTCTGCCACTCTCGCAGCTCGCTCTTGCCTGGGTGCTGAACAACGCGAATGTGTCGAGCGCGATCATCGGGGCGACCAGACCAGAGCAGGTCACCGAGAACGTTGTTGCCTCGGGGATCAAGCTCGACGCGGACCTGCTCACGCGCATCGATGAGGTCCTCGATCCCATCGTCGAGCGCGATCCCGCCAAAACAGAACGGCTGGCGAGAAGACCCTAGTTCGCTGGCCTAGTCGCAGGGTCAGTCGGCAGGGTCGAGGCTCATCGGTCCGTAAACGACCCGATCGCCTTCGAGCAGGCTGACCCGAGCAACGCCCGCAGCGAGCAGCGGGCGCCATTCCTCGCCGAGCCACGACTCGGCGTCCGACTGAGTCGGGAAGGTTTCCGCGGGCGGCAGCTCAGCCGGGGCCACCGGCTCGCCGTCCGCACTCTCGTACCGCCACGACCAGCCGACCATCGCACTCCCGATCAAGTCGCGTCTTCGAACCTCACGCCGTCGAACAGAGGGCGTCCTACATCAACCCGCACCGCAGGCTAGCGCGTCGCAGCCCTTTGACCGCCACAGTTGTTTGACCGCGTCCTTTGACGGCGCGCCCCGCATCGTGGTTTGCTCGCGCCCACAACTGAAAACGCATCCGCGTTCAGGGGAAGCCGGTCCAATGCCGGCGCTGACCCGCAACCGTAGGCCGCACCGGCTTCTTTCACCGGTACGGCGAGCCGGATTACCTGCCGGATGCGAATCGGCTCCAATCGCCTGCCGAGGTTCGCGGGGCGGAGCCCGGGTCGCACCGACCCGTCAACGCCCCCACGCTGCGCCGTCTGCGCTCGTGGGGTTTGTGTTGTCAGGGGCGTCGCAGGGCCGGGATCTACGCCGTGGACTCCGCGGCCCGTCCCGAGAGGAACTCAATGTCGCACGGATCCATGCACGTCACGGAGCCACTGCAAGCGGCGCAGTTGCCGCAAGCACGCAGCCGCAGGGCCGGGTCTGCCCTCCGCTCGCTCACCGCACTCATCGCAGTCGGCGCCACCGCGACTCTCACCGCCACCACGATGCTCACCTCCACGGCGGCGGCCGCAACGCCGGCGCCGGTGGCGACACCGATCGCGACCTTCGCCCCAACCAACATCGGTCTGTTCGGTGCGCAGGATCCGACTTACGACGGCGTCTATCGGCAGAGCCTCGCGATCCTCGGCCTGGTGGCGACCGGGCACACGCCCAACGCGCCCGCCGTCGCGTGGTTGCTTGCGCAGCAATGCGCCGACGGAGCGTTCACTGCCTACCGGGCCAACACGGCGGCGGCATGCCAGCCTGCCACCGAGGACGAAAACGCAACCGCGGCAGCGATTCAGGCGCTGGTTGCGCTCGGGAAACCCACGGCGACCGCCGTGGCGGCACTAGAGCACTTCCAGCTGCCGGACGGCGGGTTCTACGACAACACGGCATTTGGCCCAGCGGCCTCGGACGCGAACTCCACCGGACTGGCGCTCAGCGCTTTGGTCGCTGCCGGCGTCGATCCGGCGAGCGTCACTTCCACGACGGGCAAGACCGGCGACAGCTATCTGCGCTCGCTGCAGATCGCGTGCTCGGCGACGACCGGAGCAGGTGCATACGACTTCCAGGGCGAGGCCACTTTGCACGCGAACGACTACGCGACCGTGCAGGGGTTGCTCGGTGAACTCGGTAAGTCGTTCCCGGTAAGCCCGGCGACCGCGTCTGGGTCGACTCCGACCTGCCCCGCGACCGTCACCGATGCGGCAACGTCGGCGGCAGCAGCAACGAGCTACCTCGCCGCTCGGTTGGGCGCGACGAAGGGTGCGATCCCGTCGGCTTTCGGGAGCGGCACAGATTGGACGTCGACCGCGAACGCGGTGCTCGATCTTGAAGCCGCTGGAGCTGGAACAACCGCAGTCGCGCCGGCACTGGCTGCACTGCAAGCTGGTACCAAGGCCTACGTGCAGACCGCGGGTGCGTACGCACCGGGACCACTGGCAACGCTGCTGATAGTCGCTCACGCGAGCGGCGTCGATCCGGGCGCGTTCGGTGGCGTCGACCTGACCACCACGTTGGCGTCGACCGAACGGGTCGCTGCACCGGCACCGCCAGCCGCCGCGCCGACGCGATCGCCGGTCGCGACGCCGGTCGCGACTCTGCCAGCAACCGGAACCAGCGACACGATGCCTCTCAGCACCCTGGGTGCATTGCTGGTCGGGCTCGGGATTGCCGCGCTGGTTATTAGCCGGCTCATTAGCGGGCCGGGTAGGCGCCGCCAGGTAGGCCAACACGGGTGCTGACCAGATGACCCTGACCAGGGCGCGCGCTTTCGGGCTCGCCGTCCTGGCGGCCTGCGCCGCCGTCGTCATCACGATTTCAGGTCGGGCCAGCGCGGCTGGCGGCTACCGCTACTGGGCGTATTACGTCACGACTGCGCATGGCACGACTTGGCAGTACTCGAAGCGTGGACCCGCCAGTGAGTATCCGGTCGACGGCGAGGTTCAGGGCTGGCGATTCGCCGTGCAGGTTGACGCAGGGAACGGACTCTTGCCCGGAGCCGCGCCGGACTTCGCGGCGCTGTGCAAGTCGACGCCTGCGAAGCCGGGTGAGTTGCGGGTCGGCGTGGTCATCGACTTCGGGCTCCCGACCGACGCCCCTGCTCACGAGAAGCCGCCGGCTGGGGTCGTGCGAGGCTGCGTCTCGGTTCGTGACGGCAGGACTGGCGCCGACGTCCTGGCGGCTGCGGCTGCGGTCCGGATAGGCACCGGTTCGGACGCCGGTCTCGTGTGCGGCATCGACGGTTACCCAAAGACCGAGTGTGCAGTTGCCGTCGCCGCCAATCCGGCGCCGGCTGTCGCAACACCGTCGCCGACGCCGTCCCGTGTGAGTCTCCATGCAATGGCGAGTGGGCAGCCAGCGATAACTTCGGCACCGACGACGCCAGCGACCACCGCCGCGCCGGCAACTCCGGCTGTTGCGATTTCGTCAATAGGAAGCAGTCCGGCGCAGTCACCCGTTCTCGCGCAGTCGCCGGTTTCGCCGCCGTCGCCCGTCATTGCTCCAGTGAGCCCGTCGGCGCTCTCGCTCGCGGCGTTGCGGTCGAACACCCGACAAAACCACGGTGTCGCGGCAACCACGATCGGTGGCATCGCACTCGTGGTGATCCTTGGCAGCGCAGCGATCTGGCGCACGAGAGCGCGCGGACGATGAGCACCTTGCACGCCGGTCGGCCCCCGCGCGCGTTGCACCCGGGTGCGTGGTGGGCATGGTCGCTCGCACTGGCCACGGCTGCGACTCGCACCACCAATCCGATTGTCCTGCTGCTGCTCGTTTCCGTCGCCGCATTCACCGTGACAGCGCGCCGGTCACCACACAGCTCACGATCGTTTGCACTGTTCCTTCGACTCGGCGTCGTGGTGCTCGTGGTGCGCGTCGTGTTCGACATCGTGTTCGGCGCGCAGCCGACTGGTGAGGTACTCGTGCGGGTGCCGACCGTTCCGTTGCCTGACTGGGCCGCTGGCCTGCATCTCGGCGGAAACATCACAGCGCAGGGTCTGCTCACGGCGGTCTACGGTGGGCTACAACTCGCGACGCTGTTGGTCTGTGTTGGCTCCGCGAATGCGTTGGCCAGCCCGCGTCGACTTCTCAGGGCGATGCCGGGCGCGCTCTACGAAGCCGGCGTCGCAATCACGGTTGCCATGTCGTTCGCACCCCAGCTGGCCGCCGCAGCGGTCCGGGTCCGGCGAGCTCGGCGACTACGCGGACGTCCGTCGTCCGGCGTCCGCTCGTGGCTTGGTATTGCAGTGCCTGTCCTCGAGGACGCTTTGGAGCGTTCGATCGAACTCGCAGCCGCCATGGATTCACGCGGTTTCGGCAGGCGCGGAACCGTATCGGCGGCCCGTCGGCGGTTGGTGTCGTCGGCCGTCGTCGCTGGTCTCGTCGCGGTTGCCATCGCGGTCTATGAGCTGCTGGACGCAACATCGCCGACCTTGATCGGACTTCCCTTGCTCGTGCTTGGCACCGCGATCGCGTGTGGTGCCGTCTTGTTCGGGGGGCGGGAACCGACGCGAACGAAGTATCGGCCCGATTCATGGCACGCACCGGAGTGGGTCGTGGTCGCGTCGGGCGTCGCGGCGCTCGCCGGCATGCTCGTTGCGGGTCGCTTGTATCCAGGGTCGCTGCACACGACGACCTATCCACTCGTCGTCCCGCAGTTGCCATGGCCCGCTCTGGTCGGCCTCGTGCTTGCCTTGATCCCAGCCTGGGCCACGTCACCGCAAATCCCTGTCCCGCAAGGGATTTCTGCGCCGCGGCAGCCCGTCGCAGACTCCCCCGAACCAGCGGAAGTCGGCCGATGATTGTCTTCGAAGCGGTCACCGTCACTTACCCGGACGCCGAGAGACCCGCGATACGCGACGTCGAGCTGTCGATCCCCGAGGGCGAACTCGCGCTGGTCATTGGCCGGACCGGCGCGGGCAAGTCAACGCTGCTGAAAGCCATCAACGGGCTGGTGCCGCATTTCACCGGAGGCACCCTCGCCGGCCGCGTCACGGTCGACGGGCGTGACACCCGCAGCTATCCGCCGCGCGAACTCGCCGACGTCGTTGGATACGTCGGTCAGGATCCGCTTGCGGGCTTCGTCACCGACAGCGTTGAAGAAGAGCTCGCGTACGCGATGGAATCGCTCGGGGTCTCGCCGACCGTGATGCGACGTCGCGTCGAAGACATCCTCGACTCACTCGGACTGACCGGCCTGCGCCACCGACCGCTGCGCACGCTGTCGTCCGGCGAGCAGCAGCGAGTCGCGATCGGATCGGTGCTGACGGCCGGCGCGCGGGTTCTGGTACTCGACGAACCGACGTCTGCACTCGACCCCCCAGCGGCCGATGACGTGCTCGCGGCCCTGACTCGGCTCGTGCACGATCTCGGGATCACGGTTGTCGCCGCCGAGCACCGCCTCGAGCGGGTCATCCAATACGCAGACAGAGTTGTGCACGTCGACGACGGTGGTCGAGTGCACGACACGACGCCGACTGTGGCGATGGAAAACAGCATCGTCGCGCCGCCAGTCGTCGAGCTTGGTCGGCTGGCGCAGTGGGCCCCGTTGCCCCTGTCGGTGCGCGATGCGCGTCGTGCGGCCGACGCGTTGCGCGCGCAGTTGGCCACTATGCCCGCTCCGCACGAACGGCAGCCCGCTGTCGGCCAGCCCGTCGTCTCAGTGCGCAAACTGCAGGCGAACTACGACGATCTCGTTGCACTGCGTGGCATCGACCTGCTCGCGCGACGTGGTGAGATCGTCGCGCTGATGGGCCGCAACGGCGCCGGCAAGTCGACGCTGCTCGCGCACCTGGTCGGGCTGAACAAGCCGACGGCAGGCCAGGTGGCCGTCGCCGGTCACGACCCACACCGCACAAGTGGCTCAGACCTTGTTCGCGACGTCGGTCTCGTTCCGCAGGAGCCGGCCGATCTGTTCTGGGCTGACACGGTCGACGACGAGTGCGCAGGCGCAGGGGGTGATGCTCGTGCGCTGCTCGATCGGCTCGCTCCCGGCATCGCCGGGCATACCCACCCGCGCGATCTGTCGGAAGGACAGCGGCTCGCGCTCGCACTCGCCCTGGTAGTGGCCGGCAAGCCGACCGTGCTGTTGCTCGACGAACCGACCCGTGGCCTCGACTACCCAGGCAAGGGCCGCCTCGTACACGTGCTGCGAGAACTTGCCGCCGACGGAACTGCTGTGATCCTCGCTACTCACGACGTCGAACTAGCGGCGGAGGTCAGCCACCGAACCGTCGTTCTCGCGGACGGCGAGATTGTCGCGGACGGCCCCACCCGCGAGGTTGTCACCGCATCTCCGGCATTCGCGCCGCAAATCGCAAAGATCCTCGCGCCGCTTCCGTGGCTAACCGTCGCACAAGTTCGTGCAACGCTCGCGGTGACGCCATGAAGGCGGCGCCATGACGACAGCAACTGCGATGGTTGCCCGCACCTCTCGACGTCCGGCCCCCGTCGGCTTGCACCTTCGCTCGACGTTTGCGTTAGCAGTCGCAAGCGGGTTCGGTGTACTCGCCTTCGGCTGGCCGTTCCTCTTGCACAGCAAGGCGCAGAACGTCGACACAGCACATACCGCTGACGCGCCCTGGATCTTCGCGATCGTATTGCCGCTGCTTCTCGTTGTTGTACTTGCCGAAGTTGCCGACGGCGGGATGGACGCGAAGGCCATCGCGCTGCTCGGCGTACTCACAGCGTGCGGCGCTGCCCTGCGACCGCTCGGCGTCGACGCCACCGGCGCGTCACCGGTGTTCTTCCTGCTGATCCCGGCCGGTCGCGTGCTCGGGCGCGGCTTCGGGTTCGTGCTCGGAACACTCACGCTCTTCGCGAGTGCTCTGCTAACCGGCGGCGTCGGACCCTGGCTGCCGTTCCAAATGCTGGCGGCCGGATGGGTCGGCCTGTTCGCCGGCTGCCTGCCGCCGCTGCGCGGCAAGCTGGAGATCGCGATGCTGGCGGCCTACGGCGCGGTCGCGGGAATGTTGTACGGCGCGATCACCAACTTGTGGTTCTGGCCTTTCGAAACAAGCGGCCTTTCTCACCAAATCTCTTACGTACAAGGGGCTAGTTGGGCTACTGAGGTGCATCACTACGCGGCGTTTTACGTCGCGACGTCGGTCGGCTGGGATCTCACCCGGGCACTGGGCAACGCCGTTCTCGTGCTAATCGCCGGTCGCGCCGTCTTGCTCGCACTTAGGCGAGCAGCGCGTCGGGCCGCCTTCACTGCCCCTGTGGCATTCGTGCCACCCTCACCGTCACCGGCGCTCTTGAGCGATCACCGCTGATGGACGTCACCCTGCTCGGCACCGGTGACGCGCCCGGCTGGCCACACCCGTTCTGCAACTGCGCGTCGTGCGCTGCGGCGTACGCCGAGGGAGAGATTCGCGCCCACAGCGCCGCGTTGATCGACGACGCAGTGCTGATCGATTGCGGACACGACGTTGTGCGATCGGCAGTGCGTCTCGGCGTCCGCCTCGACCGCGTTCGCTACTTGCTGGTGACGCATGACCACTTCGACCATGCGAGCGGAGCAACGCTGCTCGCCCGGCGATGGGCCGGCGTTGGACCCCTGACCCTCGTCGGACCTTCCTCAGCATTGGCCACGTTGTCGCCCTGGCTGCCACCCGCTGACCCTGAGGTCGACTTCCGGCCCGCCGCTGCGGGAGACGTGCTCACTCTTGGCGCTTACACCGTGCGAGTGCTCGCCGCCGACCACGACAGCGACGGTGGGGTCATTTATGACGTGGCGACGTCGACACATCGGCTGCTCTACGCAACAGACACCGGTCCGGAATTCACCACGCCGGCAGATGCGCACTACGACCTGTTGCTGCTCGAAGACAGCTGGGGGGATCGTCCGGTCGCAGGTGCTACCGGCCACCACGGACTCTCGTCTTTCGCGACGACACTCGCCCGCCTGCGCCGCGAGAACGCGATCGACGACCACAGCCGGGTCGTCGCGATCCACCTCGGCCACGGCAATCCGGCGCCATCGATCCTGCGGGCGCGCCTCGCCGCGATGGGCAGCGATCTCATGCCGGACGGCGCGGTGATCCGACTCGACGACGCTTCGGCTGCTTCAACACCAGCTAGGGCGTTGCCGCGGCGAACCCTGGTGCTCGGGGGTGCACGTTCCGGAAAGTCGCTTACTGCCGAACGACTGTTGGCCGCGGCACCTGCGGTGACCTACGTCGCCACGGCGACGGCTGAAGCCGATGCCATGGACGCCGAGTGGCGGTCTCGGATCGCGGCACACCGAGCGCGTCGACCTGTGCACTGGGCGACCGTCGAGACGATCGCCCTGACCAAACTGTTGGCGGCGGCGCGCGCCGAGGATCCGCCGCTGCTCATCGACTGCGTCAGTGTGTGGCTCGCCACGATCATGGAAAACGCCGGCCTCTGGTCAAGCGAGAGCGCAGCGACGGCCAGCGCAAACGCTGATGTCGCGCTAGCCGAAGCGGTAGACGCCTTGGTGCTCGCATGGCGGACGACGGCGGCGCGCGTCGTCGCGGTCAGCAACGAGGTCGGGTCGGGTGTCGTGCCGCCCTACCCGAGCGGGCGGCGCTTTCGCGACGAGCTCGGCAGCCTGAATGCCCGGCTCGCCGCAGAGTCTGACGAGGTGTTGGTCGTCGAGGCCGGCATTAGCCGGTCGCTCCTGCACCCACGCGCCGTCCAATACCCACCCGCCGTCCAACAGGGTAACGAGGAGTCAACGTGACCGTCGCCTTCGATGCGGTGCCCGAACCCGACAACGGCGCTCGCGAGCAGGCGATCGCTCGCCAAGCGATGCTCACGAAGCCCACCGGCGCCCTAGGAAGGCTCGAGGACGTTTCGGTGTGGCTGGCCGGCGTCCAAGGTCGCTGCCCGCCGTTGGCCCCGAAGCACATCCGGGTGGTGATCTTCGCGGGTGACCACGGCGTGGCCGCCGCAGGCGTGTCGGCGTACCCCAGCGAAGTCACCGCGCAGATGGTCGCCAACTTCGTAGCAGGCGGCGCGGCCGTGAATGTGCTGGCACGTAGCGTGGGCGCCGGGGTGCGGGTGGTCGACATGGCGGTGGGCAGCGATCTACCGGTCCTCGTGTTGCCCGCCGAGGTCACCAAGTGGAAGGTGCGGCGCGGCTCGGGCCGCCTTGACGTCGAGGACGCCCTCACCCGACCTGAGACCGCACAAGCGGTCAACGCGGGAAAGGCGATAGCCGATGAGGAGATCGACGCCGGTGCCGACCTGCTGATCCCCGGCGACATGGGAATCGGCAACACCACGCCGGCTGCGGTTCTCATCGGCGTCCTGACCGGCCACGAGGCCGAACTTGTGACCGGGCGGGGCACCGGCATCGACGACGCCGCGCTCGCCCGCAAGCGCGCGGTGGTGGCGGCTGGGATCAAGCGAGCCGAGGGAGCCGAGGGCGCGCTAGCTTTGCTGCAAGCCGTGGGCGGCGCCGATATCGCCGCTATGGCTGGTCTCCTCGCGCAGGCTGCGGTCCGCCGCACGCCGGTGCTGCTCGACGGGCTGATCAGCGGAGCTGCGGCACTGCTTGCGCAGCGGTTGGCGCCGGGCGCTTCCGCCTGGTGGGCAGCCGGCCACCGCTCGGTCGAGCCGGCCCACGAAGTTGCACTCGACACCCTTGGGCTGACCCCGTTGATCGACCTCGGCTTGCGCCTCGGCGAGGGCAGCGGCGCCTTGTTAGCGGTACCGATCGTGGCTGCGGCCGCCGATATCCTCGGCGGAATGGCGACCTTCGGCGAGGCGAACGTCAGTAATCGTGGCTGACTTTGCCGGCCTCCGTCTCGCCTTGACGATGTTCACGGTCGCACCGGTGAAGACCTGCCGGATCAACCGCCGGATCGCCGGATCGTCAATGGCATGGAGCCCGCTCATCGGCGCCGCGCTGGCCATGATCGCGTCGGGCGTGATTGTCGTCGCGAGGATCGTGTATCCCGGCCCGGCGTTGTACATCCGCAACGCTAATCCGGTGTTCGAGGGTCCGCTCATCGCCTCGGCGCTCGCGATTCTCACGCTGGCGTTGCTCACCCGCGGTCTGCACCTCGACGGACTCGCCGACACCGTAGACGGCCTGGCGTCAGGCAAACCGGCCGAAGAAGCTCTCGCGATCATGCGCGACGGCCGCGTCGGTGCGCTGGGTGCCGCGGCACTCATCGGTGTACTTGGCATCGACGTTCTCGCATTGACGAGCAACGTGCTCGTGCACCGCGGTACGCAGGCATTGGTACTCGGCGTCGTCGTCGGCCGAGTGTCGATGCTCTGGGCGTGTACGCCCGGAATCCAGGCTGCTCGCCCTGATGGCATGGGTGCGCTCGTCGCCGGCTCGGTGCCGAGGATCGTCGCAATCTTCTGGACTCTCGTACTGTGCGCAGGCGCGACTTTCTATGGTCCCGGCTACGCCAATATCGAGGGCATCAACAGCGCGATTCAGCGGCTGGTGGCGGTGCTCGCTGCCCTCGCGGTGGCCCGACTTGTCGGCCGGCACGCGATGCGCAGGTTCGGCGGCGTCACCGGAGACGTGATCGGCGCATGTGGCGAGATTGCCACGATGACCTGCTTCCTGATCACCGCGATGGGCCACTAGCCCCGCTGCACGCCCCTAGTCGGGAGCAGCCCGGAAAGCTTCGAGAATCCGCTGCACGTCGGCGGCCGGTGAGGTGTCGTCGACATCGAGGACCAAATCGGCCACCTTTTCGTACAACGGCTCGCGGCCGACGTACAGCTTGCGCAGCGTCGCTTCGGGATCGTCGCCGAGCCACGGCCGGTAGGTACCTTCGACCCGCTTCGCGAGCGTCTCGATTCGGGCCCGCAAGAAGACGACGAACGCCCCGTCATGAACTTGTGCGCTGACCGCGGGATCGAGCACGATGCCGGCCGCCACACCGGCAATGAGGGGTGCCGGCATCGTCAGAACGTGAATAGCCGCAGCGGATTCAGCCGCGCGCATCGCCTCGACTCCGCGTTGTTGCAGCAGGTCGCGGGTCGGCATGCCGACCATCTGCTCGACCACTTGGTCGTTGTCGATGTAAGGCCAACCGGTGAGCGTCGACAGGCTCGCGCCGATCGTGGATTTGCCCGCGCCCATCATGCCGATGAGGACGATACGTTCGGCCTGGCTCATACGGCGCGGCTCCCTTCGATGAAGGGCGGCTTCACCACGCGCATCGCCGATGGCCTCCCACGAACATCGACCTCGACTTCGTCACCTTCGACGAAGTCGGGCCGCAGCAAGGCGAGCGCGATGCCGACCCGGCGGGTGGGCGAGAACGTGCCACTTGTCACCTCACCGACGACCTCGCCGTCCCGCGACTTCACGACCATGTGCGGTCGCGGGATGCCGCGGTCGAGGGACTCAAGGCCCCGCAAGACCCGGCTTGGTCCCGCGGCTCGCTCGGCGAGCAGCACGTCGCGTCCCCAAAATGCCGGCTTCTTCCAGCCGACGGCCCACCCGACGCGCGCCTGATTCGCCGTGATGTCGAGCGAGAGATCCTGCCCGTGCAGCGGGTAACCCATTTCGGTGCGCAGCGTGTCACGAGCACCAAGCCCACAAGCGCGGACGCCGAGGGGCGCGCCAGCTGCAAATAGCTGATCCCACACTGCTCCGGCGTCGGCACTGCGCACCACCAGTTCGTAGCCGCGCTCGCCGGTGTAGCCGGATCGACATACCGTGACGTCCGCGCTGACGCCTGCATCCGACGTCCACTCGGTATCGATGAACGACATGTACGGATGCTCAGACGGCAACTCGATCGCAGCGAGGAGCTCGGGTGAGCGCGGCCCTTGGACAGCGAGCACCGCGAAGTCACGGTGCAGATTGCGCACATCGACGCCGTCGGGTGCGGCAGCTGTGAGCCGACGCACCACCTCGGCGGTATTCGCGGCGTTCGGTACAAGGAAGACATCGTCGTTGCCCCGCAGGTAGACGATCAGGTCGTCGACGACACCGCCGGAGGAATCGTCGGCGCAGAGCGTGTATTGCGCACCTCGTGCGCCGTGCGTGTACTCCGCGGAACTGATCCGCGACAGGTCGTTGGTCAAGGTGGCATCGATGAACCCGGCGGCACCAGGGCCGCGCACCGACGCCTTGCCGAGGTGTGACACGTCGAAGACACCGACGTTTTCGCGGACCGCGGTGTGCTCGGCAATGACTCCCCCGCCGGCGTACTCCAGCGGCATCGTCCAACCCCCGAACTCGCCCATCTTCGCTCCGAGCGCGAGGTGGCGATCGTGCAGCGGCGAGTGGAGCAGCTCGCCGGCGCTGGCGGCGTGCGGAGGGGCATCTGTCATGGGCGGACGTTACCGCTTCCGTCCAGCGGACACCCTCCCCACGGAAATGTCTCAGGTCCTTCGTAGGTTGGGGCCTACAGTCGAAGAAGTCGGCCAGACGTCCGCCCGCCGTAAGTAGCCGCATCTCAGGGGTACCAATGAGTCAGAACGCGACCGGCACGTCTTCGCCCGCTCCCGCGGCGCACGAGTCGGCCACCCACGCACACATCCCCTCGTGGGCAGTGCTCGCCATCGCCTGTGCGGCGCAATTCATGGTCGTCCTCGACATCTCGATCGTGAACGTGGCGCTGCCCAAGATGGGCCAGTCGCTGCACATGAACCAGAGCGAGCTGCAATGGGTGGTCAACGCCTACGCGCTGACGTTCGCCGGCTTTCTGCTGCTGGGCGGTCGCGCCGGTGACCTGTTCGGGCGTAAGAAGATCTTCCTTCTCGGTCTCATCGTGTTCGTCGGCGCGAGCTTGGTCGGCGGCTTCGCACAGAACGGGACGATGCTCGAAATCGCGCGTGCGGCGCAGGGTCTCGGCGGCGCGATCTTGGCCCCGTCGACGCTGAGCTTGCTGACCACGACCTACACCGAGCAGCGGGAGCGCGCTCGCGCGCTCGGCCTCTGGAGTGCCACGGCCGGCAGCGGTGGCGCGTTCGGCGTCATGGCTGGCGGCATCCTCACCGACGAGTTGAGCTGGCGGTGGGTGCTGTTCGTGAACGTGCCGATCGGCGCCGTTCTGTTCGCTGCGGCGTGGGTTTCGCTGCGCGAATCGCGTGGTCAGATTCGAACGGTTCGCGCCCTCGACATCCCGGGCACGATCACCGTGACTGGTGGCCTGGCCGTCATCGTCTATGCGATCGTCAGCACCAACGAGCACCCGTGGGGCTCCGCGCGCACCCTGATCACCCTCGCTATCGGTGTTGCACTGCTCGCCGCGTTCGTCACCATCGAGCGCTACAGCCCGCAACCGCTGGTACCGCTTCGCATCTTCAAGCTGCGCGCGCTGTCATCGGCTAACGGCATCGCTATCGCCGTTGGCGCAGTGATGTTCTCGATGTTCTTCTTCCTGTCGCTGTACATGCAGGACGTTCTCGGCTTCAGCGCCTTGAAGACCGGGTTCGCGTTCGTCCCCGGTGCCCTCATGATCATCCTCGGGGCACAGACCGCATCGCGGCTTGTCAGCAAGGTCGGCCCACGCCGCATCATCGTGATCGGCGGGACGCTGGCCGCCATCGGCATGTGGTGGTTGTCGCGGCTGCCCACGACCGGCAACTACTACGCCCACGTGCTGGTGCCGATGATGCTCGTGTCTGGTGGGCTCGGGCTTTCGATCGTGCCGGTGACGGTCGCCGCGACGTTGGGGGTCGACCGCAGCGAGGCGGGCCTGGCGTCCGGGCTGGTCAACACCACCCGGCAGGTCGGTGGTGCGCTGGGCCTCGCGATTCTGGCAACGATTGCGACCGACCGCTCCCACGGCCTTCGAACCCCGGGCGCTCTGAGCTCCGGATTCGACCGCGCGTTCCTCGTCGGTGGGTTCATCGCGCTGCTCGGTGCCGTGCTCGCCCTGACGCTGCCGAGCCGAAACACCCACGTGGCGGCCGTCGAACAAAGCGCCCGCGACCACAGCGGGCCACCGCAGCCCGCGGTCGCCGAGCACTAACACTCCGACGACCACCGCACTCCTACAGCCACTGGCGGGATACGATCGGCGGCCGTGACTGCCATCGCGCTTGCCGTCGAATCCGCCGACCAGATCAAGGCGGATGCCGTCGTTGTCGGCGTCGCCGCAGGCCCAGACGGGCGACCCGTGCTCGCTCCCGGCTCGGAAGCTATCAACACTGCGCTGGGCCGGCGACTGGTGGCCGCGCTGGTCAGCCTCGGTGCGACCGGTCAGGCGAGCGAATGCCATCGGATCGCCACCCTAGGCGCGACCGCGGCTCCGGTAGTTGTTGTCGTCGGCCTCGGCACGCCTGTCCGCCGGGGCCAGCAGTTCGCACCCGAGGTGCTGCGCCGTGCCGCCGGCGTAGCGGTTCGTTCGCTCGCGGGCACCGGCAAAGTCGCGATCTCACTCGGAACGGCCGCCGATGGGACGATCACCGACGAATCCGTGCAGGCGGTCGCCGACGGGGCGTTGCTCGGTGCGTACTCCTACCGGCGCTACCGCAATGCGACGCTGCATGGATACCTCCCCCCGGTCAGGTCAGTGGTAGTGCTCGTCGCCGATCCGATCCAACGATCGGCCAAGCAAGTTGTCGCGCGAGCCAAGATCGTCTGCGACGCGGTGTGCACAGTCCGCGACCTCGTCAACACACCGCCGTCCGATTTGCACCCGCGCGAGTTCGCCGAAATCGCAACAGCTGAAGCGAATCGGGTCGGCCTCGCGATCGAGGTGCTCGACGAGAAAGCCCTGAAGAAGGGCGGCTACGGCGGCATCATCGGCGTCGGGCAAGGGTCGGTGAATCCCCCACGACTCGTTCGGGTGGCGTATCGGCACCCTAAGGCGACCAAGACCATCGCCCTTGTCGGCAAGGGCATCACCTTCGACTCCGGCGGTCTTTCGCTCAAGCCAGCGGCGCCCATGGAGTGGATGAAGTCCGACATGGGCGGCGCGGCGGCGGTGGTCATGGCGATAGTCGCGATCGCCCAACTGAAGTTCCCGGTGAACGTCACCGGCTGGGCGCCGCTCGCTGAGAACATGCCATCAGGTTCGGCGCAGCGGCCATCTGACGTGATCACCATCTACGGCGGCAAGACGGTTGAGGTGCTCAACACCGACGCAGAGGGCAGGCTGGTTCTCGCCGACGCGCTCGTGCGCGCCAGTGAAGAACAACCCGACCTGATCGTCGATGCCGCGACGCTGACCGGGGCGCAGGCCGTCGCGCTCGGCAACCGGATGTCTGGCGTCATGGCCAACGATGACGACTTCCGGAACGCGGTCGTCGACGCCGCGACCCGGGCCGGCGAGCACATGTGGCCGATGCCAATTCCTCCGGAGCTTCGCAAGTCGCTCGACTCCTCGGTCGCCGATATCGCGAATATGGGCGAATCGTTCGGCGGCATGCTGGTCGCGGCGAGCTTCCTGTCCGACTTCGTCGGAAAGCGCGACGGAGAACCCATCCGCTGGGCGCACCTCGACATTGCCGGTCCGGCATTCAACCAAGGCGATGCGTACGGCTACACCCCGAAGGGCGGCACTGGCGCCGCTGTGCGCACCCTCGTCCAACTCGCGGACGACGTGGCGGGCGGTCGGCTCTGACGCGCGGACTCACGCGCGAGACCGGCGTGGGAGAATGATGTTGTGCGCCGCGGCGATCCCGCAGGCGCTGCACCGTCGGTGCGCAACCACTCGCGTAGGGAGTGCTCGTGGCAGACGAGAACGGCACGTTTGACCTGGTCATCCTCGGCGGCGGGAGTGGCGGCTACGCGGCCGCTTTTCGGGCGACCGAACTCGGGCTCTCGGTCGCACTGATCGAAAAGGACAAGGTCGGCGGCACCTGCCTGCATCGGGGCTGCATCCCGACGAAGGCGCTGCTCCACGCGGCCGAGATTGCTGACGGCGCTCGCGACGGCGCATCAGTCGGCGTCAAATCAACGTTCGACGGCATCGACGTTCCGGCCGTGCACGCCTACAAGGATGGTGTGGTGAACCGCCTCTACAAGGGCCTGCAGGGCCTGGTGAAGGCGAACAAGGTCACCTACATCGAGGGCGAGGGCCGGCTGGTCTCCCCAACCGCGGTCGAGGTCGCCGGACAGCGCTACGAGGGCCGGCACGTCCTGCTCGCGACCGGCTCCACCCCCCGGTCGCTACCGGGTCTCGAGATCGACGGTGACCGGGTGATCACCAGTGAGCACGCGCTGGCGCTCGACCGGCTGCCTGCTTCAGTCGTCGTCCTCGGCGGCGGTGTAATCGGCGTCGAGTTCGCGAGCGTGTGGAGATCGTTCGGCTCGGAGGTCACGATCGTCGAGGCGCTCCCCCACCTGCTGCCCCTGGAAGACGAGGCAAGCTCGAAGCTGCTCGAGCGCGCCTACCGCCGTCGCGGCATCAACTTCGAGCTTGGCTCCCGCTTCGAAGGCGTCAAGACCACCGACGCCGGCGTCGTCGTGACACTCGAAGGCGGCAAGACGATCGAGGCCGAGTACCTCTTGGTAGCCGTCGGCCGCGGCCCGGTCTCGGCCGGCCTTGGCTACGAAGAGAACGGCGTCGCGACCGACCGAGGGTTCGTCCTCGTCGACGAGTATTGCCAGACCAACGTGCCCACCATCTCCGCGGTCGGCGACCTCATCCCGACCTTGCAGCTGGCGCACGTCGGCTTCGCCGAAGGCATCCTGGTCGCCGAGCGACTGGGAGGCCTATCGCCCGTCCCGATCGACTACGACGGCGTGCCACGCATCACCTACTCCGAGCCGGAGGTCGCTTCGGTTGGGCTCACCGAGGTGAAGGCCAAAGAGAAGTACGGCGACAACCTGAAGACCTTCAGCTACGACCTGGCAGGAAACGGCCGCAGCCAGATCCTGAAGACGTCGGGCGCGGTCAAGGTGATCGCGGTTGCCGACGGTCCGGTGGTGGGTCTCCACATCGTCGGTGCTCGCGTGAGCGAACTGATCGCCGAAGCCCAGCTCATCTACAACTGGGAGGCGCTGCCCAGTGAGGTTGCTCAACTGATCCACCCGCACCCGACGCAGACCGAAGCCATCGGCGAGGCCCTCATGGCCCTGGCCGGCAAGCCGCTCCACGTGCACAGCTAGCCTCGTCACGCGTCCTAACAAGCGGCGTCCTAAGCAGCGGCGTCCTAACCAGGGAGTCACGGCCCTCATGTCGGTATCAGTAACGATGCCCCGCCTCGGAGAGAGCGTTACCGAGGGCACCGTCACCCGCTGGTTGAAGAAGGAAGGCGACCAGGTCGCAGTCGACGAGCCGCTGCTCGAGGTCTCGACCGACAAGGTCGACACCGAGATCCCCTCGCCGGTCGCAGGCATCCTGTCGAAGATCACCGTCGCCGAAGACGAGACAGTCGAGGTCGGTGCCGAACTGGCCGTCATTGATGACGGATCCGCCGAGGCCGGGCCGACAGCAGCACCCGCCGCGACTGAAGCGCCAGCTGCGGATGCTGCACCAGCAGCAGAAGCAACGCCTGAGCCGGACGCCGAGCAGCCGGCGCCCCAAGCCGAAGCCAGCAACCAGGCGGCGGAGGCAGAGCCGCCAGCAGCACCGACGACCCCTGCACCTGAAGCCGCCGCAACTGCTCAACCAGTGGCTGCGCCGCAAGCCCAAGCAACCGCCCCATCACCGCCATTGGCACCGGCCGCGCCATCGGCACCGGGTGCCGCCCCCCAGGCGGCTCCGGCGAGTGCGGCGGTTCCGGCGCCGCGCGTGGCCGAAGCCGCGAGCGACGGGGCCAGCGACGGCGACCCCTCCTACGTCACGCCGCTGGTGCGAAAGCTGGCCAACGAGCACGACGTCGACCTCAGCAGCCTCACCGGCACCGGGGTAGGCGGCCGGATCCGCAAGCAAGATGTGCTCGCCGCCGCCGAGGCAGCACGAGCAGCGAAGACTGCCGCGGCAATGTCGAGCGCGCCGGCCGCCACCGCAGCACCGGCCGCTCCGCCGAGCCCCGCCGCAGCCGCGCTGCGCGGGCGCACCGAGAAGATGTCGCGGCTTCGCGGCGTCCTTGCGTCGCGGCTTGTCGAATCACTGCAAACCGCGGCCCAACTGACAACGGTTGTCGAAGTCGACGTGACCCGTGTCTCGCGCCTGCGCGACGGCGCGAAGGCCGACTTCGAGGCGCGCGAAGGTGTGAAGCTGTCGTTCCTCCCCTTCTTCGCGCTGGCGACAGTCGAAGCGTTAAAGCAACACCCCGTCGTCAACGCGAGCATCGACACCGCTGCAGGCACCATCACCTATCACGACGCCGAGCACCTCGGGATCGCCGTCGACACTCCGCGTGGCCTGCTCGTACCGGTCGTGCGCGATGCAGGCGACCTCAACCTCGGCGGCCTCGCCCGGAAGATCGCCGACGTTGCCAACCGCACACGCAACAACCAGGTGAACCCCGACGAACTGTCGGGCGGCACGTTCACCCTGACTAACACCGGCAGCAGAGGCGCGCTGTTCGATACTCCGATCCTGCTGCCCCCGCAAGTCGGCATTCTGGGCACCGGCGCCGTTGTCAAGCGACCGGTGGTTGTCGACGACGGCGACCTTGGCGAGACGATCGCGATTCGCTCGATGGTCTATCTCGCGCTGACCTATGACCACCGGCTCGTCGACGGCGCCGATGCAGCCCGCTTCCTGGGCACGATCAAGGCACGACTCGAGGAAGGGCGCTTCGAAGCCGACCTCGGCCTCTAGGCCAGGGCATCGGCTATGAAGCGTTCGGAGCACCGCAGATGAAGATCGTCGTCACCGGATCCTCCGGTCTGATTGGCTCGGCGCTGGTCCGCGTTCTGAACAGCGAAGACGAAGGACACGCGCACGAGGTGCTGCGACTCGTGCGCCGCGAGGCAGTTTCGCCCGACGAAATCAGCTGGGATCCTGCTGCCGGTCGCGGTCCTGATGTGGAGCGGCTTCGAGGCGTCGACGCGGCGATCAACCTCGCGGGCGCTGGGCTGGGCGACCACCGCTGGTCCGATGACTACAAGAAGGAAATCCTCCAGAGCCGCATCTCATCGACTCGACTCCTCGCCGAGGCTCTGGCCAGCCTCGAACCGAAGCCCGCAGTCTTGCTGTCAGGGTCGGCCATTGGTTTCTACGGCGAGACTGGCGATCGCTTCGTCGACGAGGACGCGTCCGCCGCCACCGACTTCGCGGCCACTGTTGCGCGTGAATGGGAAGAAGCCGCCGTTGCGGCAAGCGACGCTGGCATCCGCACGGTGTTCTTGCGGACCGGCATCGTCTTGAGCACCAAAGGTGGCGCGCTCGGAAAGGTGCTCCCGCTGTTCAAGGCTGGCGTCGGCGGCCGGCTCGGCTCCGGGCGGCAGTACATCAGCTGGATAGCGCGACCCGATCACATTGCGGCGATGCGATTCCTGCTCGACGCCGATGCGATCAAGGGGCCGGTCAATCTCACTGCACCAAATCCGGTGACCAACCGTGAGTACACGAAAGCCATCGCCGCCGCGGTCCACCGCCCGGCGTTGTTCCCCGCGCCGACACTTGCGTTGAAGGCCGTGCTCGGCGAGTTCGCCGGCAACGTGGTTGGCGGCCAGCGGGTACTACCGAAACGCCTCGTCATTGCCGGCTTTGAGTTCGGCTATTCCGAGATCGAACCCGCACTGCGCGCGCTCGTCGAAGCAAACGCCTGACCGACCAGCAATCAGGTTGGCAGCCAAGAAACCTTGTGCGCCAAGTAGATGTAGCCGATGAACGTCGTTGCATCCATGAGCGTGTGCGCAATGATCAGCGGCAACGTGCGACCGGTTCGCTGATACACCCGGCCGAAGATCAGGCCCATGACCGCGTTGCCCAGCCCGCCACCAAAGCCCTGGTACAAGTGGTAGGAACCACGAATCAACGCACTTGTAGCGAGCGACTTGTTGTCGCCCCAACCGAACTGCTTCAGCCGATGCAGCAAGTAACCGCTGACGATGACCTCTTCGTAGATCCCGTTCTGCGCAGCCGATAACAACAGCACCGGGATCCGCCACCAGTGCGGTCCCAATGTCGTCGGAACCACAACGACATTCGCGCCAGCTGCATGGGCGCCGATGTAGAGCGCAAGACCCGCGCCACCGACACACGCCGCCAGCAATGCGCCGAGTCCGATGTCGCGACCGACTTGCGATCGGTCGACACCTATAGTCCGTAACGACTCCCGGGATCGGTGCAGGAGGTAGATCACCAACGCAACCGGAACGAGGCCGGTGGCGATGCCGAAAAGCTGAAAGGCGAGATCGAGCCACGGCCGGTCTGGTGTGACGGACCCGTTCAGCGTGGTGCTCTGCGAGGAGAGCGCTACGTGCTTCTTGGTGAGGTCATCGATCAGAGCGAGCAACGCGCCGACGCCGCTGGCCCCGAGGCTGATCGCGAGAACGATCCAGACCTCTGCGACGAGCAGGCGATGCCAACGGGACGCCGAATGCGCGGTGCCCGGCGACGGCGCCAGGTCGGCAGGCAATGGGGGCAACGACGGCGCCGTCCCGGCGGACCCCCGAAGCCCGAAGTTCATGACGCCATGATGACAACGATTCCTGAGGTTGCGCTAAAAAGCTGGCTCGGCTGCTGCCAGCTGGCTGACGCGCAGCGTTCACGTCGACGAAACACCCCCGATGTGTTTGACGCCTAGTGTCGCGGCGTCGGGTTCGCAGCCGGAAACGCAAGCGGCGTACGAAGGGTGTCTCCATGAGCGGCAATAACGTTCGACTCCAGGCCATTCAAGATGTCGAGGCCTATGTACCTCCAGCCGTGAGCTTCCTGGCGACCGAGACACCTGGGGAGATCTTCGGCGAGAACGTCTTCAGCAAAGCCGTCATGCAACAGCGGCTGCCGAAGTCGGTCTTCAAGTCGGTCATGGCGACGATCGAACACTCTGCGCCGCTCGACCCGCTCGTGGCTGACGCCGTCGCGGCCGCCATGAAGGACTGGGCGATGGAGAAAGGGGCGACCCACTACGCCCACGTCTTCTACCCGCTGACTGGCCTCACCGCTGAGAAGCACGACAGCTTCCTTGAGCCCGCAGGCGACGGCTCCGCCCTGGCCGAGTTCGCCGGCAAGACACTCACCCAAGGCGAGCCCGACGCATCGAGCTTCCCCAGCGGTGGCCTGCGCAACACGTTCGAGGCCCGCGGCTATACCGGGTGGGACGTCACGAGTCCGGCGTACGTACTTGAGAACCCCAACGGGAACACGCTGTGCATACCGACGATCTTCGTGTCGATGACCGGTGACGCACTCGACCACAAGACACCACTGCTGCGTTCACAACAGTCGATGGCGGTTCATGCCGAACGCATACTGAAGCTGTTCGGTCACCCGAACCCCGACCACGTCGTGTCGTTTTGTGGCGCCGAGCAGGAGTACTTCCTGGTCGACCGACACTTCTTCCTGGCTCGCCCCGACCTGCTTAACGCCGGCCGCACACTATTTGGGTCCAAGCCTCCGAAGGGCCAAGAGTTCGACGATCACTACTTCGGCGCGATCCCGGAGCGAGTACTCGGCTTCATGATGGATACCGAGCGTGAACTGTTCAAGCTCGGCATACCAGCCAAGACCCGGCACAACGAGGTGGCCCCCGGCCAGTTCGAGATCGCGCCAATGTTCGAACGGGCAAACGTGGCCGCCGACCACCAGCAACTGTTGATGTCGACCTACAAGCGTCTTGCCCAACGGCACGGCATGGAGTGTCTGTTCCACGAGAAGCCGTTCGAGGGCATCAACGGATCGGGCAAGCACGTCAACTTCTCACTCGGCAACTCCACCGAGGGCAACCTTTTGCTGCCCGGCGACACCCCGCACAAGAACGCACAGTTCCTGGTGTTCTGTGCGGCAGTCATCCGCGCCGTCCACAAGTACGGTGGGTTGTTGCGCGCGTCGGTTGCGTCGGCGTCCAACGACCACCGTCTGGGAGCAAACGAAGCCCCGCCCGCGATCATCTCGATCTTCTTGGGCGACCAGTTGACGGATGTGTTCGACCAGATTGCGAAAGGCGGCGCGACCTCGTCGAAGGAAAAGGGGACGCTCACGATCGGCGTCGATACGTTGCCGAACCTGCCGACCGACCCGGGCGACCGCAACCGCACCAGCCCGTTCGCCTTCACCGGTAACCGGTTCGAGTTCCGCGCGCCGGGATCGGGCCAGTCGGTGGCGGGCCCCATGGTGACGATCAACACGATCATGGCCGAGGCGCTCGACTACATTGCGACCGATCTTGAGACGTCGGTCGCCGATGGTGTCGACTTCAATGTCGCCGTCCAGAAGGTCCTTGAAGAGATCATCACCGTGCACGGAGCGTCGGTGTTCAACGGGGATGGATACTCCGAGCAGTGGCAAGTTGAAGCGGCGGCGCGTGGCCTGCCGAACTTGCGCACCACGCTTGACGCATTGCCGCAGCTGATCACCGAAGAGTCGATGGAGTTGTTTAGTAAGTACGGGGTCTTTACCCACCGCGAGATGCACAGTCGCTACGAGATTGGACTCGAGCAATATGCGTTGAGCGTGGGCGTCGAGGCGCGGCTCACTCTCGAAATCGGGACGACGTCGGTGCTGCCCGCAGCGGTCCGTTACCAGACCGAGGTGGCTCTCAACGTCGGAGCACTGAAGCAGGCAGGCATCTCTCCGGAGTTGGCTGACCTCGAGGATCTGTCAGGGCGCATCGCATCGCTTCGCTCGGGTCTGGCTGACTTGAAGACCGCACTCGCCCGTCACGGCGGCTCGACGGCTCTCGAGGAGGCACAGCACGCGCAGTCGGCGCTGCTGCCCGCGATGGCCGCCGTACGTTCTGCTGCCGATCAGCTCGAGGGGATTGTGGCTGACGACCTGTGGCCGCTCCCGACTTACCAGGAGATGCTGTTCATCCTGTGACCGACTAAGCAGGATCGTGCCATCTCAAAAGCGCAAGCTGGACGCCGATTGGCCGGCGCCGTCCATTCGACGGCGCCGGCGACGGCTGAACTCAGATCGACGCCTGGTAACTCCGAAATGCCCTAGTGGCAAGCCAGGCCATCGTTGCCGCCAACGCGGCGAGGAAGCCCAGTCGCGGCCAGACCGCGCCCCACTCCGTGCCGGACGACAGCGCCTGCCTAGACGCGACGACCGCCCAGTCGACGGGGTTATAACGCGCGACGTGGTGCACCCAGTGCGGCGACAACCTGGTGTCCATGATTGCGGAAGACAGGAACTGCAAGGGCAACACGATGAACTGGCTAACGCCGATCAGGGCTTCTTGTTGACGCAGGAGCAACGCCAGCGCGTTGGAGAACGAAGCCATGATGACCGAGATCAATGCAGCTGCGGCAATGGTGACGACGATGCCGATCACCCCACCGCGAAAGCGGGCTTCGCTGATGTACGCGACCCCGAACACGATCAGGGTCTGCACGACAGTCGTGACCGCCTGGTACGCAAGAGTTCCAATCATCATCGCGCCACGACGCACCGGCGACGCAAGCAAGCGGTCCATCACGCCGCGGTGCATGTCATCGATGTAGACAGTGCCTGCCCAGCCACTGGAGAACAACGCCGTCATGATGATGACGCCGGGCGTGATGAACTCGAGGTAGGAGCCCGAGCCCGAGGAAAACCCAGGAATATGAACAACAGATCGGAAAAGCTGACCAAACAACAGTAGCCAGATGATCGGCGCGATCAACGTCATCGCGGCGAAGGTCGGCTGTCGCCACAGGGTGCGTAGCGAACGAGCGGTCAGGTAAACCGAATGCTGGAACAGGCGCCCGCGCTGTCGACGCGGCACAAGCGAATCCGTCGAGGTGGGAACTTCGGCGAGTGCGCTACTCATGCTGCCACCTCGAAACTGCGACCGACGTGATGCAGGTACACGTCGTCCAATGAAGGACGCGCCACCGTCACCGACGCCACTGCGATGTCGGCATCTTCTAGTGCCGACAGCAGGGACGGCACCGCACGGGCGCCACTTGAGGCACGAGCTCGAAGGCTCGCACCAACCGACGCGACGTCGCGCAAACCGGGAATGCGCGACAGCATCACCAGGGCACCTGGAATCGCGTCGGCCGTCGCGAGTTCGACCTGCACGGTGTCGCCGTTCAACTCAGCCTTCAGTTGCTCCGGAGTTCCCTCGACCACCACCCGACCGTGATCGACGATCGCAAGCCGGTCGGCGAGTTGGTCGGCTTCGTCTAAGTAGTGCGTGGTCAGCAGCACCGCAACCTCCTCGTGCGCCGACAACCGCTCGATCTCCGCCCACAGTTCGGTCCGTGCCTGCGGATCGAGGCCCGTGGTGGGCTCGTCGAGGAACAGCACCTGGGGGCGATGCATGAGCCCAATAGCGACATCAAGCTTGCGAGTCATGCCGCCCGAGAAGGTCTTCGCCAACCGGTCGGCCGCGTCGTCGAGCGCGAACCGGGACACCAATTCGGCCGCACGAGCACGCGCGGAGGAACTCGACATCCCGTGGATCCGCCCGGCGAGAACCAAGTTCTCGCGCGCTGTTGCCATCGGGTCGCTCGACGCCTTTTGCGAGACGAGGCCGATGATGTGCCGAACCGCGTCGGGGTCCCGAAGTACGTTGACGCCGGCCACGCTGGCCTGCCCTAAATCGGGACGCGACAACGTGGCGAGAATCTTGACCGCTGTCGACTTCCCGGCACCGTTTGGGCCGAGCAAGGCGAACACGGTGCCGGCCTGGACATTGATTGATAGCCCGTCCAACGCACGGATGCGTGGCTTGCCGCGCGCGGCTGGATAGGTTTTGACGAGATCGACGGCAGCCAGTGCCGGCGAAGGCGATTCGGACATGGAACTCCCCTGTTCATTGGGTGGGGAGTCGAGACCGCAACGCCTATCGTGTGAGTGCGCCTCGGGAAGGGCCGCCTGCGGTCTCAACTCGGGTGTATGGCCCCTGGCCGGTGTTCACGCACCGGTCAGGGGTTCAGTTCCGTGTTCTAACTGGACTGTGTTTCTACGTGGACTGTGGCTGGTTGAACCAGCGCGCCGCCTCCTCCCCTAGATGCGTGACCGGATCCCGCGCGAGTTCTTCGAAACCGATGCCGACTGCGCGCAGTTCGTGAATGCGCCGCCACCAATCGGTGCCTTGGAAGGCGCCCGATCGAATGTCGCGCGCGAGCGTGGTGACGAACTCCAACTGGGCGGTGAGCATTGTGCGCCGATACACGCTCTCGATGAGGAAGAGATCGGGCAGCTGCATGCTCGCGGCTTCGGCGTGGGCGGCGTCGATCCCTCGCTGCTCGATCCGTAACCGCTCGGCTCGCTCGTCCAACAACCGCGCAGCCTCTTGTGGTTCGAGCAACGGAAGCAACGACAGGCCTGCCTCCAACGAGGTGAACTCACGGACCGGCACTGAGATCAGCTCGGCCAGCCAGTCCTCACACTCGATCGCGCCGGCATCGGTGATCTCATAAACCGTGCGCTCCGGCCGGCGTCCCTCTCGGGTGGTCTCGCGCGCCCGGATCAGACCGTGCTTCTCCAGCGATTCAACGACGGAGTACAGGGATCCATAGTTCAGCTTGATGCTGAGCTCCTTGCCACGGCTGCGCAAGGTCGTCGAGATCTCATATGGGTGCATCGGACGCTCGACAAGGCAGGCCAGCACGGCAAGAGCCAGCGGATTGGACCTCTGGCGGCGCGCCATCGACACTCCTCTGGTTCAACTACTCGATCCAGAGTGTTAGCTTCCGGACAGCCGATGTCAAGTAAGGCGCGGCGCCCAGATCCCGGATCTAGGCGGGCGCAATCGACGCAATCTGCCAGCGCAGTTCGTCCGGTTCGGTGCGCAGCACGACCGTCCAGTTCCGCATCCCCCGCCCGGGCACATGGGTCGCTGCCCCCGCAGCATCGACGACGTCGTAGCTAGCAAGGGTGTCGGCCACAGCGAGCGTGATCTCGGCCGGCGACTGGGAGACCACCCGCACCGACGCGAGCACAAACTGCAGGCCGCGAACCCGTTGACCAGCGCCGACAAGACGACCCAGCGCTGCGCGGTCGGTCGCGAGGGCGGCAGATCCCGGTACATAGATCGCGTCGAGTTCGTTCGCGTCTGCATCCGCGAACGCAGCATCGCGGCTCGCGTCGAGCGCGCCGACGACAGAGAGCCAGTCGGGGGCGGGCGACGCAACCGCCACCGGCGAGTTGGGAGACGGGTTGGCCGTGGACGGCGTCCCTGTCAGATGCTCGACCGCTGAGGGCGGCGCGGAAGCTACAGCGAGCCCGGACGCCGGGCTGGCGGACGGTGCGACGGCGGCGCTCGCGGTGCTCGCGGTGCTCGCCGAGGCGCGGTGGCCGTGATCAGACCATCCCCACGCAATCCCGATCGCGACGGCCGCGCCGAGCAAAGTGACGACACAGGCCACCGCGACCGCGCGGCGCACCAGCACGCCTCGGCCCACCGACCAGCGATGCCGACCTGCCGCTTCGCCGCGACGAAAGCGCGACGGCGACGGCGCACCGGTCTCCTGGGACGGGTCCACCGCCCGAACTGAGCCGGGCACGACATGCGTGCTCGCTGCGGGCGTCCGGCCCACCCGCGGGCTCCCCCGCAAGAGCCGAACCGCGACAGGTGAGCAGGATGCGAACAACGCGCGACCGAAGGCCGCGGGGTCGGGCCTGGCATCGGGAGCGGGATCGAGCCCCGCCTCGATCGCCGCGACCAGCTCGGCGGGAGCCTCGGGCGCCAGCGGCCCAAGTGGTCGGGCGACCATGGGCTCGGAGTCGCTGTAGGGCGGCACGCCCGCGAGAGCGGCGAAACAGACGGCAGCCAGGCCGTGGACGTCGCTCGCCACGCTGGACACCTCGGCGGTCGCCAGTGCCGGGTCGGCGTAGCCCGGCGTCCGCCCGGCCGGGCCTGCTTGGTCCCCGACGAGACGTGCGACCCCAAGGTCTGCAAGAAGCGGTTTGCCGGATCCGTCGAAGACGATGTTGCCCGGCGTGACGTCGCCGTGGATCAGGCCTCGCGAGTGAATGTCGGACAGCGCCTGCGCCAACGGCGCGCCGATGGTGACGACCTCGCCCGCCGACAGCCGACCGCGGGCGCCGAGTACCGCAGCGAGACTGCCGCCCTCGGCGTAGTCGAGCACCAGGACGAGCCCGTCGCCGGTCGAGACGACGGATCGCAGCGGAACGATGTGGTCGTGACGCACGGACGCGAGTAGGGCCGCTTCCCGCTGCAACTGCTCCGTCGATAACGGACTCGACGTGTCGACGCGCAGCCGCTTGAGCGCGACCACCTCGCCGGTCGACGATTCATGCGCACGCCAGACTTCGCCCGAGCCGCCGAACCCGGCCAGCTCCTCGACGTCGTAACCCGGAAGCGAGAACTCGTCCACGCCGCCATTGCAGCGCACACAGCCGCTTGTCCGCTGCGGTTGTCCACAGCTGGCAGCGCTCACCAGCGCAACGCCGACGCCGTATCCTCAAAGTGTGATCGCGTTCAAGCACCTCGGCGTCGTCCCTTATGAGCAGGCGTGGGACATTCAACGCGACGTGCATGCCGCTCGGGTGGCCGACGAGATCCCCGACACCTGCCTGATGCTGCAGCACCCGCCGGTCTTCACCGCGGGTCGGCGCACGCAGGATTTCGAGCGGCCTATTGACGGCACGCCGGTGATCGACGTCGACCGTGGCGGGCGGATGACGTGGCACGGTCCCGGGCAACTTGTCGGGTATCCGATCGTGCGGTTGCCGATGCCCATCGACGCGGTCGGGCATGTACGGCGGCTCGAGGAGGCCCTGATCGCGGTCTGCGCGGATTTCGGCGTCTCGGCGATCCAGATCGCGGGCCGTTCTGGGGTGTGGGTGCCCGGTAACGGCGGGGCAGCAGCGCGCAAGATCGCAGCAATCGGCGTCCGCATCTCTCGTTGCACGACGATGCACGGGTTCGCGCTGAACTGCGACCCGGATCTGAGCTGGTTTGGTCGAATCGTGCCGTGCGGTATCGACGACGCCGATGTGACATCGCTGTCGCGCGAGCTTGGCCGCGACGTCAGCGTCGACGAGGTCCTTCCTTTCGTCGAACTCCACCTGGCGAACGCACTGAAGGCCGCAAGACCGGCGAAGGTGTCGGCATGAGCGCCGTCGCGCCCGAGGGCCGCAAGCTGCTGCGGGTCGAGGCCCGCAACGCCGCGGTGCCGATCGAGAAGAAGCCGACCTGGATTAAGACCCGCGCGAAGATGGGTCCTGAGTACACCGCGTTGAAGGACCTTGTGCGCAGCGAGGGCTTGCACACGGTCTGCGAAGAGGCGGGCTGCCCGAACATCTTCGAGTGCTGGGAAGACCGCGAGGCGACGTTTCTGATCGGCGGCGCTACCTGCTCGCGCAACTGTTCGTTCTGCCAGATCGATAGTGGGCGACCCGAACCCCTCGACCGTGATGAGCCGCGACGGGTCGCTGCGTCGGTCGCCTCGATGGGCCTTCGCTACGCGACAGTCACTGGGGTTGCCCGCGACGACCTCGATGACGAGGGCGCCTGGCTGTACGCGCAGACAGTTCGCGAGATCCACGCGACCGTGCCCGGCTGCGGCGTCGAGCTGCTGACCCCCGATTTCCACGCCAGGCCAGAATTGCTGGCGCTGGTCTTCGACGCGCAACCCGAAGTGTTCGCGCACAACCTCGAGACGGTGCCGCGTATCTTCAAGTCGATTCGCACCGGGTTTCGTTACGAGCGCTCACTCGAGGTCATCGACATGGCACGCACCCGCGGGCTGGTCACCAAGTCGAACCTCATCTTGGGCTTGGGTGAAGAACGCGCCGAGATCAGCTCGACGCTTGTCGACTTGCGCGACGCGGGTTGCGACCTGATCACGATCACCCAGTACCTGCGCCCTTCGCTTCGCCACCACCCAGTCGAGCGCTGGGTGGAACCTACCGAGTTCGCCGAACTCGAAACCGAAGCCCGCGAGCTCGGCTTTGCCGGTGTCATGTCCGGTCCGCTGGTGCGTTCGTCCTACCGAGCGGGCCGGCTCTACCGCGACGCACTCGCCCAGCGCGTCAGCGTCGGTGTCGGGCGCGTCAGCGTCGGTGTCGGGCGCGTCAGCGTCGGTGTCGGGCGCGTCAGCGTCGGTGTCGGGCGCGACGCCGCCCGGATCTCGCCCGTATCCTGAGCCGCACCCGTATCCTTAACGCACTATGCCGAAACCCGAAAAGAACGTGGCGCCGCTCAAAGGCCGCGCTGCCCGCAGGGCGCGCAAGGCCGCCCGAGCAGGTCAGCCGAAACGATCCGCGCAGATCCGCGAAGCCTTCGTTGTCACCCGGGGTCGCGACAAGCGCCTGATCCCCTACCTCGCGCTTGCGTTTGTCGTCACCCTCGCGTTCTTCGAACTGGCCGGAATCGTGCTCGGCAGTCCGATTCTGTTCAGCGTATTCGGCGTGGTGAGCGCTGTCCTTGTCGCGTTCATCGTGTTCGGCCAGCGCGCACAGCGCTCCGCGCTCGGTGAAATCGAAGGCCAGCCTGGCGCAGCGGCCGCGATCATCGACAGCATGCGCGGCGACTGGCGGTTGACCCCTAACGTCGCGGCAACCAGGTCGATGGACGTCGTGCACCGGGTGGTCGGGAAGCCTGGCGTCATCTTGATCGGCGAGGGTTCGACGGAGCGGCTCCAGCCGTTGCTCACCGACCAACGAAAGCGCGTGCAGCGCGTGGCGTCGGGCACGCCGATCGAGGTCTTGATCGTCGGGGTCGAGCCGGGTCAGATCCCGCTGCGGAAGCTGCAGAAGAAGATGACTCGCCTGCCGCGCACGTTCAAGGGCGCGACTGTCGACGAGATCGAGGGCCGGATGCGGGCGCTTGGCACCCTGCCCATCCCGATCCCGAAGGGCCCGATGCCGAAGGGCGCGAGGATGCCCAAGGGCGTCAAGCTCCCGCCGCGTTAAGACCGGCCTTCCGCTAGGACGTCAGAACACCGATCAGAGCCGGACGACGACGCTGCCGGCTGCCTTGTCGTGTAGCCCGCGCCGGTCGCGGTCGTAGATCACGGCGGGGACGACGAGCACCAGCAACACGGTGCGGACGACGACCCACGGGAAGCTCACGCGACGACCGTCGAGTCGCATGATCCCGATCCTGCACAGTCGCATGCCGATCGTGGCGCCGACCAAACTCACCAAGACGATGTACTCGGCGGCGAAGACGGCCAGCACCCACGGCGAGTTGCTCCCGGGGGTGAATGGCCGGTGGCCCGTGAACGGGCTGACGATCAGCACCGCGATCAACCAGTCGATGCACAGCGCCCCGAGCCGGGCGCCCAAACCAGCGACCGACCGTGCACCGCCGGGAGGCAACCCGAGCCGTTCGCCGACGTAGCCCCCGACGTCCGCAGCAGTCGCGCCGCCGCCTGGTCCATCGAGCCAAGACCCGCTAACCCTCGCCACGTCGGCCACGATAGCCTGCCGCGGAATGCTCATTTCCACGACGGCCACGGACGACGTTACGCACGCGAAACATACGAGACACGCACGGGAAATCGCATTCCCCTACTCTGCGAACGTTCCTGCCCCGCCCAAGGAGGAGATTCATGTTCACCAGCGCCGACGAGGTTCTGGGGTACATCCGCGAAAACGACGTCAAGTCTGTCGACGTGCGCTTCTGCGATCTGCCCGGCATCATGCAGCACTTCACCGTGCCCGTTGAGTCCTTCGACGAGAAGATCTTCAGCGACGGTCTCGGCTTCGACGGTTCGTCGATCCGCGGGTTCCAGGCAATTCACGAATCGGACATGTTGCTGCTGCCCGATCCCACGTCTGCCGTTCTCGACCCGTTCCGCGCCGAGAAAACGCTGAACATGACCTTCTTCATCCACGACCCGCTGACCGGCGAGGCCTACAGCCGCGACCCGCGCAACGTCGCCAAGAAGGCCCAGACGTACCTCGCGAGCAGTGGCATAGCCGACACGGTCTACTTCGGCCCGGAGGCCGAGTTCTACATCTTCGACAACGTGCGGTTCGAGACCAACCAGCACTCGAGCTACTACTACATCGACGCAGAGGCGGGCGTGTGGAACACCGGTCGCGCCGAAGAGGGCGGCAACCGCGGCTACAAGGTCCGCAACAAGGGTGGTTACTTCCCCGTACCGCCGGCCGACCACTACGCCGACCTGCGTGCTGAGATGACCCGCGAACTGATCAACGCCGGCCTCACCGTTGAGCGCCAGCACCACGAAGTGGGCAGCGCGGGCCAGGCCGAGATCAACTACAAGTTCGCACCGCTGCTGAAGGCCGCCGACGATCTGCTGACGTTCAAATACATCATCAAGAACGTCGCGTGGCGCAACGGCAAGACCGTCACGTTCATGCCGAAGCCGGTCTTCGGCGACAACGGCTCAGGCATGCACTGTCACCAGAGTTTGTGGAAGGACGGCGCGCCGCTGTTCTACGACGAGCTCGGGTATGCAGGTCTGTCGGACATGGCGCGCCACTACATCGGCGGCCTGCTCATGCACGCGCCGTCGCTGCTCGCATTTACCAACCCGACGGTCAACAGTTACCACCGTCTCGTGCCGGGCTTCGAGGCTCCGGTCAACCTGGTGTACAGCCAGCGCAACCGGTCGGCTTGTATCCGGATCCCGATCACCGGCAGCAACCCGAAGGCCAAGCGGCTCGAGTTCCGGGTGCCCGACCCGTCGTGCAACCCCTACCTCGCGTTCTCGGCGATGATGATGGCCGGCCTCGACGGCATCAAGAACAAGATCGAGCCGCTCGACCCGGTCGACAAGGACCTCTACGAGTTGCCGCCCGAGGAGCACGCAAGTGTTCCCCAGGTCCCCGGCTCACTACCCGAGGTGCTCGCCGCTCTCGAAGCGGACCAGGACTACCTGCTAGCCGGTGGCGTGTTCACCCAGGACCTCATTGACACCTGGATCGACTACAAGCGGAAGAACGAAATCGACGCGATGCGGTTGCGCCCGCACCCGCACGAGTTCGAGCTCTACTTCGACATCTGATCGACTCCCAAGTCTGACCTGGTGTTTTGGGGCTCACGAGCCCTGCTGGGACACATCTGGGACACACTGCGAGCCGTTGACGGCATTCTCGAGCCTCTCGAACATGCCATCGACGGCTCGCTTTGTGCGGTCTTCCGACGCTGGCATCAGGTGCGTATAAGTCCTCAACGTGAATCCTGGGTCTGAGTGACCCAGGTACTCGGACAAGGCGCGCACGTTGGTGCCACCATCAAGCAAGGTCGAGGCGAAGAAGTGGCGCGCGGCGTGCATCCCGTTCTCACGGGTATCTGGCAGCCCGCTAGCTCGAAGGGCGGGTTTCCATATCGCCCCGTTCACATAGTTCCGGTTGAGCGGTCGATGCTCGCGACTTGTCAGCACAAGCTTCGCTCTGACTAGCTCGCCGGACTTCGTATCCCACGGCAACGCAGCCTCAGTTGGCGGGAAGAGCACCAGGTGCTTCGCAAGTTCGCGGGCAACGTAGCTCGAGAGCGGAACACTCCTCGTCTTGTGCCCTTTAGGCAGCGCGAAGACCAGGCGAGAACCGACGATCTTGACCTGACGTCGGACGTGAACGACGCCGCCGAGGAAGTCAATGTCGTTCACCGCAAGTCCGAACACTTCGCCCTGACGCAGTCCGAGTCCAGCAGCGATGATGAGCGCCGCCTGATAGCGGTCAGGCAATGCCTCGTGCAAGAGCGCGACCTGTGATGCCGACCAAGGAACGATCCGTTTTAGCTCCCGCTTCGGCAACCGCACGGAACCGGCTTGGCAAGGGTTTTTGGCGATGCGGTCGTCGTCCACGGCGGACGCCATGACCGCGGACAGCGTGCCGAACACGACCCGAACCGTGGACGGCGCGAGCGTGATCTGCTTGCTGCGGAGCCAAGACTGAACCTGCGTCGCGCGTAGTGCAGCCAGTGGCGTCGCGCCCAGGTCGGGCAGGATGTGGACGCGCAGCCTGCGAGCTTGCGCTTCGCGGGTTGACTCGTCGCTCGTCTGCATCTCGAGCCACTGCGCGGCGTACGCGGCCAGACTCATGCGACCGAGACTGGCGTCGATGTAGCTGCCTCGAGCTTTGTCTGTCTCCACGCCGGCTGCAAACCGCTCAGCGTCGCTCTTACGTGCGAATGACCTCGAACGCTGCGCTCCCGCGGGATCGCGGAATCTCACCCTGTAAACAGCTTTGCTCCCAGCGCGCCGCGGCTCGCGTCGTTCAACGCTTGCCATCTGACTCCCCCTCGCCAAGCAGTTGGACCTTCAATTCGTAGACCTCGTCTTGAACGCTCTCTATCGCGTTGTTCGTGCGTTTGAGCCAGCGCATGTAGGCCGTGTCGTCGTCTTGCACGGCATTGCGACTGAACGCGAACGCGGTGGCAAGGCGCAGCAGCTTGCGGCACTCGATCACAAGTGGGCGATCATTTCCGCGATACCAAGTCGGTCGCTCTAGCGCGTCGTCCACGAGCGCGCGGCTCGGAAGCGGACTGTCGGGGTCGCCGGATCGCACGTCGTGCTCCCGTGGCTGAATTGGCTCTTCACCGATTGCCCAGTCCCAGAATCGTCGTGCCGTCACCCGATAGTTGGGGGCTACGTTCACCTCGTCCTCAGCGCTGACATCAGGCACAAGGAGACGAGCGGGGGTCACGTTCAGCGCTACAGCGAGGCTCACAAGATCGTCAACGTCCACGCGCCGGTCGCCTGCCTCGATCTTGGCGATGCCCGAAGGACGCATCGACCGACCGAGTTCAACAATCCGCGACGCAAGTTGCTGCTGTGACAGCCCGCGCCGATCACGAATCGCGCGCACGTTCGCAGCGACTGCTCGAGCAACGTCGCCCTGTTCAATGCGAGAACTTCCCATCTTAGAATCATTGCACGTCAACTTGACATAGGTTGCACATTAGCGAAGGCTCTTCCATGTTGCAACGAGACGTTGCCAAGTTGGGATTCACATGGACGATCTACTCACCTCCAAGGAACTCGCCCAATACCTCGGGGTACCAGTCGCCACGCTCTACCAGTGGCGCGCGAAGAGTGCGGGACCTCGCGCCGCCAAAGTCGGCCGCTATCTCCGATACCGCCGCCAAGACGTCGAATCGTGGATCGCGAGCCGGTCGGACCAGGACGCGAGGTGAGTGACCTATTCCCTGAGTTCCCTTCTGACAGAGGTGAAGGCTCCCCTGACATTGGGGTTGGGGTGGACACAATCGCGGTCATCGGCTCGACCTCTGAGAACCTGTTGTTCGAACTACGGCACCAAGAACTCGAGCGCGAAGTCGATCAGGTCACCGGCGAGTTGCGCGAGACGCCCGGCTACGGTTTCTCAGACGTCCAGATCGGACTGGCGTGGGTCAGGGTTCACGGCGGACGACGAGCGGGCAACCCTTGGCTGCGCCTCGAGCTATCGACGCCGACGATGCTCAACGGGCACAACCGCAACCCCCTTGATCGCTCCTTCGTCGGGGATGTCGTGGATGCCGCGCTAAGCGTTCTATCCGAGCGCTTGCCAGACGTCCCTCAGATCGACCAGGTCACGGTTGCTCGGCTCGATCTGACCCGAGACTTCCGCGATGTGCCTTCGCCGAGCGAAACCCTCGCACGACTCTCCAGACTCCACGTTCCCCACGCTCGAGTGCATCGGGTGGATTACCAGCCGGACGGAGCCGTCCAGACTCTGACCCGCGGTAGCTCACGAGAGTGGCTCTCACGCGGCTACGACAAGCGCGTACAGCTTCTCCAGCGCGCACAGAGGGACCCAGCACACGCTGACCTGCTCGAGGCGTGGGCAGACGTAAGCGTCGGTCAACTCCGCTTCGAGGTGGAAGTCCGCCGCCCACTACTCCGCCGTAAAGGGTTGGTATTGCTCAGCGACCTCGTACCCGACGTCCTCGAGGAGCTTGCACGCGAGTATTTCCTACGTGCTCAGTGGAACCAGATAATTCCCGGTCCCGCACGGCAACGCCGGATACTCGAAGACCTTCGATCATCCGGGGTCATCACTCCAGCCGAGCAGCGCAACCTTTGCGTGCTGTTGTATTCGAACCTGCTTGGCATGGATGTGCCGCTGACACGCCATCCACTCGAGCGAAGCACCGCGTTGGCACGACGCTTTGGACTCGCTGGAGCGGTCGCTGAAGAGCCCCAGCAGCGATACCTGGACTTTGATCGCGGTATCGAGGTCGCGGTGTAGCCCCCCCGTTTCGGTCACTGCTCCAGCGCTCGTGTTCGCGCACCTCGCCAAGCCCTCTCACGCGATGGGAGGACCTTGAGATTGGATGCCTCCGAAACGCTCGTTCCGACAGCATTCTCGGCACCCGCATTCCTGGCCACGGCATCAGCGCCTCGGGTAGCGCGACGCGCGGACGCTATGTCGAGGTGCCGTGGCGACGTGCTGAATCGAGAGTTGCGATTGCCGCCACCACATTGCGGCTCCTGGCGCTATATCCGCCGAGTCCCTGGGTTTTCAGTCGGCGACCCGACTTGAGGACTGTGGCCACATATACGCTGTTGTTGCCGCTGGAGACGGGAATGAAGCTCTCGACTTCGCTCCAACTGGCGCGTGAAGTTCGGCCGCTGTAACGGCGCACGGTAATGCCGCCTGCATCGAACAGGACGCCGGCTCGACAGGCCAGTACGAGCGCGGTCAGGACCGGAAGCGCCAACAGGCCGCACGCAAGGCGTCCGGCGAGGGGATCGTGCTTGTTGATCGCGCCGCCCACGAGTAGGGCGGAGATAAACCCCCAAAAAATGAGATACGGAACCAAGATAAGGCGGGACCGCAGCGTGCCTTGCTCCATACAGCACAGTGTGGCGGGTTTCTCGGCGGCGGGAGGGCTTTCACTATTGCCGCGACGACGAATCCCTCTGCCGTACCAAACAGGGCGTGCGGAAACGACCTCCCGATGCTCCTACTCGCGGTCAGTCCACTCCACGCCGGGACACGCTGGGGCCACAAGGCAACCAGCAATCCTGGAAGATGTCGGCATGCGTTGAAAACCGCAAACACGCTCTTAGCGCCTCGCGGAAGTCACCGCTGCGGGTCGAGGTCTTGTAGACGGCAGTTCTTCGACATTTAGCCCCGTCAGCCGTCGTCCCGGAGCTCGTTTCCGGGACGACGGCGGGTGACGGGTTGCGCTGCAGCGTCTCCGCGGTCTGACAAGATGGCGACTGTGGGGACGACTGAGACGACCGACGAGCTGCACGGCTCGGACGCGCCATCTCCCCGTCGTCCGGGCAGGATCTTGCCGCTCTTGCCGGCCCGCATGCGGCGGCAATTGCGGCCAAAGATTTGGCAAGAGATCGCGTTCATCGCGCTGAGCTACTTCGTCTACTCGCAGATCCGCGACGCAGTGCCGACGCACGAGCGGATCGCCTTGTTGCACGGCCGCCAGATTCTCTACACCGAAGAGCACCTCGGGCTGAACTTCGAACTCAGTGTGAACCGTTGGTTCGACCACGTGGCTTGGGGCGGCTGGCACTACCTCGCGAACATCACCGACTACTACTACGCACTGATGCATTTCGTGATCGTGCTCAGCGTGCTTGTGTGGGTCTACGTCAAGCGGCCGCTGAACTACCGCTCGGCTCGCACGGTGCTCTACGCGACGAATGGACTGGCAGCGCTCGGCTTTTGGCTCTATCCACTCGCGCCACCACGTCTGCTACCGGGCCACGGCTTCATCGACACCGTGGTCAAGTACCACACGTGGGGCTCGTGGGGATCCAACAGCGTCTCCAAAGTCTCCAACCAGTTCGCCGCAATGCCGTCGTTGCACATCGGCTGGTCGCTGTGGGCTGGGATCACCTTGTTCATGCTCAGCGGGCGATGGTGGATCCGGGCGCTCGGGCTCGTGTATCCCGTCGTCACATTCTTCGTGATCATCGGGACGGCGAATCACTACACCATCGACGCGGCCGGCGGCGTCGTCGCACTGCTCGGTGGATACCTGATCCAGTGGCTGCTGACCGGGCGCCACGTCTACGGCCCGGGCATTGAAGACATCCCCGACCACGTGCACCGGCACGCGGCAGCGCACGCGCCCTGATGTCCGTCAGCTCGCGCTGCGCTACATGAGTCAGCTCGCGCTGCGCTACATGGGTCAGCTCGCGCTGCGCTACATGAGTCAGCTCGCGCTGCGCTGAGCAGCGTCGAGGTTGTCCCACGCCACCTCGATGTCCTCATACGGCCAGCTGAAGCGCACCAACGACATGATCAACAAGCCGGCGACGCCAGCCCACGCGACCCCTGCGGCGGCGCCGCGCCATTCCCCGACGGCACCCCAGATCAGGAACCCGAGACCCTGGCTCACCGCGATGGTGGCGCTGGCGATGCCGTTCGCCCGGCCACGCAACGTCCGTTCGGTCCCGACGTTGTACGCAGCGATAGTGGTCACCAGGAAGCACTGCATCACCCCGGCCAGGCCCCAGATCACACAGGCCAGCCAGATGGGCGGAACCAGCGCGGTCAGCGTGAGCACCGCGGCACCAGTACCGGCCAATGGCAATAGCAACTTACCCTGCCGTCGGGCCGGCACGTACTTGATGAACAGCCAGGCGCCTACCGCGATCCCCAACGGCTGGGAAGCGGTCAGCAGGCCAGCTGCGACGGCACCGTGGCCGTGTTCACGCGCGTACGCGACCGCGAGCCCCTCGGGCGCGATGAGGAAGAGCAGCGCACCTGCGGACAGCGTCAACATTGCGCGGCGGGTTCTGCTCTTCAACACCAGCCTGAAGTTGGGCACGATGTCGACGAAGAGCGACCGCACCTTCGCCCGTCCGTCGACCAGGACGGCGGGCCGTTCTCGCACAAACGCGAGAGTGACAAGGGCCGACACGGCAAACGTGCCCGCGTCGATCGCGAGCGCGCCAGAGGGCGACACCGCGGCCACGATGATGCCACCCAGTGCGAAGCCGAACACCGAGTCGATCTGTTGCAGGATCCGGCTGATCGCGACGGCACCGACGTAACCCGGGCCGACCTCGAAGATGTCCGGCAGGATTGCCGCGCGGGCAGCCGCGTACGGCGCGGAGAAGCAGCTCGAGATCAGGACCAGCGCGATCAGTATCGGGATCGGCATGTGGTGCACCGTGGTAGCCAAGGCGAGCACCCCGATCGTGACGGCGCGGCCGAGGTCGCAGACCACCATGACTGCGCGCCGCGCGAGGCGGTCGACAAGGGGCGCCAACAAGATGCTGCCGAACACCCAGGGCACGTACGTGACGGCGTACGTCGACGCGGCGAGGAACGGGCTGTTCGACCGGGTGTACACGAGGTACGAGAGCGCAATCGCGGCAATCTGGTCGCCGCACTCGCTGGTGACCTGTGCCACGGCGATGCCACGGAACTCGCGATTCGCCATAGCGAGGGCGGTCGGAGACGACACGGTCCCCCGACTTTGGGCCCCTAAGACATCTGTCACGCGTAGAACACCTTGTCGACGACGGCCCGGGATCGCCGGGTCACACGACGGTACACATCCAAGAAGTCACCGGATTGGGACGGAGAGTAGCCAACCATACGGGCG
>Ga0208717_1000096_pt1 | contig 49073 bp, 49 predicted proteins | sample NGESurF53shallow_FD_184489 | JGI IMG/M metagenome (GOLD analysis project Ga0208717, IMG submission 184489) | Arctic peat soil microbial communities from Barrow, Alaska - NGEE Surface sample F53-3 shallow (SPAdes) | ecosystem: Environmental > Terrestrial > Soil > Wetlands > Peat ... | reverse complement strand
TATATCACCGCCGCCACAAACAAAAAAAATAGCACCCCCTCCTTTTCAAATCCAATTTGCATTTTGAGTGTTTATATGGCTTCTGTCATTATTTTTGGATTACTGTTGTCTTATCTCGGACAACAATATTTTTTAATATCCTATTCAAACAGAAATTATTATTTGGCAGGAAAATTGTAAATTGAGAAAAGCAATTTAGATTTCCTGGGAAAGAGACTAAACAAAACTTTCACTTTTATTTCTTCTTTCTCTAAAATATACTTTTTAACTTTAAACTATGAATATTCATTTTCAAGATTTAATCCCTGAAGATTTTAATAATAATTCCAGAGTTTGGGTTTATCAAAGCAACCGTTTATTTGATATTCCTGAAGTATTACAGATAGAAGAATTGTTGGAAAATTTTTGCAAAGAATGGAATAGTCACGGTAGCGGAGTAAAAGGATACGCAAATTTATTCTTTGGTCATTTTATTATTATTATGGCTGATGAAACAAAAGTAAAAATCGGAGGATGTAGTACTGATTCATCTATAAGATTTATTAAAAATCTGCAGCAGGATTTCAATGTACAATTACTTGACAGGCAAATGCTGGCTTTTATTGTGAAAGAGAATATTCTCTTAATTCCTTTGTCAAAAGTGAATTATTCTATCGAAAACGATATCATCACTCCGGATACTTTATATTTTAATAATACTATTCTTACAAAGAAAGAATTATTGAACAACTGGATCATCCCTTTAAAAGATAGCTGGCTGGCCCAAAGGATACCCTCTTCACATTTGAAATGAGCATAAGATTTATTTGGAAAGAGTAAAAAATACTATTTTCTGTAATTGATACATTCTTTTTTAGTATTTTTAAGACTTCATCTAAAGTAAATAATGTGCAAAAAAGTAATCAATCTTCCCGAAGAAAATTTCTAAAGCAACTTACAGGCACCACTCTTGCACTTGGCGCAGGATCCCTGGCTACATTTGCTGCTCAGGAAAGAAAAGAAGAATACATTCTTCAATATCAAAAGCATTTTTCTTCCAATGATTCCATAAATGTCGCTTCAATAGGATTGGGAATTATGGGGAATAACAATGCGAATACAGCATTAAAAGTTCCGGGCGTGAATTTGGTTGCCGCCTGTGATCTCTATACGGGCAGACTTGAAAGAGCAAAAGAATTATATGGCAAGGACATTTTCGTAACAAATGATTACAGGAAAATCCTTCAGCGAAAAGATATAGACGTAGTTATTATTTCTACCTGCGATCAATGGCATGCGCGCATAACTAAAGAGGCATTGCATGCAGGGAAACATGTATACTGCGAAAAGCCAATGGTACATTATATTGAGGAAGGAATGGATGTTATTAATGCACAAAAAGCAAGTGGAAAAGTGATGCAGGTGGGAAGCCAATATGTAAGCAATATCGTGTTTCAAAAGGCACATGAATTATACAAGTCGGGGGAGATAGGAAAGCTGAATATGGTAAATGCAGTTTACGACCGCCAGGACGCTTTAGGCGCCTGGGAATATACTATGCCCACCGATGAATCACCGGAAACAGTTGATTGGGATCGTTATATTGCCGGCATGAAAAAAATTCCTTATGATCCCAAAAAATTTTTCTGGTGGAGGAATTATCGGGAATTTGGTACAGGCGTGGCGGGCGATTTGTTTGTTCATCTGCTTTCAGGGACACATGTAATAACCGACTCTAAAGGACCAGAAAAAATATTTGCGTCAGGGCAATTATGCTATTGGAAAGACGGCCGCAATGTTCCCGATATAATGGCAGGCATTATGCAATACCCTGAAAGCCCCGAACATTCTCCATTTCAACTCACATTACAAGTTAATTTTGTAAGCGGTACAGGCGGTTCAGAAACCACTCGTTTTGTTGGAGATGAAGGAACTATAATTATTGATGGAGACGGCCTTACCGTGCATCACAGTAAAATGCCGGAAGCTCCTGGAATTGGTGGCTGGGATGCTTTAGATACTTATCCGGAAGCCATGCAGCAGCAGCTTTTAAAAAAATATAATGAGAAATATTCGCCTGAACAACAAAAGAGAAATAATAAACCTGACATAATTTACAAGCAGCCCGATAACTATGATGCACACCTGCAACATCACATTAATTTTTTTGACAGCGTAAGAAATGGCAAACCTGTTGTTGAAGATGCTGTATTTGGTTTCAGAGCTGCTGCGCCTGCACTTGCATGCAATGAAAGTTATTTTAATAATAAAATAATTCATTGGGACCCTGTTTTAATGAAAACAATAGAAAGTTGAAATTTATTTGAAATTTCCACGAATATTTATTAATATTCCAGTTCTCTTTTTTTCTTTATTCAAATTGAAATTATTTATTCCATACTTTTATCGCTTAAAATTTTTTTAAATGAAACATTTTATTTCTAATTGCATTTTCCTTTTAGCCGGAATTATTTTATGTCAAAATACTTTCGCGCAAGACTCAGTTTCTGTTTATAATAAAAACGAGGTGTTTGACCCTTTGTTTTTGAATCAGCAAGGCACTGAATTCCGTAGCGCCAGTGGAGAGCCCGGTCCTAAATATTGGCAAAACAGTGTGAACTACATAATTCATTCCTCATTAGACGAGAAAGATACCACTCTCAAAGGGGATGTAATGATTAATTATACTAACAATAGCCCTGATGTGTTAAATTACCTTTGGTTGCAATTAGATCAAAATTTATTCAATCCGGATTCGCGCGGAGCTGCTACCACCCTGGTTTCCGGCGATCGCTTTGATGTTAAAGGCTATACAAAAGGTGGTTATCATATTGAATCCGTATCAGTAATTTATAAAGGTAAAACCTATCAGATTACTCCGGTAATTACCGATACAAGAATGCAATTGCGTTTACCCTTTGCCGTTAAGCCCAATGGCGATAAGATAGATATTAAAATAAATTATTTTTTCTCTATTCCACAATATGGTGCTGACCGTATGGGAAGATTATATACCAAAAACGGAGTGATCTATCAACTGGCACAATGGTATCCCCGTATGTGTGTCTATGATGAAATAAAAGGCTGGAATACCTTACCATATATGGGATTGGGTGAATTTTATTGTGATTATGGCAACTTTGATTATTATGTTACTGTACCGGCAGATATGATCGTAGCGGGTTCCGGAGATCTTCAAAATCCTGAGCAGGTACTTACGGCCACTGAAATTAAAAGATTAAATGAGGCACGCAAAAGCGACAGCACTATATCTATTATTAATGAGAATGAAATTGGCGCTTCATCAACAAGACCTTCGCAAAAAGGTATGATGACATGGCATTTTAAAATGCATAATTCACGGGATGTTTCCTGGGCTGCTTCCAAGGCATTCATCTGGGATGCTGCACGTATTAATTTTCCTTCCGGAAGAAAAGGAATTTCTATGGCAGTTTACCCTGAAGAAAGCAAAGGCTATGACGCTTATGGCAGGGCTACTCAATATTTAAAACAAAGCGTAGAGTTTTATTCGAAAACATATTTTGAATATCCCTGGAATTCTGCAGTAGTTGTAGCAGGAGTCGCATTGGGAATGGAATATCCAGGAATTGTCTTTTGCAGTTATAGAATCCGTAAAGCGAATTTATGGCATGATGTAACACATGAAATAGGACACAACTGGTTTCCAATGGTAGTAGGAACCAATGAGAGGCGTTACATGTGGATGGATGAGGGAATGAATACTTTTATTAATGGTTATGCATCTAATTCTTTTAATCATGGCGAATATGGTGATACTACTAACAGGAGTATTTTGGGTATGGCAAGAACGTTAACAAGAGGCGGAGATCCTTTAATGACCCCTCCGGAATCTATGAGCCTCAAAGATTACGGTCAGTATTATTTTAAAACTGCTACCGCTTTAAATATTTTGCGCAATTCTGTTATAGGCCCCAATAGATTTGATTATGCTTTTAAAACATATATCAACCGATGGGCGTATAAACATCCTCAACCAATAGATTTTTTCCGAACAATGAATGATGCAGCCGGAGACAATCTTAACTGGTTTTGGAAAGAATGGTTTTATGAAACCTGGAAATTAGATCAGTCAGTAAAGAGTGTGAAATATTTAAATGATCAGCCTGCTGACGGAGCGCTGATCACTATAGAAAACTTACAACAAATGGCGTTGCCAGTAATTATAAAAGTAACTGAGGAGAATGGTAATTCCCGGGAAATAAAATTGCCGGTAGAAGTTTGGCAACGAGGCGGAGTATGGACTTTTAAATATAATTCCACAACACCCCTAACCTCTGTGGTATTGGATCCTAATGAAGAATTACCGGATATAAACAGGAAAAATAATACGTGGAATGCGACGAAATAAATGATTCAAAACTCTGGAAAGTTTATTTGACTTGCTTTTTATAGAGAGACGTAAAATAACTTTCCGGAAGTTATAATTTATTTCATTTCACAATCCTGAAAAATAATCATAGCCCCGCTCATACCAATAATCGGGTGGGGGAGTATTGCTGAAAAATATAGTGCCTATACGTTTGATGCTTTTAATTCCATACTTAACTGGTATTATTAATCGCAAGGGATACCCTTGATTAAGTGGTAGCGGTTTGCCGTTCATTTCATAACATAATAAAGTTTGCGGATGCATCATGCTTGCCATATCAATTCCAACATAATATTCTTTATCAGGAGTAGATAATCCAACATAATTCATCTGCGTTTGTGCATTAAGGTTATACTTCCTGGCAAAGTCGCTAAACTTTACTCCTGCCCAATGTGTGATCTGGCTCCAGCCTTCAATACATTTAAAATCAAAGACGAGGTCTGTTTTGGGCAATGCCTTAATATCTGCAAGCGTAATCAATAAGGTATCGCCCGGTTCTCTTACTACATGTAATTTCCAGTTGCTGTCTAAGGCGCTTTTTAAACCTATATCTCCATTGACTCTTACATGCTTCACGGCTTCAGAAACGGGATATGTTTTTGCCAGATGGTAATTGCTTATAGCCTTTGAAAAAACTTTTTCGTTTACAGCTAATACTTTACGCAGGGGTTTGGGGGCTTCTGCTATTTCCGGTTGGCTATGTATCCACTTCCAGATAAAAATAGCTGCTGCTATTGCAAGGATAAAAAGGATAAAAGCTACTATGCTTTTATTTCTTAATTTTTTTTTGGAGATTAATATTTCTTCCTGGTCATTCATCCGAATTAGTTTTTAAGTCTTGTTCATAGTTCCCGTCATTATTTTTAGAAGTAGAAATTTTCTCATTAAATGTTTCCTCTTTTTGAGCTGAAATTTCTTCTTTTTGATTTGAGATAATTAGCGGATTTTCTTTGTCAATTTTATCCTCAGTTTCCTGAACAGGAATCAAAACCGGTACCAATATTTTTTTATCGTCCTTTAAAATAAACAAGCCGGTAATCATACTTTGAAAATTATTCCAGCCTGCTAAAATTACCTGGACAATGTGTACTAAAAAAAATAATGCGAATAGGATAGTAAGTGTGAAATGTTCTATACGCGTCCATTCGTAACCTCCAAGCATAGACGTTAAAGTACCAAATTGTATCGGTTTGTAAATAGAAAGACCTGTTAATACAGAACCTAATCCCATGAAGATTACTACAGTATAGGCAATCCTTTGTGCCGCATTATATTTTTTTTGAGCAGGAACTTTCTTTGTTAAATGCAGATCGTGTAATACCACAATTAATGATTCTTTTATAGATTTCCTGTCGGGAAAAATATATCTCCATTCGCCTGAAAAAATAAGATACAATACATAAATAAAACCATTGATGGCAAAGAACCACATAAAAACGAAATGGAGGCTCATTCCTTCGGCCAGTCTGAAAGGGATGTGTAATGCCTGGTAAAATGAATCAGGAAAGAATTTTAAAATGGTCTTATCACCAAACCCAATACGATATACATCATTAGCCCAATAGATCAGCATTCCGCTCCATACCATTACGGCGATCACCGGAAAATTGATCCAGTGAAACCATCTTATTGCCAATGGATGTTTTTTTACCGCTCTTTTCATTTTATAAACAGTAATTTAAAAAGAAGTACGACAAATTATTTTTTAAAGTTCGATAAAATCTGTTAAAAAGAAAGATTTTAGATCTTATTGTTAAGCTATTCAGTTATTATTAATTTATTGATTAGCCGGTTAATTCACATTTTAAACACAATGGAAAAGGAAAAAGTTTTTGGCTGCTTTATTTAAATAAAAAATGTTCCTTTTTGGAACATCCTTTTATAACACCCCAGTAATAATTAAGCAGTTGGTTTTTGATCGTAGTGATCTATTGTTATATATTGTTTTTGTTTTCTTACAATTTTTGGTTTTAGAAACTTTTGTTTCGCTTTCTGATACAAAGATGCAAAGAATTTACAAGTGTTGCCCTTTGTTTTCGTTGAATCAATTTATTGTTTCGGTGAAATGTGAGATTTAACCGTTTTCCTTTTTTGATTCTTAGAAAAAAAAATGATAAAATGAAATTTATAACAGAGAGATGCTAACGTAAAAGATTTATTTGAAAGTGCTTTATTTAGAATTCCTTCGTAGGAGCAAACTCTTTTAAAAAGTCTTTCAATACTGGCGTTGTTGCGATTAGGAATATTCGAATTTTGTCAATCACTTTTACCAGTCAGAAAACCACCCACTTATCAGTCAACAGATAATTATCCTATTTTTCTGTTTTTATTTTGGAACTAAAAAACGCTTCTATAAGCGATCCAAATTTGCAATGCAGAGCATAAAAAAAATGTCCCTGATAAGTGGGACATTTTTAAGATTTTTAATCGCATTCATTTTTTAGTTGCGATTGTGATTCAAGATTCATTAAAGCTTACACATTTTGTATGTGTTATTGGTTTTTCGGATAATGGTTTCCGGTAATTACCGGATTGGATAGTGGTTTTCTTTTCAGACAGTTTGGATTTTTTAAATGTTTTCTTTTTGGGTAAACAAATAAATTTGTTTTTGGGATTTAAAATTTAGTCTTTCTTTCGATAATTGATTTTTTTTGTTTTCTTAGGATTTGGATGTGTGAGCGTTTTGTTCCCGCTTCTGATACAAAGATGCATCGCTTTTACAAATGTTTCCTTTCGTTTTCGTTGAATTGTATGTTTCTTTCGACGAAAAGGTAAATTCTTTCGATAAGAGTAAAAGAGATTGGTTGAATTAGAAGATATATGGTATTAAATCAGCAAAAGAATAAGAGGAATGATGCTTTCAATACTCTACACTGCATTTATCCTGATCATTACATCAGGTTTTAAGGCTTTGCTAATAGGTATCACCTTGCTGTCAATTACAATTGTATTATCCTGGATGTCATTTATTTTACTCATATTTACAATATAGGAACGATGAACTTTCATAAACTGTTTTGGATTCATTTTTTCCTCGACGGCTTTAAGCGTGCTATGAGTCAGATAATGCTTGGCAAGTGTAAAATATTTTACATAATCTCCCATACTTTCAATATATAAAATATCCTGGTAACTGAGTCGTATAAACTTTCCATCAGTTTTTATAAATATATCATCTTTATTTGTTTCAACAGTAGTATTGTTTAGTGAATCAGTTATTTTAGTAATGCTTTCCTGGAAGCGATTGTAAGAAATCGGTTTTTTAAGATAATCGGCCACGTTATATTGAAAAGCATCAAATGCATAATCTGTTTTGGACGTAGTAAGTATTACCTTAGGCATATACATTAGTTTATCCAGTAATTCGAATCCGGTAGCTCCCGGCATTTCGACGTCAAGAAAAAGAATATCTATTTCATTTGAAGAAAGATAAGTGAGTGCTGCTTCAGAATCTGGAAAAGACCCCATAAGTTCCAGGTTACCTTGCTTTTGGCAATAACGCTCCAGGAAACTTCTTGCCAACGACTCATCATCTACTATGATACATTTTAATTTCATAACATTAATTTAATTGTTCTTTTAAACGTTTTGTTTCATTTTCAATAATTGGGAAATCCTTAGAGTAATGATATTTTAATTCTTTGTACAAAGGACTTATATCATATAACTGAGATACTTCTTTGCATTTTTTTTCCAGTATTTCAGCTTTCTCTGTGAGGTACGTGAGGCCAACAAAGCTAAATACAGGTTTTAATTTGTGTACTTTTTGTCTGAAACTTTCAACAATACCCGATTCGTAGCTCTCGTCAATTTCATTCATCATCGCCGGGGCCATTTTCAAAAACTCGCTAAATACCGTCATTGCATGCTCAATATCATCCTCATAAAGGCTTTCTAAAAATTCGGTATCCAACCTTTGGTCAAAAGTGAGGGAATGGTTTTCCATAACGGATTAATTGAATTATAATAAATAACGTAAATTATAGATTTATAGTATTTTAAGAGCACGATAGTTTTAATTTCTCTATTAATTAAAAACTTCCTTAGTTCTTTTTATTAAATAAAAAATCTTTTTAGGCGTTATCTGGTAAATACCCATTATATAATCTTCTATAAATCCTTGAAAATAAAAATGAAAAACGACTGGCTTTCTAAATTGCAACGGCTTTTTGCGGGAAACAAAAAACATGAATTAGCAAAAAAAAATAACCTCTATGATTCCATATTTCAATCTTCCTCAGATGCTTATTTTGTTTATTCAAAAGAAACACAGGAGGTATTTGAAACTAATAAGATGGCAACAACCCTTTTTGAACTTCCTGAGGGTAAAAATTTAAACGGGTTATATATGTCGCAGGTGATGATGAGGTTTCTCTCAGGTGAGAGTCCTAATCTTGATATTTTAATGAACAATGTTACGGAAAGTTGGACAGGCGAAGCCGAATTTAAAACTCATACTAAAAATAAATTTTACGGTCTTGTAAATACTAATATTTTGTCTTCATTTATAGATGAAAAAGAATACCAGGTATTGAGCATACGGGATATCACTGAAAGAAAGCAAACCCGGAGCGAAGCCGCCAGATCAAAAATGAAAGCTGAAAACGCAATCAATTCCAAAACACGCTTCTTAAGCAGTATGAGCCATGAATTGCGTACTCCGCTTAATGGAATTATTGGTGCTTCCGGGCTTATTTTGTCTGAGCCTGATTTACAGGAAGATATTAAAAATCACGTAAACGTCATTCGATATTCATCTGAGCACATGCTTCATATTATTAATGACATATTGGATTTTAGTAAATTAGATGCTAAAAAAATTGAACTAAAAGAGGCTCCTTTTAGTATTTTAAATTGCCTTAAAAATGTCCTTTCATCATTTGCTCTCCAGTATAAAACGAAGGATATTGATTTCATCTCTAATTTTCCAGAGAATGAACTCGGGGGAATAAAAATTATTAGTGATGAAATAAAAATATGCCAGGTCATTAATAATCTCTTATCAAATTCTCTTAAGTTTACTCATAATGGAAGAGTAGAATTTATTTTAAAAATTAAAGAATCTACAGATACTAAGATTGTTCTTTATTTTGAAATAAAAGATACAGGTATTGGAATTGCAAAAGATAAACAGGAAGAAATTTTTCAGGCATTTTCGCAGGTGTATTCGGATGATCTAAAGAGAAGATATGGAGGCACAGGGCTTGGATTAACAATTAGCCGGCAATTGGTAAACCTTTTGGGGGGCACACTTGAAGTAGATAGCGAATTGCAAAAAGGATCTCGTTTTTATTTTACTATTTCGTTTAAAATTGCCGCTCCGCCTGTTCCTAAAATAAAAAGTAATATTTCTTTTACTGAGACTGCCAGGGATATTAGAGGCGTAAGAATTTTGGTAGTCGAAGACAATGAAATTAATGCGAAGATTTTAAAAAGTTTTTTGAGTAAATGGCAAATAGGGATCAAAGAAGCCATTACAGGGATTCACGCAATAGAGTTAATAAAATACCACAAATTTGATCTCATTCTTATGGACCTGGAAATGCCTGAAATGAATGGCTATACCACTCTTAAAAAAATAAGAGAAATGAAAATTGATACGCCTGTAATTGCTTTTACTGCTACGCTTCTCGAAAATATGGATTCCCTGGTTACAGAAGCAGGATTTACTGATTATGTTTTAAAACCTTTCCGCCCTTCTGATCTTAAAAAGAAAATAGAAATGTATTGTGAGCGAAAAGTTGACTATGCATAAAGCATATCAATAAACTAATAAAAAAAGCCTCAAATAAATTGAAGCTTTAATTTTGTTGCGAAGGGAGGGTTCGAACCTCCGACCTTCGGGTTATGAGCCCGACGAGCTACCGCTGCTCTACTTCGCGATTTTGAGGTGCAAATGTAAGGCCTTAACTACTTGCTGCCAAATATTAATACTTTAGCAGATCATAAAGTTTAGATTTGAAAAAAAATTACCCGAAGTGCAGGAATTAAAAGCGGTTTAATCTCTTTGGGATATATTACTGGCGCCACTTGAACTAACATCTTTTCTTTCCGGATTCCCTTTGTAATATAAAGTGCTTGCGCCACTTGCTTTTGCTGATAACGATTTATTAATTGTAAGTTTTACATCGCTTGCTCCCGAAAGGTCAGCTTCGCAATTGTCAACAACAAGGCCATAATTTTTAACATCGCTGGCGCCACCTGCCTCTATTTTTAAATTTTGTACTGTACCATTTATTTGTACTGTAGAAGCGCCGCTGAGATTGATTTGCATATCAACAATGTTTACTGCTCCTTTAATATCACATGCACCTGAGAGTTTTATTTTTGCACTTCCGGAGTTAAAGGTTCCATTAATAATAAAATCACAAGCGCCGGATGCTTCAAGACTTTCAAGGGTTTTGAAAGAAACGTAAGCGCGTAACCTGCGATTGGCGGTATACTTCATAGAACCACCATCATATGAAATATTTAGGATCCCATTCTTTATTTCAGTTTTAATATTATCACGAAATTTATCTTCCGAAGCGCTTACCGCCAGTGCATAATCATCACTCTGCGACAAATAAACATCAATTCCGCCGGTAACTTTTATTCCTGAAAAAGCACTCACACTTCTTACTTCTGCATTTTTATCATTTATTATGGTTTGACCATAAGACTGAATAGTAAAAGCAGTAAAAAGAAAAATTAAAAGATATTTCATATTTATTTTTTTAGTGTAACGAAGTTAGAATGGAAAAGTTACAATTTTTTTTTAGCCACTATCCGATTACTATAGTATTGGATGAATGATCACGAACTAAGACCATCAGTAAAAGCAGAAATATTAATGATTCTTATTTTTGTTTTTCAACTAATTTATTTTAAAAATCAGTTTCGTCTTTATTATCTTTGCGTTTTAAAACAAATATTTACCGGGGTGCTCTTGCCTTTGGCGAGATGCTGAGAAAATACCCGCATACCTGATCAGGATAATGCCTGCGAAGGGAGGATGAATACTTTTACCCACCTTCTTTTTCATGCATTGTATTGATCATATAAATTACAAACATGAAAAAAATACTACTCCTCTCTTCAATGGTCTCTTTACATTTTTTAGTTCGCGCACAGGATACCTCCCGCCATAAACTCAGTGATACTCTAATGCTCGATAATATAGAAGTAACTTCAATAAGAGCTGCAGATAAAGCACCTTTTACCAAAACCAATCTTACTAAACAACAAATAGCCAATGTAAATCTGGGCCAGGATCTGCCTTTTATTTTGAACTCAACTCCTTCAGTTTTTGTGAGTTCTGATGCAGGAAATGGTGTTGGTTACACTGAAATGTATATTCGTGGTACGGATGCTACAAGAATTAATGTTACGCTTAATGGAATTCCATATAATGATGAGGAAAGCCAGGGTACTTTTTTTGTAGATCTTCCCGATGTGTCTTCTTCAGTAAATTCAATTCAAATAGAGCGGGGCGTGGGAACTTCATCGAATGGGGCCGGAGCTTTTGGAGCTACTATTAATCTTTCTACCAATGAAGTAAACAAAGAACCATACATTGAATCGAATAATAGTTTCGGTTCATTTAAAACCTGGAAAAATACTTTAAAATTTGGCACCGGTTTATTAAAAAAACATTTTTTAATTGACGGAAGAGTTTCAAAAATTACCAGCGACGGATATATTGACAGGGCAACTTCCAATCTTAAGTCTTTATATTTTAGCGCAGCGTATATCAATGAAAAAAGTTCTTTACGTTTTAATATTATAAGCGGAAAAGAAAAAACTTACCAGGCATGGTATGGCGTACCAGAAAGTTATCTTGACAGCGACCGAACCTACAATCCTGCAGGAACCGAAAAACCGGGAGCACCTTATGCCAATGAAACCGATAATTATATTCAAACACATTACCAGCTTTTCTATAATCATAAGATCAATTCTTCATTAAATTATAACGTCGTTACATTTCTTTCAAGAGGTTTAGGATATTATGAAGAATATAGGGCAGGTGAGGCTTTTAGCGATTATTATCTTCCTAATATTATCGAAGGTACAGATACAATTACTACTACCAATTTAATAAGAAGGCTCTGGCTCAATAATTATTTTTATGGTTCTGTTTTTTCTTTACAATATCATAAAAATAAAACAGAAATAACTTTCGGTGGTGGCTGGACAGAATATGACGGACAGCATTATGATATTGTAACATGGGCACAGCAAGGGTTTCCTCCAAATTATAAATATTTTAATGCTCCTGCAACAAAAAACGATTTGAATTTTTATGGTAAACTAATGCAAACTTTAGGTTCTGGTTTTACAGGTTTTTTGGATTTGCAGGAACGTTTTGTAAGATACAGAATTGATGGTTTTGACGATGATCCTACGCTAAAGGTTGACAAAGCCTATTCTTTTTTCAATCCTAAAGCCGGTATATCTTACAATAAAAATAATTACCAGGCATATCTTTCTTATTCAGTTGCTGCAAAAGAACCCAATCGTGATGATTTTGAAGCAAACGTTGATCAAATTCCCAAACCTGAAATACTTTATGATACAGAATTAGGAATTGAAAGAAAGGATAAAACATTCAATTATGGCGTTACATTTTATTACATGTATTATCACAATCAATTGGTAAATACCGGAAAAATAAATGATGTGGGCGCTTATACACGTACCAATACACCTGAAAGCTACCGCGCTGGCATTGAGTTGCAGGGCGCGGCCATAGTAACCAAATGGTTTAACCTTTCAGGAAATCTTTCTTTCAGCAAAAATAAAATTAAAAATTTTACAGAATACATTGATGACTATGACAATGGGTTGCAAAAAGAAAATTTTTATCATAATACCGATATTTCTTTTTCCCCTGATTTAATTGGTTCTGCAGGAATAAATTTTATTCCTATAAAAAATGGAGAAATCAATTTTCAATCAAAATATGTAGGAAGACAGTTTTTAGACAACACTACTCATTTCAGCAGAAGTGTTAATCCTTATTTTGTGGAAAATCTAAAATTCTCTTATGCACTTTTGAAAAAAATAGGCAAAGAAATTGATTTTATTTTTCAAATAAATAATCTGTTCAATAACAAATATGAATCTACCGGATACACTTATAATTATATTTCGGGCGGAGAGTTAACTGTAGAAAATTATTATTTCCCAATGGCATTAACCAATTTTATGGCAGCGATAAATATCAGGCTTTGAGAAGAGATAAGAAGTGATAAGTTTCAGAGGCAAAAAAGTCAGGTGATACTTTACAGTAAAGAAACAAATAATTCAGATTTTCATTTAATCAATTGATCAACGCTTTTGGCTTTACACTGATTTTCAAATGAATTATCTTTGCATTTTAAACAATATAAAGTATGTTGGATAAAATAAATGATGCCATTGAAGATATTAAAAAAGGTAAATTGGTAATAGTGGTAGATGATGAAGACCGCGAGAATGAAGGGGATTTTATTACTTCTGCGAAAAACGTAACTCCCGAAATAATTAATTTCATGAGTAAGCATGGAAGAGGATTGATTTGTATGCCTGTTTCTGAAAAAAGATGCGACGAATTACAACTTGATATGATGGTGAATAAAAACACCGCACTTCATGGCACACCTTTTACTGTAAGTGTTGACCTTTTGGGGCATGGATGTACTACAGGAATATCTGCACATGACCGTGCAAAAACGGTTCAGGCAATTATTAACCCAAAGACAAAACCTGAAGATCTTGCAAGGCCCGGGCATATATTTCCATTAAGAGCAAAGAACGGCGGCGTTCTTAGAAGAGCCGGCCACACAGAAGCAACCATAGACCTGGCAAAGCTGGCCGGGCATGGCGATGCAGGTATTTTGGTAGAAATTATGAATGAAGATGGAACGATGGCGCGTTTGCCACAACTTCGCGAAATTGCAGATAAACACAATCTGAAACTGATTTCCATAAAAGATTTAATTGCTTACAGATTAGAAAAGGAAACACTTATAAAAGAAGATGTGAGGGTGAAAATGCCTACTAAATATGGGGATTTTGAATTGATTGCTTTCACACAATTGAATACCGGCGAAGTACATATGGCCCTCAAGAAAGGAGAATGGGGAAAAGATGAGCCCGTTTTGGTAAGAGTCCATTCAAGTTGCATGACCGGAGATATTCTGGGCTCGCTTCGTTGCGATTGTGGCGATCAATTGCATAATGCCATGAAGATGGTACAGGCCGAAGGTAAAGGCTTGGTATTGTACATGAACCAGGAAGGACGGGGGATAGGCCTGCTTAATAAATTAAAAGCCTACAAACTTCAGGAGCAGGGAATGGATACTGTAGAAGCCAATTTGAAATTGGGTTTTTCGATGGATGAAAGAGATTATGGGGTGGGAGCGCAGATTTTGAGACATCTTAATATTACTAAAATACGGCTCATCAGTAATAATCCTAAGAAGAGAGCAGGTCTGTTGGGTTATGGAATTGAAATAGTAGATACTGTTCCGATTGAAATTGTGCCCAACGAGCATAATAAAAAATATCTGCAAACTAAAAGAGATAAAATGGGACATAAAATTCTCGCGAAATAATGAAGGCAATTACTAACCGGTTTTCAGCAAAGCAACAAACAAGCAAGATTCCTAAACGGTAAGAATTAACATACTGATAGCTGCCCAGGTAAATAATTAGCTAATTATAGGTCTAATTTTTTTAATACCTTTGTAACATAATTAAAAATATTGCGCAATACCTTTTATATATCATCCTTTCTTTCTGAGAATCTTGATTTCTTGGATCACAAGATATAACCATATCGCCCCTTTTTCAATTCTCACTGATTTCAATATTTATTTATCTTTCTAATTTTTTTACAATGCCGGTACAGTCAACAATTTCTAAAACAAATTATTTTATTGATCTTGAAAATCAATATGGCGCGCATAATTATCATCCCCTCCCTGTAGTTCTTAAAAGAGGAAAGGGTGTTTACGTTTGGGATGTGGATGGGAAAAAGTATTATGATTTTTTGAGTGCTTATTCAGCGGTAAACCAAGGCCATTGTCATCCTAAGATTATTAAAGCTTTAACAGAGCAGGCGCAATTGCTAACTCTTACCAGCAGGGCATTTCATAGTGAGGAACTTTGTGTCTTTACAGAATACATCACAACATATTTTGGATACGACAAAGTATTGCCAATGAATACTGGCGCCGAAGCTGTAGAAACTGCTTTAAAACTTTGCAGGCATTGGGCTTACCGTGTAAAAGAAATTGAACAAAATAAAGCTAAGATCATTGTATGCAATGGCAATTTTCATGGAAGAACACTGGGAATTATTTCTTTCAGTACTGACCCTGATGCAAAAAATGATTTTGGTCCTTATACTCCGGGATTTGAAATAATTCCCTACAATAATCTCAGTGCACTTGCAGAAGCTTTAAAGGATAAAAATGTTGCGGGATTCTTAGTAGAACCCATACAGGGCGAAGCGGGAGTAAACGTTCCGGACGAAGGGTATTTAGCAAAGGCTAAGCAATATTGTGCTGATGCCAATGTGTTATTTATTGCAGACGAAATACAAACCGGATTGTGCAGAACAGGAAAATTACTTTGTTGCAATCATGAAAATGTAAGGCCTGATATATTAATCCTCGGTAAAGCATTAAGCGGAGGTGTAATGCCTGTAAGTGCTGTACTTGCTGATGACGAGATTATGCTCACCATTAAGCCCGGAGAGCATGGCAGCACTTATGGAGGAAATCCACTTGCTTGCAAAATCGCCGTGACAGCTTTAGAGGTTTTAAAAGAAGAAAAACTTGCGGCAAATGCAGAAATCGTCGGTAAGTTATTCAGGCAAGAGTTGGATAATCTTAATTCGCCACATATTTTAAAACTGCGCGGAAAAGGATTATTGAATGCGATCGTTATTAATCATAAGGATGAAAACGCTGCGTGGAATTTATGCCTTGAGTTAAAGAATAACGGCCTTTTGGCCAAACAAACTCATGGCGATATCATTCGATTTGCCCCGCCTTTAATTATAACAAAAGATCAGATATTAGAATGTGTGGAAATTATTAAAAAGAGTTTAAAAGTGTTGGATTGAAGGTGTCCAAGTTCATAGTTCGAACTTCAGCTCACGGATTGCTCACCGCTAAAGGCTGATAGCTTTCCTCTCACTTCATATCGTCTGCGTTAAAAACCAATGGAAGCAGATCAGTTGCGTTTTCAATTACCTGCACTTTGCCTTCTGACCCACTCAATATAATTCGAATCGGACTTTTGGTCCTTTCCTGGAATTCAACAAAAGATTGCCTGCAAATACCACAGGGACTGATTGGTCTGTCACTTTTCCCATTTAGATTGTTATAAGAAATAGCAATTGTTTTAATGCCTGTACCGGGAAACAACGAGGATGCAGTTGACATTAATGTACGTTCAGCACAAATCCCCGCGGGAAAGGAGGCATTTTCCTGGTTGGTACCACTTACGGTTCTCCCGTTTACTAATTTAGCAAAAGCCCCTACTTTAAAATTTGAATAAGGCGCATACGCAAATTGTGTTACTTTCCTGGCTTCTCTTAATAAATCTGCATCTTCATTATTTAAATCTTCAATAGAATCATATACCTGGAAGTTGAATTTGAATTCCCCAATGTTCATTTTCTGAAATTTTTATAATCAAATACTTGCTGAAAATTACAATTTTGAATTTGATTTACACTTTATATCAAAATTTATTTTTAAAAGAACGTTTTTGGGTTTTCTTTTATGGGAAAACCTAAATCCTCATTATTTCTGCCCGAGTGCCAGCATGAAAGATTCATTCCTGTGGATCCAGTCATCCGGACAGGCGGAAGGGGACTGTGAGGCGATTGTTTGATTGCTGTTTCCTCTTTTTGTAATCTTCATTTAATAAAATCAGGTAAAATGAAACAGGTACTATAAAAAAAAGCCGCATAGAAATGCGGCGTTTGTTAAGAACCAATTAGGTTCTGTAACCCCCAAAGAAAACGAGTTGAAATTAGTTTATCTGTTTATTTTAAAGCAAGCATTTTCACTTCGCTAAATTCCACTATTCCATTGCTATCCACGTGCTTTAAACGGTAATATGATTTTTTTGAATGAGTAGTAATCTTGTCGAAACATCCATAACAATCGCAATTAGTATCTGAAGGATCAGCGCCAAAAACCATGGCTACTGTTTTAAAACTGATACCATCATTACTCTTTTCTACTTCAAAATAATTGGTAGTAACTGATCTGTCTGTTGCCCAATTTATATCCACTTTATTTTTATTTTTTACAACATGAAAATTAATGATATTAATCTTTTTTTGTTGTGCATTTTGGGCATTGCTCCCAAATGATAAACTTGTAAATAGAATTACAAAAGCCATCCTGAATAACATAATTTTTTTCATTGTATAATTTTTTTAAAAATTAATTTTTACAATGAATATTAGAATTCGGATTTCAATAAAAATTGGACTTCTTTTGGGATTGAATCCCTTTTTTGCTATACTATTAAAAATATAGCAAGTTTACATATTTGCCAATACATAAAAAAACTTCGGATTTTCAGGCAACCTTTTCAAAGCATTTAGCCTTAAAAAACAAAAGAAATTTAGTTGAATGCAGTAATAGTTCTTTTTGAATGTAAAATTATCCTTATTCATTTCTTCCGTTTAAAATTGATAAAACCTGATTTTCCTGGCTGAAATAAATCTTTCTTAGAATGGGAGGATTGGGAGGTTAAATGATTGTTTTGGTAAAATACACTCACAATCACAGTGCAAACATAGAGTGCATTTTCTGGATTTGCAATACCGTAAAAATACTATTCTTAATTTTTTAGATAATTTCTAGTAAATAAAATACATAGGCTAATATTTTTTAATTGTTTCATCATTAGTAGATAAAATATATTGAATAATAGCACAAAAAATTAGACAAATTTTAATTCGTATGATTTTTACAAGCCCACGGCCGGACAGTTTTTTAAAAACCCAGACAACTGACATAAATACCGGATTAAAATGTTTTTCGTAAAAATTAATTTAAAATTTTTGCAAAGAGTTTTGAAAATTAGCGTTTCAAATTAGTTTTTTTGTATAATTTTATTTTGTTTAAAAATAAAAATAAGATAAATTATATTATGTATTATTAATCAGATAATTAATTAAATTATTATGACATAAAAGCAGTCTTTTTTAGATTAATCAATTTTTCTTTTATAAATGAGTAAATAGAGTACTTATAGTTGTTATTTAAAATTATATAAGTGTATATATATTATTGATAAATAATATGTTATAATAAATTTTATATACTATTTAAATTAGTCAATAACTTTTAATTCCATTTTTTTAAATTACTAATTCATTTAGTTGAAAGAATCATACCTTTGGCAGAATTTTTTTGAAACCATTCAAAATGAAACAGAAATTATTTTTCTTTATTTTTCTCCCACTGGCAATTTTGTCATGCTCCTCTCCTAAACCTTTGGAATATATATCTTATCAAAATTTTGCCATCCGGGGATTGGGCTTTAACAATTCTAGCGTCAGTCTTAACCTGGAATATTACAATCCTAATAATTATGGGATGCAATTGAAAAATACAGACCTCGATATTTTTATAAATGGAAATTTATTAGGACATAGCTCATCAGATTCTCTTATTCATATTCCCAGAAGGGACACTTTTAATATTCCTGTAAAATTTGATGTTGATATGCAGAGTTTATTCAAAAATGCCTGGAGTACTTTGACTGGTAAGGAAGTAGTGGTAAAACTTACCGGGAAAGTGAGGGTAGGAAAGGCTAATATATTTAAAAGTTTTCCGGTAAATTATGAAACCAAAGAAACTTTTTCGTTATTTTAAATTGGATATCTATTGATCGAAATCACCGGTATTTTTTAATGTTTTTGAAGATTAGTAAGCTTAAAAAAAATACCCTGTTTGCAAACAGGGCATTTTTGTGTAATTTATTACGGAGAATAATTCTAAAGCCAAATGTTCATGACTCCAGGTTAAAGGTTACTATTTTATGATTTTACTTTGGTCGAATCTTTTACCAAAGGTTTGCAGGCTGGGGGAAGTCTTTTAAAAGCGTCCGGGTCTGCAGTCACATCATCAGCGTCATAACCCATATTGGCTAAAGCAGTTTTAATATTTTCGATATTGGTCCTGTCTGTGTACCAAACTACAGTAACGGTATGTCTTCTAAAATCGGCTCTTACCGAAGAAACTCCATATTCATGCACCAAAAAATTCTCGATACTGACTTTACAAGGTTCTGCAAGAACTCCTGGTGTGTGTATTACCGCTTTTTGTATTGCTTTTTGCTGCGCCAAAGTGGGAGTGGCAAAAGCAGCCAAAACCAAAATTCCAAGGATACATTTTTTCATAGATCTATTTATTTAAAACGAATTTACAAAACTCCCTTCCAATTAGATGGATCTTGTCTCCAGTTTAACAACGCCTTTTGATCATCTTCAGATATCGAATTTTTCTCAATGGCCAAAGCAATTAATGAATCATAATCGGTTAATGATTTCAAAGTAAGATTATATTGCCCAAATGCATTTTTTGCCGTTTCAAATCCGTAATTAAAAATAGAAACCATTCCTTCCACTTCCAATCCCGCAGTTTTTAAAACGTCAACCACTTGCAAACTGCTTTTTCCTGTTGATACCAGGTCTTCTACTACTACTACTCTTTTTCCCGTTTCGTAATATCCTTCTATTTGGTTTCCAAGGCCATGTTCTTTTGGTTTAGGCCTTACATATATATATGGAAGTTTTAATTGATCGGCAGACATGGCGCCCCACGGAATACCAGCAGTTGCTACACCGGCTATCATATCTGCTTTTTCAAAATCCTGAAAAATAACATTGCACATTTCAGATTTAATAAAATCCCTTACAAAGGGAAATGAAAGTGCTTTTCTGTTATCGCAATAAATAGGGCTTTTCCATCCGCTGGCCCACGTAAAAGGTTCATGGACACTTAATTTAATTGCATTAATTTGTAAAAGTTTTTCAGCAATTACTTTTTTATCAGTCATTGTGCGAAGATAATAAACACGTATGAGCAACATAACAATTTACTTTAATGATAAACCGGTTTTTTTGTGTGATGAGATTTCATCTGTGATTAACGAATACCGTCATCATCCGGACACAGTTTACATTGATGAACTTTCTACAGCCGCAATTAATTCATTGTTACATGAAATAAAAAAACCACAATTTCATGCCGCGATCCTATATGACAAAGATTTTTTAAAATTAAAGACTGCATTTTTCAAGCACTTTACTCATATTATGGCTGCAGGCGGTGTGGTAAAAAATAAAAATGAGGAAATTTTATTGATATTCCGGCTTGGAAAATGGGATCTTCCAAAAGGGAAATTGGATGATAACGAAACGATAGAGGAATGTGCAAAAAGAGAAGTACAGGAAGAAACCGGTTTGAATAATTTAGAAATTATTGAACCAATTGGTGTTACGTTTCACACTTACATACAATTTGGAAAGCATATATTAAAAGAGACACAATGGTATGCCATGAAAGCAAAGGGCGATGAAAAATTAATCCCACAAACGGAAGAAGATATCACAGGAATTATATGGGCTAAAAAAACAGATTTGGAAAAATATTTTTCTAATAGTTATGCAACTATAATTGAAATTTTAAAAAACGCGTGAATGATTAATGATGAGTGATGAATAGAAATCTTTAATATTTGTTGTTCTACTAACGGTTATGGTTAACCGAAAAAAGGAATATTATTTACCTAAAATCCTCTTTTCCCATCAAAATTTTCCAATTCTTTTCCTATCGCGTTCAAAAAAGTAGATCCATAAGCGCCATCAATTATTCTGTGATCATAGCTCAAAGAAAGGTACATCATATAGCGGATCGCAATGCTGTCGCCTTGTTCGGTTTCAATAACTACAGGGCGCTTTTTTATCGCTCCCACCGCAAGTATAGCAACTTGTGGCTGGTTGATAATTGGAGTTCCCATAATGCTTCCGAAAGTTCCAACATTAGTAAGAGTAAAAGTTCCGCCGGCAGTATCGTCGGGTTTTAATTTATTATTTCTTGCAGCATTAGCCAAGCCGTTCACTTGTTTGGTAAGTCCGGTCAAATTCAATTGATCTGAATTTTTAATTACCGGCACTATTAAATTTCCGTTAGGCATAGCAGTAGCCATTCCTATATTTATATCTTTTTTGATTATTATTTTATCGCCATCCACGCTGCTGTTGATAAGCGGGTATTTCTTGATACATTTTACAATGGCTTCAAGAAATAATGGCGTGAATGTAATTTTTTCGCCTTCTCTTTTTTCAAAATCTTTCTTTACTTTTTCGCGCCATAACACAAGATTGGTAACATCACATTCAGTAAAGCTGGTAACATGCGCGCTGGTATTCTGACTGTCAATCATGTGTTTGGCAATCATTTTTCGCATACGGTCCATTTCAATAATTTCTACATTTCCAGTATAAACAGTGGGTGAATAATCGGAGCGGGATATTGTTGCAGGAGTTTCATTAACCTGTTGTTCAGCCTGATGAGTTTGTTGCGATTTTTGATGTGGAGCATTTTTCCTGTTTTCAAGGTAAGACATGATATCTTTTTTACTTACTCTTCCATCCTGACCTGTGCCTTCTATATTTTCGAGTTCGCTCATGGAGATTCCTTCACTCGCAGCAATATTTAAAACCAAAGGTGAGTAAAACCGGATTCCGGCACCACCATTATTCATTGATCTTTTTTCTTCAGGCTGGTAAGGAACTTCTTCTACTACATCTGCTTCTTCGTGTTGAGGTTGTGGCGCTGCAGATTCGCGGTAAGTCATATTTTCAGAATATTCACCATTCGTATCTATCCTTGCTATCACTTTACCAATAGGCACTACATCGTTTTCATTATATAGAATTTCAGCAATCGTACCTTCATCTGTTGAAGGCACTTCGCTATCAACTTTATCAGTTGCAATATCAAGCACGGTTTCATCCATAGCCACTTTATCGCCCGGCTTTTTGTGCCATTTCAAAATAGTGGCTTCCATGATGCTCTCTCCCAATTTGGGCATTATTAGATCTACCAGGCTCATATAAATAGTTTAAAATTAAACAGATTTTAAAACTGATGTGTCAAAATTAAGAAAAAGGATTTAGTTTATTGGTTTATTCGTTAATCCGTGAAGATTAAGAATCTTCAAAATTTGTTGATTTGCTGAAAGCTGATGACTGATTGCTGAAACCTGAAACCTGAAACCTCTTTTAACTCTAATCCAAATTCCCAATCCATTTATGAAAATGCTCTTTTTCAACCGGAAAATTAATATCATGTTCTTTATTAAAAATCCCAAAAACGGTACTACCTGTTCCCGTCATAGAAGCGTAAATAGCGTTATGAATGTATAGATCTTCTTTAATTTTTTTTATTTCGGGATGTTTAGAAAAAACGATTTTTTCAAAATCATTTACCAATTCATTTTTCCAGGTATTAATTGGTTGTTGTATAATTTCTTTTATTTTTTTTGATGGATAAACAGGGTTTATGAGTTGAAATATTTCTTTTGTATTGTTGTGAATGCCAGGATTAATTATTAGAATTTTATAAGAAGAAAGTGAAAGTGGTATTTCTTCCATTTTTTCCCCGCGCCCGGTTGCGAGGCACGGCTTATTTATTAAAAAGAAAGGGCAATCACTACCTAACTGCAATGCATAATCGAATAGTTTTGATTGTGAAATTTGAAGACAATATTTTTTGTTTAATAATAATAAAGTAAATAAAGCATCCGAAGAGCCGCCGCCAAGGCCTGCGCCAACGAATATCGCTTTATGTAAATGCATTTTTATTTCAGGTAATTCAGAAAAATCTTTTTTTAAAAGATCAAAAGCTTTCATGCATAAATTATTTCCATCTTCATCAACAGAAATTCCTGTATTTTTAAAACTACCTGAATTTTCGGATATAATAATTTCTAAAACGTCAGTAAACGGTAGTGGGAAAAAAAAGGTTTCAATATCATGAAATCCATCTTCTCTTTTTTGGAGAATATTGAGACCGAGGTTAATCTTACAATTGGGAAATGTAACCATGAGGGAATATGAAATAGTAAATAAGAAATATGAAAAGATGGAGCCTCAGCTTTCAACATTGAACTTTCAACCATCAAGTTTGAACTTTCAATTTCCTTTCCGTCTTTTGATCTCATCTCTTATTGATGCAGCTTTAATATAATCTTCATGTTCGAGCACTTCATTCAATAAAGATTCCAATTCCACGACGGACAATTTTTTCAAATCATCGCTCCCTTCGTCATTATGCGATACCACTACTTTTTTCTTTTTATCATCTTCATCCATTAGTATTCCGGCGCTTTCCAGGATATTATCATAAGTATAAATCGGACAACCAAATCTTACTGCCAGAGCCACTGCATCTGAAGTTCGGGAATCTATCTCCACAGTATCTTTATCTGAGGAACAAATTAGCTTAGAATAAAAAATTCCTTCCTGCAGGTCGTTAATGATTATTTCGTGCAGATCAACATTAAATGCCATCATGAAATTTTTCATCAGGTCGTGAGTGAGCGGGCGGCTCGGTTGCATACGCTCAAGCGCTACAGCAATTGCCTGCGCTTCAAAACCTCCAATCACAATTGGCAATCTTCGTAACCCATTTACTTCACCCAAAACAACAGCATAAGAATGTGTTTGAGTGATACTATGAGAAAGCGCTACAATTTCCAATTCTATTTTCTTCATATTATCTCAATCCGCATAAACGGACATATTTTTTGAATAACAAATATAAAAATTAAATGCCTTTTTTAGAATTGTTTAAAAATAGAATTTTGTTCTCCCATATTGCGGTTGGTGGGGACACCAACCGCGGCGTGGAGCCCTGGCCGGTGTCACCGGCCACTTTTGGAATCGAACGAAATACTGAAAACTATTTTTAAACAGCTTTTTAGAATTGTAAACTTTTTAAAAAAAATAAATCCCGTGAAATTTAACTTATGCCTTTCAATTTTTTAACTGCCTCGGTTATTTTAGGAACTACTTCAAATGCATCGCCTACAATCCCATAATCAGCGGCTTTGAAAAAAGGCGCTTCCGGATCTTTGTTTATTACTACAATAGTCTTACTCCTGTTTACGCCGGCAAGATGTTGAATAGCGCCGGAAATTCCGATAGCAAAATATAAATCCGGTGCAATGGTAAGTCCGGTTTGCCCTACATGTTCATGGTGAGGACGCCAGTCGCTATCACTTACAGGGCGGCTGCATGCAGTTGCGGCGCCAAGCGCTTTTGCAAGATCTGTTACAATAGCCCAGTTTTCAGGGCCTTTTAATCCACGGCCTCCGCTTACTACTAATTCCGCTTCTGACAATGGAATCTCTCCGGAAATTTTATTTACTGATTTTATCTTTACTTTGGCTTGAGGAATTTCTACATTTAATTCTGCAACTTCCGCAGTTCCTTCACCTTCTGAAATTTTATAAGCATTTGCATTTAAAGAAATAATTTTTATTTCTGTTTTAATAGAAACATTGGCAAATGCTTTTCCACTGAAAACATTTTTTTTCACTACAAATCCATTCGATATTTCCGGCAGAGCCACAGCCCCGGAAACCAATCCTGCCTGTAATTTTACTGACAATCGTGGTGCAATTGATTTGCCGTTAAAGTTATTGGAAAAGATAATGACTTTTGCACCTGTGTTTGTAGCGGCCTCAGCAATGATGTGCGTAAAAACTTCGTCATCAAAATTATTCAGCGCTTCATTTTTTACAGTATGAATTTTTTTCAAACCATATTTTCCCAAAGCAGAAAGATCATCATTCACCGTTCCTAAAACAATTCCTTCAGCAGAAGTATTCAGATTTTCTGCCAGTTTTGCTCCATAAGATGCGGCTTCAAAAGAATTCTTTTTTATATTTCCTTCCGATTGATCTAAAAATATTAACACACTCATTTTATCAATTAAAAATTATTAATTAAGAATTAAGAATTAAATTCTAAAAATCATTTCCTTCAATGAAGTCCTTTGGACAGTAAACAAACAAATATCAAGGTTTTCTGGTTTCTCTAAACCATCTAAACTTTTCAAACAGTAAACAAATAAATAAATAAGATTCCTGTTCTCTCTAAACTATTTAAACCATTCTAAACCTATTATCTGATACCTCACACCTAAATCACTTTCGCTTCTTCATGTAATAACCTAACTAATTCTTCCGGCTGATCGGCGGGAATTAATTTTACGCCTGCTTTTGCCGGAGGCAATTCAAACGAAACTATTTCAGTTAAAGTTTCTGCCTGAACAGGTTCGATCACTTTCAGCGGTTTTGTTCTGGCACCCATTATTCCTCTCATGTTCGGAATTCTTTGTTCCGCCATTCCTTTCTGGCAACTAATAACTGCAGGAAGATTTACCTCATCTACTTCTTCACCACCTTCAATTTCACGTTCCACGGTTGCCACATTTCCTGCAAGGGAAAATTTTGTAGCCAATGAAATAAATGGAAGATTTAATAATTGGGCAACCATTCCGCCAATAGATGATCCATTATAATCTATCGTTTCTTTTCCGGTAAAAATGAGATCGTAATTATTTTGTTTTGCCACTTCTGCAATTTGCGAAGCAATAAAAAAATCATCGTGGCTGTTGCTATTTACTCTTATCGCTTCATCGCCGCCAAGCGCCAATGCTTTACGGATTATCGGGTCGTTATCAGCGCCGCCTACATTTATTAAATGCAGCACAGCAGAAGGATCCGCTTCTTTTAATTCAATCGCTCTTACCAATGCATACCATTCGTCATAAGGGTTTAAAATGAATTGAACGCCCGTTTCTGCAAATTTCGTATTATTATCTGTGAAGGCTATTTTTGCTGTTGTATCCGGCGTTTTGCTGATGCAAACAAGTATCTTCATATTCTTCTTTTTTTGGAGGTGCGAAGATACTAAGTAAAAAAAAAGTAAAAAAGTATTTGATGGATAGAATCAGTAAACTGAAAGAGTATATGAAAACAGCAGACAAAGACAGTTTTCTGCAGCATGCTCTGGCGCTGGAATACATTAAGGTTGGAAATGATGAAGAAGCAAAAAAACTGTTCAATGAAATCCTGAAGAGAGAGCCAACTTATCTTGGTTCTTATTATCATTTAGGAAAATTATTGGAGCGCATTGGTGATCCTCTAAAAGCGATGCGCGTGTACGAAAGAGGAATGGAAGTAGCGCAGTCAGCAAACGATTCTCATACTTATAATGAGTTGCAGGCGGCTTATGAAGATGCTGAAGATGAATTAGAAGGGTAGGGACAGGTCGCAACCTGTCCCTACGAATAATCACGATTTGTAAAATCATTCAGGCCGCAGAAGAAAGAAAATCCTTCCGGGGTTGTATAACTCTTTTTATAAACCAATAATTGAAAAAATAGAATCATCGTTATTTGTTCGTTTACTATCTTTCCATTGATTAAAAAAAGAGAATGTCATTATTAAAAGAATTCATAAAAAATATTGAGAAGCAAAATCTTTTTCAAAAAAAAGATTATTTATTGCTGGCAGTGAGTGGCGGAGCCGATTCCGTTGCTTTATGCGAATTGTGTCACCAGGCAGGATTTCGTTTTGGGATAGCGCATTGTAATTTCCAATTAAGAGGAGAGGAGAGTACACGAGATGAAGAATTTGTGATATCACTTGGCGAAAAATATGGAGTTGAAATATTTGTAAAAAAATTTGATACAAAAGAATATGCAGAGCAAAATAAAATCTCTATACAAGTTGCAGCACGTGAATTGAGATATAAATGGTTTGATGAATTGATTAATGAGGTATCAGGTGTGAGGTTTCAGGTATCGGGTAATAGCTCTGAGCAATCAGGAATCAGCAATCAACAAGTGGCCGACGGAGTCTCATACCTGAAACCTGAAACCTCATACCTCTTAACTGCTCATCATGCCAACGACAACATCGAAACACTGTTAATGAATTTTTTCAAAGGCACAGGAATAAAAGGTTTGCAGGGAATTTTGCCAAAACAAAAAAAAATAATCAGGCCATTATTATTTGCCAAAAGAGAAGAAATACTACAATTCATAAATGAAAATAACCTAGAATTTGTAGAAGATTCTTCTAACAGTTCTGATAAATATACACGCAATTATTTCCGGCATCAATTGATTCCATCTATCCAAAAAGTTTTCCCGCAGGTAGAAGAAAATTTATTGAATAATTTGGAAAGATTTAAAGAAATAGAAATTTTATATGAGCAATCTATTCAGTTTCATAAGAAAAAATTAATTGAACAAAAAGGAAATGAAATTCATATTTCTGTTTTAAAATTATTGAAAACAAAACCTTTGAAAACCATCACTTATGAAATCATAAAAGACTACGGATTTACTTCGCATCAGACCGGGGAAACTCTCAATTTATTAAATTCTGAAAGTGGAAAATTTATTTCATCTGCCACGCATAAAATTATTAGAAACCGTAACTGGCTTATCATTGCGCCGGCAAATACTTTAGAAGCTAATCACATTCTTATAAATGAAAATGATACAAAAGTTGATTTTGAGTTAGGGGAAATAGAATTAAAAATTGAGAATGATATAATAAGAATTAATGACGCTCAAAAAGCAAAAAATGTATTTTCAAAAACGAATGAAATTGTGATGCTCGATTTGAAAAACATTACTTTTCCTTTATTGCTACGCAAATGGAAACAGGGTGATTATTTTTATCCTTTGGGAATGCCTGGTAAAAAGAAACTCAGTAAGTTTTTTATTGATCAAAAAATGTCAATGACTGAAAAAGAAAAAGTTTGGATAATCGAAAGCAATAAAAAAATAATCTGGATTATTGGTAAGAGGATTGATGATCGTTTTAAGATTACTGAAAAAACAAAAGATACACTTTACCTTCATTTTAATAAGTTGTAAAAATATGACGAAGGTCTAACCCTTTTACGGCTGTCATAAAATTATCAATTAATGGGTATGTTGAGAAAAAATGACTGAAAATAATCAGGAAGACAACTCCGAATATCGCGCCCCAGATGTGTGCAGAATGATTGATCCTTGAACCTCCTTTTTTCCCCAGGAAATAAGAGACCACCAGGAATATGATTCCAAATAAAAATCCTGGAATAAAAATAGGTATAAATAACAAGCCTATTCCCTGCAATGGTTGAAATAAAATATAAGCGAAAACGACTGCCGATACAGCTCCTGAAGCGCCCAGGCTTCTATAGCCGGGATTAGTTTTGTGTTTATTAAAATCGGGAATGACACAGGCGATCAATGCTAAAAAATACATCAGCAGGTAAAATGTTTTCCCGTAGTTGCCAAATATATTTACAAATGAATTTTCGCAGGCGCCTCCGAATAAATAGAACGCATACATGTTGAAAAACAAATGTGAAATATCAGCATGAATAAATCCATAAGAAATAAAACGATAATACTGATTTTTTTCAGTAATGGCAGTAGGATAAAATATCAGATCGTCCATTACTTTATGAGAACGGAATGCAAATATTGAAACAATTACAGTAACTATAATAATAATGAGAGTAATAGACATTTTATTTTTTTAAGAGCATCAAACCTACATAAAAACTAAGAATGATGATATTTTTCGTTTCTGATAATAGTACAGGCCCGATAAATTTGTTCTGCAAGAATGATACGAACCATCTGATGTGGAAAAACCAATTTAGATAAGCTCCATTTAAAGTTGCTCTTTTGTAAAACACTTTTATGAAGTCCATAGGCTCCGCCAATTAAAAAAATAATATTTCTTGTGCTTTCAATTGCTTTTTGCTGAATAAAACCGGCTAATTCTATTGAATTCAATTGCTTCCCGTTTTCATCCAGTGTTACCAACACATCATCATTTTGTAAAGCATTTAGTAGGGTAGTGGCTTCTGCTTTTTTTATCATTTCTTCATTCAATGATGAGGTATTTTTTGGTGCAGGAAAAATTTTCCATTCTACCGGATAATAATGAGAAATACGCCTTGTAAATAATTCAACTCCTTCTTTTACGTAAGACTCATGTGGTTTCCCTACCGACCAAAAATATATTTTCATCAATAATAATTTGTTTGCAATATGCTAAAGAATTATGATTCTGAATGGCAATAATATTTTAATTGAAAGAAGAAATTGTGTTAACTCAATTATTTATTATTTTTGCTCCTCTTTGGCCCCGTAGCTCAATTGAATAGAGCATTTGACTACGGATCAAAAGGTTTCAGGTTTGAATCCTGACGGGGTCACCAGTAAATTTCAATTTATTTCATTATCCCTGTAAGTTCGATTTTTACAGGGATTTCTGTTTCAAGAATCCCATATTATTTTTAAAATCATGAAATACATTTTAATAAGAAGTTACCTTTTTTCAATGATACATCGTTATTGATGCATTCATAAAAATGTATCTATTAAGCGCAATTATTACAGATTAATATTGAAATATTTTCATTGCCATTTAAATCTGGTTTTAAAAATTTTAGAATAAGATACAAAGGCTTCATAGTTACATTGTGCCAAGCGGGGTTTTCCGTTTATACTCTTTTAATTTAGAAAGAACTTTATCGGAAACCCCGATAGGTCATAGATCATAAACATATTTCCACTCCATAGGAGTTCTTTGTCCATAGGACTCCAATGAAGAACCTTCAGATAATAAAAGGACAAATAATGGAGATTCTGATTTTTAGAATTATATAAAAAGCCTGAATATTTACTTTAAACTTGATTCTAAAGAGATAAACAAATATTCATGCAGTTAATGTATATTATTCTAAATTTTTTTATAAACAATCAAAGTATATTTTTTCAGTCCACTTTTGTTGATGATTTAAATTAAAAAGCACGAATTCCTTTTTTTTAAAATCTGCAAGAGCTTTTATTTTCATGTTACCCGGATCTTGAATTACAGAAATAGCTTTGAGATTGCAAAGCACTTTGATGTCTAATACGTATATTTTTTTTATGCGCGGGATTTAATATAAAAGAATACGCAACGAAATGACCATGATGCGCCAGTGAAACAGGGATATGCATATTTTGGATGCCCTTTAGTATGACCGGGTAACCGACAGGAGTTTTATCTACATGCAAATCACCGGGGAAAAATGAGTTTAACTTTTTTAATAGGAATGTTCTGACTGCTTTTGATTGATGATAATAACCTTCTTCAGCAATAGATTGGACACCCCAACAAACATTGTCAAAAATTTTATCATCATTAACTACTGTAGCTATCCAATCCTTGCTGATCTTTGATTGGAAATAAAAAATATGTGATGAATAAATAACTTTGCCAGTATATAATTCTTCATCATGCCCCGTGTTTTCCCATTGGATTACTCCTGGTTCATTAATCAAAAGCTGTGGGGGAATTTTAATGTCTTGAATGACGATCTTAGCAGGAGAAAATACCAGATTGGGAATGATTCTTTTAAGGTATTTGTATGCCGACTCTTTAACCGACCATAATAGCCATACATAGTTCTCAAAAGGCATTTCTGCAAATTGTGGCTGATGATAAAGTGCCTGCTCAGAAGTAGAAAGGATCTTTGAATAAAACCTAAATTGACCTGTTCGCTGTTTATTGATTGATCTCAATGCTACAATATCATTGCCGGTACTTTTCACTTAGGTCGCTTCATTTTATCAATGATCACTTCAATAAGGTTTCCTACATTATACATTTTTTCTGCGGATTCGAAATCAATTTCAATATGGTATTGTGATTCTGCATCTATAATAATATCTACCAGGTTAGCTGAATTGATCTTTAGATCCTTTATCAGATCGGTCTTTTCATTAATTCCATTCAACATTTCTTTGTTTTCCGTATAAGGGTTAAGTACTTTTTTCAATTCATTTAAAATTGCATTTCTATCCATTGTTGTCATATTTTGAAATTATTAAACAGGCATTAATATCGCCAAAGCCAAAATTAGCTTTTGCTATAACATTAATTTCTCTGTCTATCTTTTTTGTGGGTAAATTGTTTGTTCCTATTAGATCTATTATTTCCGGGTTGGGGTCTTCCAGGTTGATATTGGGATGTGCAAATTGTTGCACAATCTGCAATACCGCAGCTACAGTTTCAATTGAACCAGCCGCACTGAGGCAATGTCCAATCATGGACTTTAATGAATTGATTAGTGGAAAATCAACTCCTTTTCTGCCCAATGCTTCTGCCCAGTTTTGGATTTCGAGTTTATCAGTAAAGGTTGCAGTCAGATGCCCGCTTATCAGGTCTATTGATTGAGCACTGATTTTTGCATCTGCCAAAGCTTCCCGTATGCATCTGATAACACCCGTAGAGCTTGGAGCTGTCATTGTGCCGCCATTTCGTTGTCCCCCGGAATTATTGCTTCCACCAAGTATTTCCGCGTATATAGTAGCATTGCGAGCCAGTGCAAAATCAAGGTCCTCCAGAATGAGAGCACCTGCCCCTGATCCCGGAACAAAACCACCTGCAGACATACTCATTGGTCGTGATGCCTTTTCAGGTTGATCATTAAATTTTCTTGATAGAACACGCATAGAATCAAATGCGCCAAATATATAGGAATCTACATATTCGCTACTACCTACTACCATCCGTTTAGCCATACCATATTTTATATATTCATAACCCATCAATATTGCCTGAGTTCCAGTGGCACAGGCTGCTGAGTTACTAATGACCTTATTGCCCAATCCTAAGCGACCAGAGATATACGCGGTAACCCCGCTGTTCATGATCTGCTCCACCACACGGGAACCTAGTTTTTTTGATTCCCTGGCATCCACACGAGTAATGGCATTTTTAATCACATCCGTATCAGCCACACTGCTCCCGAATATACAACCGGTTTCCCAAAGCGTTTCTTCTCTCACAATATTATTGCCTGCATCCATCCATGCATCCAGCGCTGCTTTTAAACCATAAGCAATTCCCTTACCTTTTAAACCATACAAGCTGGTTTCGGTAATATAATTTCTAAGTTGTTCCCATTCAAATTCGGGCATCCCGCTTACCTGGCAATTAAACTTGAGTTCTTCATATTGCGGCATAAATTTTATACCCGAAACGCCGTTTTGTATAGCGTGTAGAAAATCCGGAATTCCAATTCCGTTTGGTGAAACAACACCTAAACCAGTGATTACAACACGACGACTCATTCTGCTTTACTTTTTATAACGGCATTTTTAATAATGCCCGAAAATATACCTTTTGCAACTAATTCTGCTGCACCATTATGCATTTCTATCAAACATTTTAATTTCCCAAAACGAAAATATTGTTTTTTAGAAGTAACTATTACTTTTTCTCCAGGTAATACCATTTTAAAAAAAGAAACATCTGTTGCCGTAAGCAATGGAAATGACCCTTTATCTAAAGCCATGGCAGCATCACTGTTTTCACATGTAATCAGGTGTATCCCTAATACAACCAGGCCGATCTGTGCCATAATTTCGGTAATAATTACACCTGGAGTAATTGGATTATTGACAAAATGATCCTCATAAAAAAAGGAATCTCTTCTTAATGTATAATCGCCTGTTACCCCATCCATATCAAGCGATGAGATGTTATCTATAAAAAGAAAAGAAGATTTATAAGGTAAATGAGATATAATATTGTTGTACTTATTCATTGATCAGTTGTATTATGAATTTAATGCAAATGTTAACCAAATGATTACTGGCAATGCTCTCCACCATCTACATGAATTAAAGAACCATTTATCCATGACGCTTCGTCTGTACACAAAAGATAGATAACGTTTGCGACGTCCATAGGTTTAGTAATCCTGCCCAACGGATTTCTATCTTTTGCAATCCGAATCAGTTTTTCACTTTCGGGTATCTTTTTTAGGGAAGGGGTTTCAGTAATTCCTGCCTGGATCAAATTTGTTTTTAAACCATACTTACTCAATTCTACGGCCATATATGTTGTAAGGCTTTCAAGAGATGCTTTGGCAATTGACACCGCAGCGTAGCTACCCCAATATTTATGAGCACCTTCGCTGGTGAGCCCAATTATTCTGGCATCAGGTTGAAAGAGTTCAGCTTTTAAAATGGATCTCGCCCAATCCAATATACTGATCGACATAGCATAAGTAGTTAATTGTATATCTTCAACAGATAAAACCTCGTTACTTTTAGCAGGGTCAACACCAGGTAAAACCAATGGTTTTAAATTTCCTCTTGCTATAGTATGAAGCAGTAGTCTTACACTATGTTTTTTTTTTATTATAGTTGTTATTTGCTCAATAAACGTGAGACGGGCTAAGGTATCTAATGCATTAATGTTGAATGGCTCAATATCTACTTCAAACGTTTTGGCTAACTTTAAAAATTTTTCTTTAAGCGCTCTCTCTGCACTTGCAGTTTCCCTGTATAATACAGCAATGTTCATACCGTGCATGGCCAGTTTTTCAACTGTGGCAAAGCCAAATCCACTTGAGCCACCCAAAATAATGGCCCAGGAGTGTAAAAACTGATTTTTGTTTGTATGCACTTAAACTTATTTAACTTACATAAAATTTATCTGGTGTAATTGTAGTTAATATGCGGTAAATGAAAATAAACATACTAATTAAAAATTATGCAACCACGCTTGCAACAAATATAAAGAACATATTTGTTAGGAGGTTAATTGATTTAATAGAATAATATACAAATGCTGCCTAGTTACATTGGCAAGGGGGTTTTCGTTTATACTGTTCTAACTTAGAAAGAACTTTGTCGGAAACCCTGATACGTCAGAGATCATAAACATATTTCCATAGTAAAAGGACAAATAATGAAGATTTTGCTATGCCCAAAAAGAGAATTAATGATTTTTTTTTCAATAGAAACATCAAAATAGTTGATCTTCTGAGTTTTCCATTTTCAATCCTTTCATGGTTTTTTTAATGGTTTACCAAAACTAAAAGGAAAGAAAAAAATTACTCTGGATATATAAATGATGATTACCATAATGTCTCTATCTTTGCCATGTACTTGATTTGAGCTTATTATGAAATTGAAGATATTATTTGTATTGTTCTTTATTCTTTCGGGGGGAATGATGCGAGGTGAAAGTTTAAAACAGGATTTTGACAAGCCCGATTTTTATGCAGTGCTGGCGTCAGGAAAATTGGAGGATATTAATAAAGAACTTATCCTGTTAAATACTGCATCTATACCCGAAAAAGAAGCGTATGAGGGAACCCTGCTAATGAGAAAGAGCGGACTTTTAAAAATTCCTGCTGAGAAGCTGAGATTCTTTAAAAAAGGACGTATTAAACTTGAAAGTGCTTTATTAAAAGACAGCAGTAATTGTGAATATCATTTTTTGAGGTTAACCATACAGGAACATGCGCCTAAAGTAGTTAAATATAATTCTGAACTTGAAAATGACAAACAATATATTTTAAAATACTTTAAAGACTTATCACCCGTTGTTCAGAAAGTCATTATTAACTATAGTAAAAATTCAAAAATATTGAACCCTGAAGATTTTTAATTCTTAAAAAAGGATGAGTAAAAAAGTATTGGCTATTTATTATACGCAATCGGGGCAGTTGGGCGAAATTGTTGATCATTTTACTGCACCGTTTATCGAAGCTGGTATATCAGTAGAAAAAGTAAGCATCAACCTTTCAAAGAATTACACATTTCCATGGACTACTGATGGTTTTTTTAGCGTGATGCCTGATTGTGTTTTAGATGTACTATCAGAACTGGCTCCTTTTGACGTGAAGGAAACTTCATACGATTTGATTATTTTAGGATACCAGGCATGGTTTTTATCCCCAAGTATCCCAATTAATTCTTTATTACATAATCCTGAGTTTATGACTCTATTAAAAGATACCCCTGTTATAACTATCACTGGTGCGCGAAATATGTGGCTTAACGCTTTTGTAAGAGTTAAAAAATTAATCCAGGCTAATGGATCAAAACTTGTTGGTAATGTTGCTTTGGTAGATACGCATCCAAATCCGGTTAGTTTTGTTACCATTTTTCACTGGATGCTTCATGGTAAAAAAGATCGCTATCTAAATATTTTCCCCACTCCCGGTGTTTCAGATGCTGATATAAAACATACCAGTATATTTGGTAAGCGTGCGTTACTTCATTTAAATAGAAATGAATGGGATGGATTACAGGATGGATTAGTTATTGATGGCGCTGTCAAACTAAATTACAATTTAATGATTATAGAATCAGTCGCTGGTAAAATATTTTCGTTTTGGGCAAATATTATTGTAAAAAGGAAAAACAGGACTATATGGCTTAAAGCCTTCAAATATTATCTTTTGATTGCTTTTTTTATAGGGGCACCTATTATTCTTACTTTAGATGCAATTTTTATTAAGCCCTTTACTCCAGCACGAATAAAAGCAAAAAAACAATATTATTTAAATTTAGATTAATTTACCTCTATGTCTGATATCGAAGTATATATAAATAGTACATCAGCTTTCTTTCCTAATGATCCTGTTTCTAATGAGGATATGGAATTATACCTCGGTTTTATTAATGGTACACCTTCCAAATCAAAACCTATCGTATTACGTAATAACGGTATCATTAACCGGTATTATGCCTTAACAAAAGGTGGGAAAGCTACGCATACCAATGCACAAATGACCGCATTGGCCGTTAAGGCATTATTTGAAGATGATCCTGCTAAAATAAAAGATATTACATTGCTTTCATGCGGAACATCATCACCCGACCAGATGATGCCGAGTCATGGTGTAATGACGCATGGCTGGCTGCCGGAATCAAAGGCTATGGAGGTTGTTTCTCCTGCTGGTGTATGTTGCGCGGGTATGCATGCTATTAAGTATGCCTATTTGGCTATAAGGTCAGGTGATGTAAAGTTAGCAGTGGCAACCGGGTCCGAAAGATTTTCGGGTCTGCTTGTGTCAGATGTTTTTGAAGAAGAGGCAAAAAAACTTAAGGATCTGAGCGATAATCCCTATATAGCATTTCAAAAAGATTTTTTAAGATGGATGCTCTCTGACGGTGCGTCTGCTTTCCTGATGTCTGACAAGCCCAATGAAAATGGACTTAGCCTCCGCCTGGACTGGATAGAAGGAGTTTCCTATGCAAATGAGATGGAGACCTGCATGTACATGGGTGGCGAAAAAATGCCTGATGGAACATTAAAGGGATTCATGGATTTCACTCCCGAAGAAATTATGAACAAGTCCATTTTCAGTATAAAGCAGGATATAAGTTTATTAAGCGAAAACATTGTGACTTTGGGGGGCAAAAAAATAAAAGAAATATTTGAGAGAAGAGGACTTACAGTTGCTGATATTGATTATTTTCTGCCACATATTTCAAGCGAATTTTTTAAATCCAAAATTTACGATCTTATAGAGATTTATGGCGGCGGCATTCCTTATGAAAAATGGTTTATTAATTTATATACCGTTGGTAACGTTGGGGCGGCATCCGTTTTTTTAATGGTTAATGATTTATTTCATAGTGGAAGGTTGAAAAAAGGCGAAAAGCTTTTATTACTGGTTCCCGAAAGTGCACGTTTTTCTTATATGTATGCATTGCTCACTGTTTGTTAAACAAGTTATTGCTAATGTAAATTTTAATTATCCATGAAGAAAGAAGATGTTCCGCAGGATTTGAGTTCACTTGGCAAGATGAGCAAAGAAGTTTGTTACGCTACGGACAATTCCGGGAAATATGTTACTAAACTAAGTAAGGGATGGGATATTAAAATTACCGCTCTTGACGCTACCTGGCAGGATATTGAAGAGCGCATAGCTGCTGCCCATGAAAAAGTATTACATAAGGAAACCAGCCCATTACTTTTTTTTATGGAAAGGGGATTGATGGATATTGGTATTTTAGCCAGTTATACAGGTTTTTGGAAATGGCAAATCAAAAGGCACCTGAAACCAGGAGTATTTAAAAATTTACCTGATAAAAAGCTCAGACGCTATGCAGAAGTTTTTAATGTGAGTGTTGATGATTTTAAAAACATGAATGTACATGAAGATTAATTTTGAACACTTACAGTCTGCACATTGTGAGAATGGAGTTACCCAAAGTTTATTGAAAAACATAGGTGTTCATCAAATAACTGAACCATTGGCTTTTGGCATAGGCTCGGGTTTGTTCTTTGTGTATATTCCCTTGCTAAAAATAAATAATGGGCCTGTTATTGCCTTCCGTACCTTACCAGGCCATATATTTAAAAGGACCTGCCAGGAATTAGGTATCCAGGTTGTTCGCAAAAAATTCACTTCAAAAGAACAGGCAGAAACATTTTTAAATGAATGCCTTGCTTCCGGCCACCCTGTGGGCTGCCAGGTGGGAGTTTATTATCTTCCCTATTTCCCAAAAGAGTATCGATTTCATTTTAACGCTCATAATATAATTGTTTATGGGCACGAGGAAGATAAATACCTGGTTAGCGATCCTGTAATGGAAAATGTGGCAACTTTAAGTAGTTATGAACTGGAACGGGTGCGTTTCACGAAAGGCCTGCTAGCGCCTAAAGGCCAAATATATTACCCAAAAGCTCGTGCGATTGTGACGGAGGTACAAATAAAAAAAGCGATAAGAAGTGGTATTAAAAAAAACGCCAACAATATGTTACAGATTCCTGTGCCCATAGTTGGGGTAAAAGGGATAAGATATACTGGTAATAGAATAAAAAAATGGCGGGATAGTCTTGGCTTAAAACAAGCTGGTTTGTATCTGGCACAACTGGTGCGTATGCAGGAAGAAATAGGAACAGGAGGAGGCGGATTTCGTTATATTTACGGGGCATTTTTACAGGAAGCACATGCTTACCATCCTATTGATACGTTATTGGAAATCTCGAAAATGTTCACCCTATCCGGGGATCTTTGGCGCACTGCTGCTGTTCAGGCTTCCGGTATTTATAAGGGCCGTATTGGCAGCCAGGAAGATTTTAATGTAATGGGTGATTATTTGTTGGAAATAGCAGAAATTGAACGAAAGGCATTCTTAGCGTTATCCAAAATTAAGTGGCGAACATGAAAACATTAGCAGTAAACGTACAAAATCTTGCATTTTGTTATCCTGGACAATCAACCTCAATCTTCTCCAATTTCAATTTGGAAATAGCGGAAGGAGAGAGATTTGGCTTGTTGGGGCCAAATGGCTCGGGTAAAACAACGCTGATAAACCTAATTACCGGTGTATTATCTTTTAGAGATGGAAGCATTAAATTATTGGGAAAGGAAATAAAAAAACGCGACAAGTCAATCAATAAACTTTTCGGGTATGTTCCCCAGGATTTATCTTATTACCAGGAACTGAGTCCGGCAGAAAATCTGGAATTTTTTGGGGCTTGGTCTGGCCTGACTACGCGAGAGATCAAGACCAGATCAAAAGAATTATTTGGCATACTTGGTTTGACAGAAGTAAGGAACATGCCAATACAACGGTTTTCGGGCGGAATGAAACGGAAGGTAAACCTGGCCATAGGTGTAATACACAATCCAAAAATATTGTTCCTGGACGAACCAACTGTTGGTGTAGATGTACAAACCAGGGTTGCAATAATTAATTACCTCAAAGAACTGAATAAAAATGGAACCACGTTGATATATACTTCGCATCAATTAAGTGAGGCAGAAGGTTTGTGCGAGAAAATTGCTTTAATAGATAAAGGAAAGATCATCGCCCATAATGACCTCGATATTTTACTCTTAGAGAATGAGCAGGAAGGCCTGGAAGGTTTATTTTTAAATTTAACAGGAAAAATCAGAGGAGTTCATGATGTTTAAACTTTGGTCCACTATCATAAAAGACATTCGTATTCTAACCCGTGATAAGATAGGGATAGCGTTAATGTTTGGAATGCCAATTTTACTGGTAATTATTGTTACCACTATCCAAAACAGTACTTTCCAGTTAATAAATAAAAACAAAATATCTCTTTTAATATGCAACCGTGATACTGGAAAAATAAGTAAGGAATTTATAGAGGCTGTTGATAAAATAAACATGTTTAGACTTATCCAGGTTTCAAAAGATGAAAATGAAAAGATGATTACCGACAGGATGCATACCAAGGATGCACTTTTGGCGATGGTAATTCCTCCGGATTTTTCTGAAAAAATTAATACCAGGGCAAACGCAGTTGCAGGCAAAGCATTGAACGCATTTAGCCTGGCGGGAGATACGATTAATACAAATGCAGACAATACAGGCTCTGTTACTTTATATTACCAGCCTGTTTTGCAGGGATCTATACAGCAATCTATTCATGGGGCGATATTTGGTGCTTTGCAGTTGGTAGAAAGTAAGCAGATATTAAGAACTCTGTACTTTTCTATTAATGAAATCCCATTACCACCAAAATTGGAAAATGAGTTGCTGAATAATAAGACATCTATCAATGAAGTGCCGGTTTCCCTCGACCAAAATAGAAGCATACCGAATGCTTCCCAGCACAATGTTCCGGCGTGGACGATATTCGCTATGTTTTTTGTAGTGATATCACTTGGCGGTAGTATTGTTCGCGAAAAGCTTAGCGGTAGTTTTACAAGATTAAAAACTTTACCAACTAACTATTTTGTTGCTCTGTTGTCAAAACAACTCACGTATTTATTGGTTACCATGGTACAGGCAGTTGTAATTTTTTCAATAGGGATATTGTTGTTTCCGTACTTAGGTTTGCCTGCACTCAACCTTCCTGATGATATATTGGGTTTGATTCTTGTCTCATTAATCTGCGGATGGTGTGCAGTTAGTTATGCTATTTGTATCGGGGTATTTGCTCAAACACAGGAGCAGGCCAATGGTTTCGGTGCTGTATCTATTGTAATACTGGCAGCTATCGGTGGGCTGATGGTACCCAGTTTTGCTATGCCTGAGTCGTTTAAAACTGTAATGAAATTATCTCCCCTTCATTGGTGCCTGGAAGCTTATTATGGTTTGTTTCTGGAAGGCGGCAAATTGAAAGATGTTTTGGTAAATGTTATACCTTTATTACTAATAAGCTTTTTTATACAAGGAATTATATTTTTAGGACTGAAAGTAAAAAATCTTATTTAAGTAAATATACAAATATGGAAATTCAAGAATTAAAGCAAGAATTAAAAAAACAAATTATAGAGTTCCTCAATTTGACCCCTTTGACTCCCGAAGAGATTAATGATGAGGAGCCTTTATTTGGTGACGGCTTAGGCTTGGATTCCATTGATTCACTTGAATTGATTGTCTTACTCAAAAAGGAATATGGAATAACCATCCTGGACCCTAAAGAGGGCAGGAAAATACTATTGAATATAAATACTATGATAGATTACATAGTACAATACAGAACGAAATAAAAAGTCATCTACGTCGCTAAAAAGGTACCCTTGAATTTAAAACAAATTTCTTTTAGGGCTATAATGCTGGCCGTGACTTTAATTTGATTGTATTCTCCAGGTGTATAAGTTATCGCCAGTTGAAGTGGGTTATCTACCGCCGGATCTATTAAACGAAGAAACTTAATTTGATCAGCCTTTGTTAGCATTAGTGGTTTAGTAATGGTCTTTTCTAAAACTTCTTTTACCATTTGCAGCATACATACGCCTGGTAATACCGGATGACCGGGGAAGTGCCCTATAAATATTTCATTGTTTTTATCAAGTTCCAGTGTAGCGTGAATAGTAAACTCCTGGTGATCTGAGAATGTGATTTTAAAAAGTTGATCTTTTAGCATACTTCAGAGCGGTTAGCAGGCCGAAACCAGCATTAATGAATGATACTTGTTCAGGTAATGATTATAGATAAGTACTTTATTTGGATTTATTTTTTTTACACTTATTTCCTTTACCACGAGCGGAACTTCCTCTCTTTTTATCATATTGGCTGCGAGCCATAATGCAAATGCTGAAGAGGTAGGATACTCTCCACACAAATGTTTATAATTAACCAAGGAGCTATTCCTGAAAATGGAGTGGCTTAATTGGTTGTACACTTTATCGTTTCTCAGGTCGCCATTTTTACCGGTAATTACTATATCAATATCATCAATTTGCAGTCCATATAGCGCCAGGAAAGTGATTATCTTTAGCTCAATCTCAGCAGTATCATTTGGTTTGTAAAAAGTCAGCATTCCAATAAGTTCAGCCAGGTTATCTGCTGATGGCCGATCAGTTAATAAAAAAAAAACTGAACCTTCACCACCGATGGTTCCATTTGAACTCGTTTTAAAAAGAGACAAATTTGAAACCGGCCATCTTTTATATAATCCTAACCTGGTTAAAATGGTAAAACTGGCATCCGTCATTTCATCAATGCCACCTACCAGGATATTATCAGCTTCTTTTTCTTTTAAAAGCATCAAAGCATCAAATAAGGCACTTTCAAATGAAATACCCTTATGCACGAAAGTATTGTTGTATTGGTGACATTTAAGCATTAATGCAATTTGAGCCGCTACTGTATTGTGGGTTGAATGTATAAATGCAGTTGGCGGAAGCATTTCTTCGTTTAGTTCGATTAACCTGGTTAAAAAAGATACTGTATCTCCCAGGCTTCCATAGGCCGTACCTGTAATTATTGCTCCGGGCATATTCGTATTACCCTCATTTAAGCATTCCTGAGACGCAGCCAATCCCATCTTAATAATATGGCTCATCCGCCTTATTAATTTTGGATCAATAAATTCCGTATAATCAGGCTCGATAGCTCGTAAACGAGTTCCATTATATTCCATTACATCTGTTAAGAAGTTTACTTGTCTAAATGTTTTTTGCGGCGATATGCACGCAGATGAACGAATATATTGCTTCATATTATATCCTGGAAAAAATTAATGATGTACAATTTCCCCCAAAACCAAAGGAATTTGACATGACATGATTAATTGTTTGATCCTTTAAAAATTTTTTTGCAGGTGCAAACGAAAATTCATGCATTTGTGTTTCAAAACGCAGATTTGGATAAATAATTCCATGCCTGATTGCCAAAACTGAAAATACCGCTTCAATACCTCCACTGGCTCCCAAAGTATGGCCTGTAAAAGATTTGGTAGAACTCATTGGAGGATAATTTGGATCAAATAATCGCTTTACTGCCATTCCTTCTGTGTTATCATTATTTGATGTACCTGTACCATGCAAATTAATATAATCAATGTCCGTAGGTTTTAAACCGCTCTTTTCCAAAGCTCTCTTCATAGCAAGATATGGACCGGTGCCATCTGAAGAAGAAGCGGTTTGGTGATAGGCATCATTGCTATTATTATAACCGCTCAGTTTACAGTATAGAGCTTTATTCATTTTTTTTGCCAATTTTGCTGATACCATTACTACATAACCTGCACCTTCCCCCATGTTTAAACCCTGCCTGTTTTCATCAAAGGGTTTACAGTACTTTTTATCCAATATCATAAGCGTATTAAATCCATTCAATGTAAATTTTGTTAAAGCGTCTGTTCCACCTGCGATTACCACATCTAACAGGTCGTTTTTAATTAACCGGGCACCGTAAAAGATAGCATTGGCAGATGATGAACAGGCGGTGCTAATGGTGGTCATAAAATCTTTGATCCCCAATTGATCTGCTATAGCTTCTGTTACACATCCACATTCATGATCAAACACGTTTTTTAATTTCCCCTTACTATTATCAGTAACAAAGTCCTTAAAGAAAAATTCACTTTTATCCATACCGCCTACAGTATTGGCAGAAATAAACCCTGTGCGTAAAGAAGAAAGATCAGCAATATCAGCATCCTTTAATGCTTGCTTCGCTGCTATCAGGCCCAAAAGTGTAGTTCGGCTTGTTGCAGCAGAAATACCAGCAATTTTAGCAAGTTCATTATTACTCAATTTTACCTCCGCTACCGGGATATTATGACGATGCACCGTATCTATGTAAGCAATATCAGCCATGCCTGCCTGCTCCTTTTCAAATGAGCAAAGGCATTCAGCAACATTATTACCTATGGCTGTAATAGCTCCTACGCCAGCAATAAAAACTTCGGAGTACATTGTTAATTGATCTTTTTAATCTTCAAAAATAGTATTCATCTGTTCTTTAGTAAAAGCGACCGCTTCCTTATTTTTTAATTTTTCAACTAAAAATAAAACAGCTTTGTATTCATCCCCAAGTAATTCGATCCAACCACAAATACATGCCTGTAAAACATTATTATCCAGCAGATTGTTTACATAACTTTCTATAAAGGATGCATTAAAACAATCAAACACAAAAAAAGCATCTTCGCCTTTAAAATTATTACGGATACATATTTCGCCGGTCACAACATTAGGCAGCGTATAAACAAATAATGATGATCTGGGAATATCATTTACACTTTCCATATATTTCTGATCGGTATCCAGGCTTGAATTAGCATTGGAAAGTATCAATCCTATATCTTGAGCCCTGTAGTTATCTTTTTTATAACTGTCTTTCAATAATATTTCAGAAGCAAGCCATCCAAGTTTACACAGATTGTCCATTTTGTAAAACCTCGAATATTTGATATCAAAGCGATCGTACACTAAAAGAAGAAAACCTGTTACGTCAGTATCTTTATTTACATACAGAAGTTTCCCGTTTTTATAAACTGCATGTTTACTGATCAGGCAACTGGAAGTAATATATTTTTCTACAATCAAGTCTTTAAATTTTTTGTCTTTTTTTTATTGCTTTTTTTCAACTACAGCAAACAAAGTAATATATGCTTTTAATATTTATCGTTTACTAAATACTACGGCTGCATTACAACCCCCAAATCCGGAAGCAATTTTTAAGCAATTTTTAAAATCTCCTGGCAGCAAATCAGTACAAATATTCAATGGATCCGGTATGCCAATTTCTTTAAAACCTAAAGTTGGGATGACCAGGTTTTCTTTTAGTGAATGTACAGACACTATTGATTCAATTAAACTTGCAGCTCCTAATGTATGCCCGTAATAGCCTTTCAAACTATTTACAGGAACAGTTTGCAGGTTAGATAATGTAATAGCCTTAGCTTCCATTTCATCATTATAAATCGTTGCAGTACCATGAGCAGATATAAAATCAATTGCCGATGAAGAAATATGTGCTTCATCAAGGGCTTTGGTGATGGCTTGGCTAAGTTCTTCGCCTGTACGTGATGGCGCTGAAATATGATGGGCATCATTGCTCACCGAACCACCTGTTACTTTTATATCCTCTGCGCTACTTTGGTTTGAAGACAGAATAATTGTGGCAGCTCCTTCACCAAGATTTATACCTTTTCTATTTGTATCAAACGGTTTGCATGGTTCAGGGCTGATGGCCTGAAAGGACTGGAAACCTGATAAAACAAATTTTGAAATAACATCTGCACCGGCAATCACGGCGTTCTCATATTGACCAGATTGTATGAGCCGCTTACCGGTTATTATGGCCATTATTCCCGAAATACAGGCATTGGATACTACAATCGGCTGATTAATGAACCCAAAATATTCAGCAACTAATTTAGCAGAAGTAGGCAAGGATATACGTTTTTGTATTTCAGGGGTATTTCTTTCTGTTTCAAGCAAACTTATATTTCCTTTGGTTGAAGAAATGATAAGCACTGTTTTTTTATTGCCAACCTCTATTTTATAACGTTGCAGGGCATCCCCGATAGATGCAATAAGTAGCTGCTCAAACTTCGTATACTTATTAACGTTATCTTGTATAAAAACGCTTTTACAATCAAAAAGGGAGGCATAAAAAGGCCGGTCTGCCAACGAAATATAATTATGCTCACGGATACCTGAACAGCCATTTTTAAGCCGGGAAAAATTTTCAGCAGTTGTCAAACCAAGCGGTGAGATAATATTATCTGAAACAATAAAAATATCCCTTAATGTTTTACCTAAAATGATACTCATTTCACATTGCGCTATTACTTTATCATCACTTCTCACTGTTCCTGAAATTACGGTCATATCAAACACCTGGTTCTCTATTTTTACTTCAGTAACTAATTCATCGTTAATTTTAGGTAGCTCAAATATCTCCAAATTTTTAATCATGCTGATATAACCTGCTTTAACAGGTATGTTTTGCATCATCGCCAGATAACCGGCCTGTGCAGCTGCAGATTGGGCAATGTTTTCTATTAAACCTTCTTCACTAAATTCTCCTTTCACTACCAAAACATTTTCTTCTTCTACCCTGAAAGAGGTCTTTGAACGGTTTTCATCACAACTCAGCAATTTATCTACCATTACAAATGGTGGCCTTTGGGGTATTAATAATAAAATATCTTTCGCGAGCATATTGGTTAATAAAACTTTTATAGAATGATATTTAGTTAAGCTGATCTACGTCAACTATATGTATATGCGTTTTCTTTACGAACTTATGAATACAAACCACCATTTATAGACAAAACCTGCGCTGTTATATAAGCAGCCTCAGGCGAGGCTAAAAAGGCCACAGCGTATGCTACTTCCTCAGTTGATCCAAACCTGTTGACAGGAATCATTTTTTTTAATTCCTTTTCATCAAGATCTTCTGTCATATCTGTTTTGATAAAACCAGGAGCTACAGCATTCACTGTAATTCCGCTACGGCCAACTTCCTGTGCTAATGCTTTGGTTGCGCCAATTACACCAGCTTTGGCTGCAGAATAATTGGTTTGTCCGGGCAATCCCTTTAAACCAGACAAAGAAACTATATTGATGATTCTACCATACCGGTTTAATAACATACTATCCAGCACCAAACGTGTAACAAAGAAAAAACCATATAGACTGGTTTTTATAACATCATCCCATTGCTCATCTTTCATCCACAACATCAGGTTGTCATCTTTTATGCCCGCATTATTTACCAGTATTTCAATTTGCTTATCGGTGTTTATTGTTATCCAGTCACCAAGTGTTTGTTTTATTTGACTTCTGTCGGATACGTCAAATTTTAATAATTCACCATTCTTACCGTTTTCCTTTATTTGCGAAAGTGTTGTTTCTGCTTCCTCTACATTGCTTTTGTAATTAACCAGCACATAATAGCCCATCGCAGCCAGTTTGATACTAACTGCTCTTCCAATACCCCTAGATCCGCCAGTTACTAATGCAGATTTCATTTATAACATTTTAGGCTTTGAAGGAAATTGCAGGATGAGTTGTTTCAAGGAAAATCCTGACCTGCTCCATCTCTTTGTACCTGGGTTGATCTTCTATAAATTTTGGAAAAATTTTCCTCACTTCTGTATACAAAGCTAATGTATTCGGTGAAAGCCTGTCCATGCAATTTAAGTAATCAATCGCCTGTAAAATGGTCATCACCTGGATACCCAATATTGAAAATGTATTATCAATTACCTTTTTAGTCATCAATGCGGCATTGCAACCCATACTTACAATATCCTGGTTATCGTTGTTGTTTGGAATACTGTGCACATACATGGGAAAGGAAAGAGTTTGATTTTCGGCTACGGTAGATGTGGCTGTAAATTGAATGCCCTGCATACCAAAATTTAATCCTAATACACCCAGGTTTACAAATGGGGGGAATTTTTGATTTAGCTTATCATTAAGCAGGTAATTAAGCTGGCGCTCTGCAAGCATAGATAATTTAGTGATAGAGATTTTCAGTTTATCCATCTCAAGTGAAACATAATCACCATGGAAATTTCCACCATGGAAAATATTTTGATTTGTATGATCGATAATCGGGTTATCATTCACCGAGTTTAATTCATTCACCAGCACTTTTTCTGCCTGAATAATAGTATCATAAATTGGACCTAAAACCTGTGTAACACAACGCAATGAATAATATTCCTGTACCTTATCTTCAAAAACATCCTGATTAAGGTTACCCGGATGGTACAAATGTTCCGAACGGCTGCGGATCATTTTGCTACCATTCAAAATTTCGCGTAACATAGCAGCAATCCGGTTCTGGCCTATGTGGTGCTTTACAATATTTAGCTCGCGTGAGTAATGATCATCATAAGCCTCAACAATCTCATTGGTCATAGCAGAAAACATAGCTGACCACACTAATAGTTTTTGAGCCTGGATGATATTCACCATGCCTATACCAGTCATAGCAGAAGTGCCGTTTAAAATAGCCAATCCTTCCCGCAAATGTATTGACAGAGGTTTAATACCAAATTTGTCGAATATCACTAATGTGGGATAAATATTACCTTCAAACACAACTTCACCTTCACCAATCAGTACTAAACCCAGATGGGCTAATTGTACAAGGTCTCCGCTGGCGCCAACTCCACCATGCTCATAAATACAAGGCGTAATATTTTTATTAATAAGTTCCTTAAGCAACTCCACAACATCAGTATGCACACCCGAATAGGCCAGCATTAAACTATTTAAGCGTGCGATCATTAATGCCTTCACTAAAACGGGAGTCAAAAGCGTACCGCTTCCTGAGCTGTGACTCCGGATCAAATTATACTGGAGTTGTAAAAGATTCTCATCGCTTACCTTATACTGTGCCATTGGCCCAAAACCAGTGTTGATACCGTATATTAATTTATTAGATGCAAATTTTTGTAAAAACTGAAAGTTAATATTGATTTTTTCTAAAGAGGAAGCAGGCAAAGTAATTGCTTTTTCCTTAAACAGGATGTCAGAAAAATCATCTAAAGTCAGGACGTTTTGACCAATTGGTATCATCGGCTAAATTTATTTTTATTTATAAAGGTAACCTTCAAATATAAAAGCATAACAAATAAATAAATTAAATGTGGTAAAAATATATGTTTTTACATGATGTAGTGGGTTGTTGAATATATTACCAGGGCTGTTCAATGCTAAGTTACCTGTGGATAACTAAAAACCTTTGCCCAATTCAACGAGTTTTCATAGAGTTCCCTTTAATATTGCTTATACTATTTTTACGAAAAATATTTATGGCAAGGCTTCTTAATACAGAAATATTGAAGGCATTTTTTCTAATGCGGGAATTATCTTCTTGTAAACTTACGTCTCTTACATAATGGTTCCTATTCTCAATTCCCCAATGATTAATAACTGCCTGATGGGCTTCGTCAGCATTTATGAGGCGGTTACTAAGATAGAATGCGATTTCACCCCGATTAACCTGTAGCTCTCCCAGGCTTTGATAACTTTCATTAAATAATCCGGAAACGTTTTCAGAATTCCCTTGTGACATTAGTGAAAGACTACTGTCTAATTTTGCTGAGAGTGCCAATATCTGGCTGGTATTAGCCGTGCTTTCCATCCAACCGATCATTTCATCCTTCTTTATTTTATCGTCGTTTTTTACAAACAATTTTATCAGTCTGCCCGATTGTAAAGGAACAATTTCTTTTGGCGCATTATCGGCAGTTAATCTTCCCGAGGCTTCTATAATATCCGGATAACGGATAAACCAGGTGCCTGCAATTAATAAAATTAAAATGGCAAGAAATAACAATAATGCCCATTTCTCCAAAAAAGTTGGTTGGTGGCTGATGATTTCCTGCGCTGCTTGTGAGCGCGATTGGAACCGCTTTGTAAATATACTTTGGGAAGCTTCTTCGGAAGTACCATTTGTGTTGTATGTATTTTGATGTTGTGGCATAATTTGTTTTTACTGCCTATCCCTTTCGGTCAAGTAAAAATTTATAATTTTGCTGCATGAGTATTATTGAGCAATACCCGAGACATTTTCAAGAATTCCTTGCACAATTCAAAAAT
>Ga0208717_1000095_pt1 | contig 49569 bp, 52 predicted proteins | sample NGESurF53shallow_FD_184489 | JGI IMG/M metagenome (GOLD analysis project Ga0208717, IMG submission 184489) | Arctic peat soil microbial communities from Barrow, Alaska - NGEE Surface sample F53-3 shallow (SPAdes) | ecosystem: Environmental > Terrestrial > Soil > Wetlands > Peat ... | reverse complement strand
CGTTCACCGCGGCGCTGGGGACGGGAGGGGGCTCCAACGGCGGGACGATCGTGGTGGGCGACGGGGCGGCCTTCGCGTTTGGCGGCACGCTGGCCAACATCGGTTCGATCGAGCTGGAGGGCGCCGGCCACGCCACCACCCTGAGCGTCGGCGGATCGGGGGGCGCCTTGATCGGCGCCGGCTCGATCACGCTCAGCGACAACGCCACCAACCGGATCGTCGCGGGGGCGCCCGGGGCCACCTTGACCAACGTCGACAACACCATCGCCGGGGCCGGCGAGATCGGCGGCGGCCTGCGGCTGGCCAACAGCGCCACAGGGGTCATCGACGCCACCGGCGCGGTCGGCCTGGTGATCGCCCTGGGCGCGAACACGGTGGAAAACACCGGCCTCATGGAGGCCACGGGGGCCGGCGGCCTGATCCTCCGGGGCTCGAGCATCGACGGTTCGAACGGCGGGATCATCGCGGCGGGGAACGCATCGCACGTCGCCCTGCAGGGCGCCGACCTGATCGGCGGGACGCTGCGATCGACCGGAAGCGGGCTGATATGGACCTACCTGGGCGCCAACCAGCTGGACGGCCGGATCTGCGCCGTCACCAATCAGGCCCGGCTCATTTTGCATAACAGCACCGCGCTGACCCTTCAGGGGGCGATCGTCAACAGCAACCAGATCGGCCTGGACGGCTTCGGCGGCGATACGCGCGTCGTGGTGGGCGCGGCGGGGGCGACGCTGTCGGGCGGCGGACAGGTGATCCTCAACGACCACGCCGACAACATCGTCACCGGCTCCAGCGGGGCGGCCACCCTCACCAACGTCGACAACACCTTCACCGGGGCCGGACAGCTGGGCCTGGGGTCGTTGACGCTGATCAATGAGGCCGCGGGCCTGATCGTCGGCTCGCACGCCATCGCGCTCACCATCGACACCGGGGCCAACACCATCGTCAACGCCGGCCGGATCGTCGCCGACGGGGCGGGCGGGCTGATCATCAAGAGCGCGGTCGAGAACGGCGGGCTGCTGGAGGTGGAGACCGGGGTGATGACCGTGGAAGGCGCGGTCAGTGGGACGGGAGCCGGCGTGATCTCCGCCGGGACGCTCGATTTCACGTCCAGCTTCAACCAGAAGGTGGTGTTCCGCGGCGCCAGCGGCGTTCTCGAACTGGCCCAGTCGCAAGGCTACGGCGGCACGGTGGTCGGCTTTTCCACCACCGGCGGGACGGCCCTGGACCTGGGCGACATCGGCTTTGTCAGTTCGACCGAGGCGACGTTCGCCGGCACGGCCAGCGGCGGGACCCTCACCGTCACCGATGGAACCCACACCGCCCACATCAGGCTGAGCGGCGACTATCGCGCTTCCACCTTCACCGCCAGCAGCGACGGCCACGGCGGAACGATCGTCGTCGATCCGACGGTGGCGGCCCCGACCGCGACGATCCACCGCTTCGTCGCCGCGGCGGCGGGCCTGGGGGCGCAAGCTGGGGGCGGCCTGGCGAGCGTGGGGCACGAGGGATGGCGGGCGCACCCGGCGATCCTGGCCAGGCCAGGGGTGGCGATCGCCTGACGCATCGCGTCACCCCCGACGCCCATGAAGGTCCCTGTCTCGATGACGCTCTCAATGCCTGACGCGCTCGCCCAGGCGTTGGGCGAAGGCAAGGTCCAGACCGACGGCGCCTCCCGCGCCGCCCGCCGTCACGACTATTGGATGGCCAGCCATGTGCGCGATCATGTGGGCGCGCCTGGGCCTTCGCCCGCCTGCGTGGTGCGCCCGGCGTCCGTGGAAGACGTCCAGGCGACGCTGAAGATCGCCAACCGGCGCCGCGTTTCGGTCATCCCGTTTGGCCTCGGCAGCGGGGTGGTGGGCGGCGTGGTCGCTTCGGCCGACGCCATCGTGCTGGACATGGGGGCGATGAACGCCACCCGCTTCATCGATCCGGTGAACCTGCTGGCCAGCTTCGAGGCCGGCAAGAACGGTCTGGAGGCGGAAAACGAGGTCGCCGCCCAAGGGATGACCATCGGCCACTGGCCGCAGTCGATCGCCGTGAGCAGCGTCGGTGGCTGGGTCGCCACGCGAGCCTCGGGGCAGTTCTCCACAGCCTACGGAAACATCGAGGACATCGTCCATTCCATCGAGGCGGTGCTCCCGAACGGCGATCTCGTGGTCCTGGGCAAGGGGCCGCGCGCCTCGGCCGGTCCCGATCTGCGCCACCTGATGCTGGGCTCGGAAGGGACCTTGGGGGTGATTACCGGCGTCACCTTCTCTCTGCGCCGCGCCGCCGAGGCGCGCGCCGTCGCCGCCTTCGAGGCGCCGGACATGCGGGCCGGCTTCGAATTCCAACGCCAGATCATCCAGTCCGGCTGGCGCCCGCCGGTGGTGCGCCAGTACGACGAGCGCGAAAGCCAGCGCCTGGACGCGCGGGCGAGCGGATGCCTCATCCTCATGGTTCACGAAGGCCCCGCCGCCCTGGTCGCCGCCGAAACCGCCGCCGTCGCCGACCTAGCCGCCAAGAGCGGGATAGCCGCCGCTCCCTCCGACATCGTCGATCACTGGCTGGAGCAGCGCAATCACGTGCCGTCCTGGGATCTGTTCCTCGAACGCGGCATCGTCCTAGACACGGTGGAAATTTCCGCCGGGTGGGACAAGATCGCCGCCATCTACGACGACGCGACCGCCTCGCTGAAGACGGTGGCGGGCTGCCTCGCCGCCTCGGCTCACAGTTCCCACCTCTATCGAAGCGGCCTCAATCTCTACTTCACCTTCGCCGTACAGGTGGGCGATCCGGCGGCGATGGAGGCGGTCTATTTCGATGGCTGGCGGCGGATCATGGAGGCTGTCGATGCGCACGGCGGCAGCCTCGCCCATCACCATGGGATCGGCCGGGTGCGGCGGGACTGGCTGGAGCGCGAGTTGGGCGCCGCCGGCGTCGCCCTGCTGCGGCGGGTGAAGGGCGCCCTCGACCCGAACGGGATCATGAACCCCGGCGTGCTGATCCCCGATGCCTGAACATCTGCTGGCCATCGATGTAGGCACCACCACCGCGCGGGCTGCGGTGTTCACGGCCGGCGGGGTGTTGGAAGCGCTCGCCGCGGCGCCGCTGACCTCGCGCGCGCCCCGGCCCGGCTGGGTGGAGCAGGACGCGTCGCATGTCTGGCGCGCCACGCGGCGCGTCATCGCGAACGCCCTCACCCGCGCCGGCCGCGCGGCCGCCGATCTCGCCGCCATCGGCGTCACCTCGCAGCGGACCAGCATCTTGGTCTGGGACCGGGCGACCGGCGCCCCCCTCTCGCCCCTGGTCGTCTGGAGCGACCTTCGCGGCGCCGATCGGGCGCGCCAACTGCTGGCGGCGGGCTTCTTCCTCGCCCCGCAGCAGGCGGCGGCCAAGCTGGAGGCAGTGCTGGCCAATGTCGAAGCGCCTCGCCATCGCCTGGCCTGGGGCAATATCGACAGCTTCCTGATCTGGAAGCTCAGCGGCGGCGCGGTCCACGCCACGGACGCCAGCCAGGCCTGGCCCACAGGCTATCTGGATCTGTCGACGATGGGCTGGAACCGGGGGCTCATCGCCCATCAGGGCCTGGACGAGGCGATGTTCCCGCGACTGGCGGACACCTGGGGAACCTTGGGCGTCACGGCCCCGCGGGTCTTCGGCGCCGCCGTGCCGATCGCCGCCGATGTCGCCGACCAGCAGAGCGCCCTGATCGCCCACGGGATGCGCGCCGGCGTCGCCAAGGTCACTTTCGGCACCTCCGCGACCCTCAATGTGAACACCGGCGCTGAGTTCATCTTCAAGAGCCCGACCGCCCCGCCGTTCGTGCATTACCGCGTGGGGGGCGAAACGCGCTTCTGCCTTGAAGGCATGGTGCTGAGCGCCGGCGGCGCTCTCGACTGGCTGCGCAGCGCCTGTCGGCTGGGCGGCCACGCCCGCTTCGAGGCTCTGGCGGCCTCCTTTCCCGACGCCGCCGGCGCGGCCTTCCTCCCCGCCCTGAACGGCCTGGGCGCGCCGCACGGCGACCCGACGCGCCGCGCCAGCCTGACCGGCCTTGGCGCGTCGGTCACGGCGGCCCACATCGCCCACGCGGCCCTGGAGGGCGTGGCCTTCCGAGTCCGCGAGGTGTTCGACCATGTCTTCGGCCTGACCGGTTTCGCTCCGCCCGAGATGCTCGGCGTCGATGGCGGTCTGACCGCCAACGAGACCTTCCTGCAAGTCCAGGCCGATCTCCTCGACCGCCCCATCCGCCGCCACGCCATCCGCGAAGCCACCGCCGCCGGCGCCGCGCTCTGCGCCGGCCGGGGCGTAGGCCTGCTCGCCGAATCCGACGCCCGCGCCTTCACCCGCTTCGACAAGGTGTTCGAGCCGGCGATCGGCGCCGGCGAGGCCGAGGCGCGGTTTTCGGCGTGGAGCGAGCAAGTCTACGGCGTTGACGTCGCGCGGGTGCACGGCTAGAACAAACGACGAACGGCTTGGAGGGCGCCTCGATGCGCGAAGACGGCAAGATCGACTACGTCGAGTTTCCCGGGACCGACCTTCCCGCCACCAAGGTCTTCTACGCCGCCGCCTTCGGCTGGAGTTTCACCGACCACGGGCCGGACTACGCGGCGTTCGAAGGCGAGGGGACCGATGGAGGGTTCGCCGCCGAGGCCGGGGCGGAAAAGCCGCTGGTGATCCTCTACGCCCACGATCTGGAGGCCATGGAGGCCAGGGTGCGGGCGGCCGGCGGGACGATCGTCAAGCCGATCTTCGCCTTTCCCGGCGGCCGGCGCTTCCACTTCCGCGACCCCTCCGGCAACGAACTGGCGGTGTGGTCCGTGACGTGAGGCGAGCACGGGGAATGGATGACGGGGACGTGAAGCGCGGCGCCTTGGAACGCCTCGCGAGTCTCACTACGGCTTGCCCAGGACCGTGCGTCGCGCGCGACGCGCGGCGGCCTGAAGGGGTGCGACCATGAACCTCGAACATCCGCTGCTCGATCGCATCGCCGATGTTGATCCGAGCTATCGACGGGAGGGCGAGCCCATTCGAGCCCCCAAGATCGCGGTCCAGTCCTTCGGAGACTATCAAATTCATCATGCCGATGCGTTCGCATGGCTCGCGAAGCGAAGCGCCAACTCGGTCCACGCCATCGTCACCGACCCTCCCTACGGGATCAAGGAGTTCACCGACGCGGAAAAGGCCAAGCTTCGGGGCGGGCGCGGCGGCGTCTGGCGCATTCCCCCGGCATTCGACGGGTGCAAGCGCAGCCCCCTGCCGCGCTTCACCGTTTTCGACGCCGCCGACATCGCCGCGCTGCGGGCGTTTTTCGAGAAGTTCGCCAGCCAGGCAATCCGGGTTCTGGCGCCGGGCGGTCACGTCATGATCGCGACCAACCCCCTGCTCTCGCAATACGTCTACGTCCCCATGATGGAGGCCGGGTTTGAGAAGCGCGGCGAGATCATCCGTCTCGTTCAGACGCTCAGGGGAGGGGACCGCCCCAAGAACGCCCATGAGGAATTCTCAGGCGTCTCTGTCATGCCGCGGTCGGGCTGGGAGCCTTGGGGCCTCTTCCGCAAACCCTGCGAGGGGCGGGTTCAGGACAATCTGCGGAAATGGGGAACGGGCGGCCTGCGCCGCATATCTGGGCACGACCCTTTCCACGACGTGATCCGCGCGGCGCCGGCCGGACGCGGCGAGCGCGCGCTCGCCGACCATCCGTCATTGAAACCGCAGACACTCATGCGCCAACTCGTGCGCGCCGCCCTGCCTCTTGGCCATGGCGTCGTCCTGGACCCCTTCATGGGCGCCGGCTCGACCGTCGCGGCGGCTTGCGCGGTCGGCTACAAGAGCGTTGGTATCGAGCGGGACGCGGCGTATTTCTCGATTGCCGAGAAGGCGATCCCGGCGCTCACGAACTACATACCTAGACCGCCAGCTGCCGGCGCATCGGGGGGAACAGTTGCCGCTACCAAAGAATCTTCTGCCGATTCACATCGAAAAAGCGGTTGAGTACGTCGAAAAGGAGACGGCGGAACTCATCGACATCTATATCGAGCAGGCCAACGTCTTCAGCGCTATCGTCGGCATATTCGGCGTCAAGGGACTGCATGCGGTCAGTCCCTACAAGAAGCACAAACACCCCGACGTCGCGCAGCAGCGATTCCCCGATCTATCGCTTCAGGGAAAATTGAATCCGCCACCGCGCGAGGCCTTGGAATCGAAGGGCAGCATTCGCCCGTGGGCGATCCAATCCCACTACAATCATCCGGGCTGGTATGTCGTCTGGCGTTATCTCATCGATACGACGGAAACGATCAAGCCGGGCTGTCCCGTGGTGATCTGGCGCGTCGATGTCGTCTATCTGACCCAGGCGAACTGGAAATACGAGGGCAGCGGCGCGATGGAAGGCAAGGGCGGCAGAACCCATACCTTCGGGGTAAAGGACGCCGCCAAGACGCTGGCCGGCCACGCAGCCTACGCCCTGCCGGGAATCGCCATCAAGAACCAGCGTCCCGTGTTGGCGTGAGAAGCCCAACCAAATGATTTCCCCAGCGCGGCGCGCGAACGATGCGTGAAGGCCGTGGCGGAGGCGGGATTGGCGACTATAGTCGGGCCCAAAACGCGATTGAGGAAACCCCATGCGCCGCCGCACTTTTCTCGCCACCCTGCCGATGGCCGCCGCCGCCTCGGCGGCCTCGCCTCCCGTTCTGGCCGCCATGCCCGCCAACCCGAATCTGACCCGCTCCGACATTCACGCCGGCGACCGGATCGCCGGGGCCAATTTCGCCTCCCGCTCCACGGTATGGGGGATCAATGGCGCGGCGGCGACCGCCCATCCCCTGGCCACCCTGACCGCCATCGACATCCTCAAGGCCGGCGGCTCGGCGGTGGATGCGGCGGTGGCGGCCAACGCGGCGCTGGGGTTCCTGGAGCCGATCTCCTGCGGGGTCGGCGGCGACTGTTTCGCCATGGTCTGGGATCCGAAGACGCGCAGGCTGGCCGGCCTCAACGGCTCGGGCCGCTCGCCGCGCTCGCTCACTCTCGCCACCCAGAGGGCTCGGGCGAGGAACGGCCTCATCGCCCCGTTCGGCGCCACGGCGGTCTCCACGCCCGGCGCGGTGGACGCCTGGTGGACCCTGCACCAGCGTTACGGGCGCCTGAAGTGGGCCGACCTCTTCGCGCCGGCCATCGAGCTGGCCCAGAAAGGCGCGCCGGTTCCCCAGACCATCGCCCACTATCTGGCCCTGTCCTACGAGGTCTTCACGCGTCCGAACGCCGGCATCGAGGAGATCGAGAACTTCAAGAAGGTGTGGGCGCCGGACGGCCGCACGCCGGCCGAGGGCGAGGTGTTCGCCAACCCGGCCCTGGCCCATACCTACCGGCTAATCGCGGCGGGAGGGCGCGAGGGGTTCTACGGCGGCGAGGTGGCGCGGACGATCGACGCCTATTTCAAGCGCATCGGCGGCTGGCTGAGCAAGGAAGACCTCGCTGCGCATCACTCTGAGTGGGTCGAGCCGCGTTCGACCAGCTATCGCGGCGTCGATGTCTGGGCCCTGCCGCCCAACAGCCAGGGGCTTTCCACCCTGCAGATTCTCAACATGCTGGAACTGTTCGACATGAAGGCGCTGGGCTTTCAGTCCACGGCCAGCCTGCACACCCAGATCGAGGCCAAGCGCCTGGCCTTCGAGGACCGCGCCCGCTACTTCGCCGATCCCGAGTTCGCCAAGGCCCCCATCGACTGGCTGATCTCCAAGCAATACGCCGCCGAGCGCGCCAAGCTCATCCGATCCGACCGGATTTTGACCCCCGTTTACCCTGGCGAGGCGCCCAGCCACGGCGACACCACCTATTTCTGCACCGCCGACGCCGACGGGATGGTGGTCTCGATCATCCAGTCCAACTACCGGGGCATGGGATCGGGCCTTTCCCCCGACGGCCTGGGATTCATGTTCCAGGATCGCGGCGAACTTTTCGACCTGACCGGCGGGCGCCCCAACAGCTACGCGCCGGGCAAGCGGCCGTTCCAGACCATCATTCCGGGCTTCGCCACCAAGGGCGGCGAGCCGTGGATGGCCTTCGGGGTCATGGGGGGCGACATGCAGCCCCAGGGCCAGGCGCAGATCATCGTCAACCGCATAGACTATGGCCTAGCTTTGCAGGAGGCTGGCGATTCGCCACGCTGGCATCACGAGGGCTCCTCCGAGCCGACCGGAGAGCCGCAGCACGGGGTCGGGACCCTGCATCTGGAATCCGGCGCGCCGGAGGCCACGCGGCGCGGCCTCGCCGCGCTGGGTTGGCGATTCGGACCGTCCGACGGAAGTTTCGGCGGCTATCAGGCCATCGAGCGCTGGCCCGGCCGCTACGGCGCGGCCAGCGAGATGCGCAAGGACGGCCTGGCTCTGGCCTATTGAGGAGCGGCGCCGTGACCTCCGACGAGATGCGCGACATCTGCCTGTCGTTCCCGGGCGTCACCGAAGGGACATCCTATGGCCGGCCCTCGTTCCTGGTGAACAAGAAGTTCTTCACCCGCCTGCGCCGCGAGGACGCCAGCGTGGTGCTCATGGGCGTCAGCTTCGACGAGCGCGAGATGCTGATGGAAGCCGAGCCGGCCACCTTCCACTTCACCGCCCACTATAAGGACTATCCCTGCGTCCTGGCCCGCATCGCCTCCCTGCATCCCGGCTCCTTCCGCGCCTTTCTGGAACGCCGCTGGCGCAAGATCGCCCCCAAGGCGGCGGTGAAGGCATGGGACGCCGGGCGGACCTAGAACTCGTCGTGGATCATGGCGTTGAACTGCTCCATGACCTCTTTCAGGCGCTCTTCGTCGGGCGGGTCATCGAGGGGCTCGCCGGGCGCGGACGGCGCCCCACCCACTAAACGTCCCACGACAACGCCCCCTCGCACGAGAATCAGCGCTTCGTCGGCTGTTAGTTCGACTAAAGCCTTGGCCGCGCGGGGCGGCAGGTCGTCGAGATCGATCTGTTTCATGGCTGGACAATTCTAGGGCGCGCCTTACGGATCGGCCATGGCCTATCGCGACCTGCGCGACTTCATCGCCGCCCTGGAGGCCCAGGGCGAACTGGTGCGGGTGAGCGAACCGGTCTCCACCGTTCTTGAAATGACCGAGATCTGCACCCGGCTGCTCGCGGCCGGCGGGCCGGCGGTGCTGTTCGAGCGGCCGATCCGCGCCGACGGCGAAGTCTCGTCGATCCCGTGCCTCGCCAATCTGTTCGGCACGGTGAAGCGGGTGGCCATGGGGGTGACCTTGGGCGACAAGGCGCGTCAGACGGGCGCCGACCTGCGCGAGGTGGGCGAACTGCTGGCCTTCCTGCGCGCGCCAGAGCCGCCGCGCGGCATGAAGGAGGCCTGGGACCTGCTGCCGCTCGCCCGCACCGTCATGGGCATGCGCCCCAAAACCGTGAAGGGCGCTCCCGTGCAGGAGGTGGTGCTGACCGGGGCCGACATCGATCTTGGCGCCCTGCCCATCCAGACCTGCTGGCCGGGCGAGCCGGCGCCCCTGATCACCTGGCCCCTGGTGGTGACCAAGGGGCCGTCGGAGAGCCGCGAGGACGACTACAACCTCGGCATCTACCGGATGCAGGTCATCGGCCGCGACCGGACGATCATGCGCTGGCTGGCTCATCGCGGCGGCGCCCAGCATCACCGGCGCTGGAAGGCGGCCGGCAAGCCCAGCGCCCTGCCGGCTTGCGCGGTGATCGGGGCCGATCCGGGGACCATCCTGGCCGCCGTCACCCCCGTCCCCGACACCCTGTCGGAATACCAGTTCGCCGGCCTGCTGCGCGGGGCGCGGGTCGAAGTTGTCGCGGCCAAGACCCAGTCGCTGCTCGTGCCCGCCCACGCCGAGATCGTCATCGAGGGCGAGGTGCGTTTGGACGAATACGCCGACGAGGGTCCCTTTGGCGACCACACCGGCTACTACAATTCGGTCGAGAAATTCCCGGTCTTCCAGGTCACCGCCATCACCATGCGGCGGAGCCCCATCTACCTCACCACCCACACCGGCCGCCCGCCCGACGAGCCCAGCGTGCTCGGCGAGGCGCTGAACGAGGTGTTCGTCCCCCTGCTGCGGGCGCAGTTCCCGGAAATCGTCGATTTCTGGCTGCCGCCGGAGGGCTGCAGCTACCGCATCGCCGTGGTGTCGATCGCCAAGGCCTATCCCGGCCACGCCAAGCGGGTGATGATGGGGGTGTGGTCGTATCTGCGCCAGTTCATGTACACCAAATGGGTGATCGTGGTGGACGACGACATAGACGCCCGCGACTGGAAGGACGTCATGTGGGCCCTGGCCACCCGCATGGACCCGGCCCGCGACATCACCCTGATCGAGTCGACCCCCATCGATTATCTGGACTTCGCCTCGCCGGAGAGCGGGTTGGGGTCCAAGATCGGGTTGGATGCGACCAACAAGTGGCCGGCGGAGACGAAGCGCGAGTGGGGCCGCAAGATCGCCATGGACCCGGCGGTGGTCGAGGCGGTGACGGCGAAGTGGGGGCGGCTGGGGTTGCCGGGCGGCCCGTTCGGGAAGGCAGAATAGCCAATGCCGCTCATTCTCGTCGGAGCGTTCGCCGCCCTGTTGGCGTCGGGCAAGGTTGACCTATTCTGCCGGCAAACGGCCGCTCACTCGGTCTTCGTCGATGTAAGGGCGAACGGGGATGACGGACTGACCCAGAGGTTAAAAAACGCTATCGAACGAGCCTTCAACGCTTGCAGCGGATTTTCCACTCGTTACAGCGCCGCCACCGATTTGGCGGTGCGGATCACGAGCAATGTGACGTGGAAGCGGATTGGCAATCGCGGTGAGGCTCTTTTCGAAGTTGAATACCTCGCCGGCGAACACCGTCAGAAGTCCATCAAGGGATTCTGTTGGGAGGATCGTTTAGGCCGGTGCGCACAGCAGGTGCTGCAGGCCACGCCGTCAACATGGCTTGGCCCCCGCGAATGACGCCGCGCGAGACGTCAATAGTATATCATGCCCCGTCTCGCGGTTTAGCGCCTCGCGCTGTCAAGCCACCTCCAATTCCACATGCACCCTCCGGCCCAGCGCCGTGGCGATGTTGACCAGGGCGTCGAGGGAGAATCGCGACACGCGGCCGCGCAGCAGGTCGCTGATGCGTGGCTGGGTGACGCCGCAACGGGTCGCGGCGTCGGCCTGCTTCCAACCGTTGTCCCGGATGATGGCCTCGATCTGCCGCATCAGCTCGGCACGGGCGCGCAGATTGGCGGCCTGTTGCGGCGTGTCGGCGATGGCCTCCCACACGCTCTCGAAGGTCTGAATCTCGGTCATTTTCCGCCTCTCCTGAGTTCGGCATATCTGATTTGGCCAGTTCGATATCGGGCCTGGCCGTGGCCTGGGTCTTCTTCTGAAAGGCGTGCAGCACCCAGACCGCGTCGGCGAGTCGGGCGGTGTAGGTCACTCGAAGGGGCCCAGCCTCATCCCAAACCCGAATTTCCTCGCGAGCGTCCTCGGGAAACTCCGGCAGGTTTTTGAGCGACGCACCCATGAAGCGCAGCGTCTTCATTCAGAGGATTATACTGGATTCAGGATAGGGGGGGGCAAGAGCTGCTCTCGATAGGAATTGCTCTGAACGGAACGGTACGCGTCCGCCCTTGAAACGCCCCGATCCGTCCGATCCGCAGGATTTGACTTCAAGACGCGGCGATGATCGCCACGCCGATGAAACCACACATCGCCGCGTCGGCGGTGATCAGGGTCAGGGCGCGGGCCTGGGCCTGAGCAAGGATCAGTCGGTCGAAGGGGTCCGCGTGGGGCCAGTCCAGGGTGCCGGCCGCTTCGCAGTCGCGGCCTGACACCTGGAGTTCCAGAAAGGCGTTCTTGCCGACCGCATCCACCGGCGAGCCCTCGAAAGCCAATTTGCCGACCCGGCGTTTGATGGCGATTTCCCAGATCGAGGCGGCGCTGACGAACACCCGGTTCGAGGGGTTGGAAATAAAGGTCTTTGCTCGCCTGCCCAGCCGCTTGGCTTGAGAATCCCACCAGAGGAAGACGTGGGTGTCCAGAAGGAGGTCCATGCCTCAGCCGCCGCTGAACAACGCCTCGATCGCGGGGTCGGGGGCGTCGAAGTCCTCGGCGATATAGGAGAGGCCGAGCGCCTTGGCCGGGACGCGCGCCGCGCCCTGCAAGGGAAAGGCCACCAGTTGCGCCCGAGGCACACCGTTCTTGGTGATGACGATTTCCTCGCCATGCGCCGCCCGGTCCACCAGGGACGACAGCTTGGTCTTGGCGTCGTAAAGACTGACCGTTGAAGACATGGCGATGAACTCCTGGAAGCCAAGTCGCATATGCGCGTCGTTGACCAATTGGTCAAGATCATACCCGCCGCGCGCTAGGCACATCCCTGGACAACCCGCCTCACCCCGCCTAGAAGCGCGCCCTTTCCCGCAGGCCGGTGTTCGATCCACCGGACGGGACGCGCGAAGAAGGCCGTCATGCCCATCCCCTCCCGCCCCGGCCGCCGATCCAAGGTCGGCCCCTCGCAGCGCCAGCTTCGGGCCGGCGAACTGGTGCGCCACGCCCTGGTGGAGATATTGCGGACGGAGGATTTCGCCGATCCGGCTCTGGCTGGGGTGTCGGTGACCCTGAGCCAGGTCAAGGTCAGCCCCGATCTCAAGCACGCCATCTGTTTCGTCGAGCCCCTGGGCGGCGTCCATTCCGCCGAAGTGGTCGCGGGCCTGGGCCGGGCCGCCAAGTTGCTGCGCGGCAAGCTCGGCCACGCGATCGAGATGAAGTTCACACCGACCCTGAAGTTCGTCCATGACGACAGCTTCGACGCCGCCGCCCACATGAACCGCCTGCTGGACGATCCGCGGGTGCGGCGGGATATCGAGGCGGCGGGCGAAGACGCCGAAAGCTGATGGGCCGCCGCCGCAAAGGAGACGCGGTCTCCGGCTGGATCTGCCTGGACAAGCCGCGCGACTTGGGATCGACCCAGGCGGTAGGTCGGGTGCGGCGGGTATTCAACGCCCAGAAGGCCGGGCACGCCGGGACGCTCGATCCCCTGGCCACCGGCATCCTGCCCATCGCGCTTGGCGAAGCGACCAAGACCGTTCCCTTCCTGATGGACGCCGACAAGACCTACCGGTTCACGCTTGCCTGGGGAATTGAGACAGCGACCTTCGATGAGGAAGGCGCGGTCACCGCGACGAGCGAGGCGCGGCCGTCGCCCGAGGCGGTGCGGGCGGTGCTGCCGACCTTCGTCGGCGAGATCATGCAAATTCCCCCGGACTATTCGGCGGTGAAGGTGGGCGGCGCGCGGGCCTACGACCTGGCCCGCGAAGGCGTGGCGATGCGACTTGAGCCCCGCCGCGTCACCATCCACGACGCCCGCCTAGTGGCGGCGGCGGACGCCGATCACGTCACGCTGGAGATCGATTGCGGCAAGGGGACCTACGTGCGCGCCCTGGTCCGCGATCTGGCTTCCGCCCTGGGCGCCCACGCTCATGTGAGCGAGCTTCGCCGCACCCGCGTCGGCGCCTTCACCGACGACTTCGCGATTACGCTGGAAAACCTCGAGAACTTGTGTCATGGAGGCGCGCCTCTGGAGGCCCTGCTTCCGGTCGAGACCGCCCTGGACGACATCCCGGAGCTGGCCGTGACCGCCGAAGACGCCTTCAGGCTGACGCAGGGACGATCGATCGTTCTGCTCCCCCGGCAGGTTGAGACCTTGAGGGCCCGGCTTTCCGCCTCCCGCGTCGTTTCCGCCCGTCACGAGTTGAGGATCGTCGCCCTCTGCGAGATGCGGGCGGGACGGCTCAATCCCACCCGCGTCTTTCACCCTTAAGACGAGCGGAAAGAAAGCCCGATGTCGATCACCGCGCAACGCAAGACCGAAGTCATCCACACTCATGCCCGCTCGGAGGGCGACACCGGCTCGACCGAGGTTCAGGTGGCGATCATGTCTGAACGGATCGCCAATCTCACCGAGCACTTCAAGACCCACAAGAAGGACAACCACTCGCGCCGGGGACTCCTGAAGCTGGTCTCGGCCCGCCGCTCTCTGCTCGATCACCTGAAGAAGACCGACGAGGCCCGCTATCAGGCTCTGATCGGTACGCTCGGCCTGCGCCGTTAGCGCGACCAAGGAGCGCGGGCGTCCCGCCCGCGTCAGAAGAAGAAAGAGCGGGCGAGACGCCCGTGCTCTGTAACAAATCCACTCCCGAGGGGAATTCGCCCCGAGGACACAAGAAAGAAACCAAGACAATGTTCGATATTCGACGCAAATCCCTCGACTGGGCCGGCCGCAAGCTGACCCTGGAGACCGGCCGCGTGGCCCGCCAGGCCGACGGCGCGGTGCTCGCCACCTACGGAGAAACCACGGTGCTGGCCGCCGTGGTGTTCGACAAGAGCCCCAAGCCCGGCCTCGATTTCTTCCCCCTCACCGTCAACTACCAGGAAAAGACCTTCGCCGCCGGCAAGATCCCGGGCGGCTTTTTCAAGCGCGAGGGACGACCCTCGGAGAAGGAGACCCTGGTCTCCCGCCTCATCGACCGGCCGATCCGTCCCCTCTTCGTCAAGGGTTTCAAGCACGAGACCCAGGTCATCATCACCGTCCTGTCGCACGATCTGGAAAACGATCCGGACATCGTCGCCATGGTGGCGGCCTCGGCGGCGCTCACCTTGTCAGGCGTGCCGTTCATGGGCCCCATCGGCGCGGCGCGAGTCGGCTTCATCGACGGCGAATACGTCCTCAACCCCACCCTCGAGCAGATCAAGGACAAGGCCAACCGCCTGGATCTGGTGGTCGCCGGCACCCATGACGCGGTGATGATGGTGGAATCGGAAATCCAGGAATTGGGTGAAGACGAGGTTCTGGGCGGCGTGATGTTCGCCCATCGCGGCTTCCAGCCCATCATCCAGGCGATCATCGAACTGGCCGAGCATTCGGCCAAGGAGCCGTTCGATTTCACGGCCGAAGACCAGACCGGCGTTCAAAAGGAAGTGGCCGGCTTGGTCGGCGGCGATCTGAAGGCCGCCTACGCCATCACCGCCAAGGGCGCCCGCCACGACGCGGTCATGGCCGCCAAGGCCAAGGCGCTCGCCGTCCTGGGGCGGTCGGACGAAAATCCCGCCGGCCTCGATCCGGCCAAGCTCGGCGGCGTCTTCAAGCAGTGCGAGGCGGACATCGTGCGCCGCGCCATTCTGGAGACCGGCCAGCGCATCGACGGCCGGACTGTAGACACCGTGCGCCCCATCGTCTCGGAGGTTTCGGTCCTGCCGCGCGCCCACGGCTCGGCCCTGTTCACCCGCGGCGAAACCCAGGCGCTGGTCGTCGCCACCCTCGGCACCGGCGATGACGAGCAGTTCATCGACGCCCTGGAAGGCACCTACAAGGAGGCCTTCCTGCTGCACTACAATTTCCCGCCCTATTCGGTGGGTGAGACCGGCCGCATGAACGCGCCGGGTCGGCGCGAGATCGGCCACGGCAAGCTCGCCTGGCGGGCGATCCGCCCGATGCTGCCGTCAAAGGAGGACTTTCCCTACACCGTACGCCTGGTCTCGGAGATCACCGAGTCCAATGGATCCTCATCCATGGCTTCGGTGTGCGGCGGCTCCCTGGCCCTGATGGACGCCGGCGTGCCGTTGAAGAAGCCGGTTTCCGGCATCGCCATGGGCCTGATCCTGGAAAAGGACGGCTTCGCGGTGCTGTCGGACATCCTTGGCGACGAGGATCATCTGGGCGACATGGACTTCAAGGTCGCCGGCACCGCCGACGGCATCACCTCGCTGCAGATGGACATCAAGATCCCCGGCATCACCGAGGCGATCATGAAACAGGCCCTGGCCCAGGCCAAGGACGGGCGCCTGCACATCCTGGGCGAGATGGCCAAGGCGATCGACGGCGCCCGCGCCGATGTCGGCGAATACGCCCCCAAGATCGAGACCATCACCATTCCCACCGACAAGATCCGCGAAGTGATCGGCACCGGGGGCAAGGTGATCCGCGAGATCGTGGCCACCACCGGCGCCAAGGTCGATGTCAATGACGAGGGCACGGTGAAGGTTTCGGCCAGCGACGGGGCAAAGATCAAGGCCGCCATCGACTGGATCAAGTCGATCACTTCCGAACCGGAAGTCGGCCAGATCTACGACGGCAAGGTGGTGAAGATCGTCGATTTCGGCGCCTTCGTGAACTTCTTCGGAGCCAAGGACGGCCTCGTTCACGTCAGCCAGATCGCCAGCGAGCGGGTCAACAAGGTCTCCGACGTCCTCACCGAGGGCCAGATCGTCAAGGTCAAGCTCCTCGGCTTCGACGATCGCGGCAAGACACGGCTTTCCATGAAGATCGTCGATCAGGTCACCGGCGAGGACCTGACCCTGCGGGAACCGGCCCAGGCCGAAGCTTAAGGCGAGCGGTCGGGGTGGGGCGCGGCAATGCGCCCCACCCGATGCTTGGCTTCCACTGGCAAGGAATAGTTTGACATTGCCGGCGTGGGTGTATGATCGGTCTTCGGAGGCCGGTTCATCTCCATGGCCCAAGGTCCTTACACCCGTCGTCATTTCGCGACTCTCATCGCGGCCGGCGCGCTTTGCCCGGCCAGCGCCTGGAGCGCCGCGGTGGTGGAGCGTCAAACCTCCTCGAGGCTGATCCCGTTGGTGGATCAGACCTACAGCCCTCCCGTCAACCTGACGACCGTCGCCGACCTCTATCGCCGGATGACCGTGCCGATCAGGATCAACGGAGCGGGACCCTTCGCCTTCGTGGTGGATACGGGAGCCAATCAGTCGGTCGTTTCCCAGGAATTGGCCGCGCAGCTGAACCTGGTTCAAGGCCCGCTCGAGCCCCTCAACGGCGTGGCCGGGGTCGAAAACGCCACCACTACCAAGGCCTCTCTGGAAATCGGCGACCGCGTCGAGGGCGAGGTGGTGTTTTCCATTCTGCCGGCCGAGGCCATCGGCGGGGCGGGCATGCTGGGCCTGGACCGGTTGGAGGGGCAGGAACTCACCCTCGATTTCGGAGGGCAGGTTCTGCGCATCAGCCCGCCGGGCCGGCTGTGGCGCGACCCGGCCGACATCGCCGTCAAGGCGCGTCGGCGCGACGGTCAATTGACCCTGGTGGACGCCGACCTGGCGGGCATCCCCCTGGTCGCCTTCCTCGATTCGGGGGCGCAGAACACCATCGGCAACATGGCTCTGCGCCAGCTCGCGATCACCCGCAATCCGACCTGCATCTGGACCGACACGCCCATCGTCAGCGCCACCGGCCAGACCATCGACGCCCAGATGGCCGATCTGCCGCAGCTTCGCGTCGGCGGCATGCGGCTGCCCAACTGGCCGGTGGCCTTCGCCGATCTGCACACCTTCCAGATGTGGGATCTGACCCGCAGGCCGGCTATCCTGCTGGGCGTCGATGTGCTGAGCCGCTTCCAGTCGGTATGCCTGGACTTCGCGCGCAACGAGGTCCGCTTCCGCCTTCCGCCCCAGAGCTGGTAGGATCCCGAGGTCGGCCGCCGACCACCCCTTTCGCGCCTTGACCGACCGCCGCGCCGGCGGCCAAGCTCCCCGCTCGACATGGAGCGGCGGCGATGGACCTGGCGAAGCGGCTGAGGCGTGAATGGCGCTACCTCTCCGGCCTGACAAGAACGCTGGCGCGGGTGCGCTCGATAAATCCGACTTCGAAGACTCTGATCTGCGACGATCTCGAGGCGGCGGTGGATCGTTGGCGGACCCGTCCCGCGCTTGATTTCGAAGACGCCGCGCTGACCTACGGCGAACTGGACGCCCTGGCCAACCGCTGCGCGCACTGGGCGCTGCGGCAGGGCCTCGGCCGGAGCGACAGCGTCGCCGTCATCCTGCCCAACCGCCTGGAATATCTGCCCCTCTGGTATGGGCTCACCAAGGTCGGCGCCGCCGCCGCCCTGATCAACAACCAGCTCGCCGGCGCGGCCCTGGCCCATTGCCTGAACATCGCCGGGGCGAGGCATTGCATCGTCGATTCCCAGACGGGGGACGCCCTCGAAGCGGCCCGCGCGCTCCTCGATCGGCCGGTCACTGTCTGGAACCTCTCTGTTCCTCGAGACGGTCAAGCGGGTTTTGCCAGGGCCCTGGAAGGGCAGAGCGGCGAGCGTCCCGACCGCTCGGCGCGGGCCGGCCTGACCGCGGCGGACACGGCGCTCTACATCTACACCAGCGGCACCACGGGCCTGCCCAAGGCGGCGCGCATAACCCATATGCGCGCCCAACTTTTCATGCGCGGGTTCGCCGGCGCGACCGGCGCGACATCCACCGACCGCCTCTACCTGACCCTGCCGCTCTATCACTCGACCGGCGGCCTGTGCGCCATGGGCGCGGCGCTGCTCAATGGCGGTTCAGTGGCGCTGAGGTCGGGCTTTTCGGCCAGCCGTTTCTGGGACGAGGTGACGGCTGAAGGCGCGACCCTGTTTGTCTATATCGGCGAGCTGTGCCGCTATCTGGCCGCCCAGCCTCCGCACCCGCTCGAGCGCGCCCACAAGCTGCGTCTGGCGTTCGGCAATGGCCTCGGCGCGGAAGTGTGGCCGGTTTTCAGGGACCGGTTTGGCGTACGCCGCATCCTGGAATTCTATGGATCCACCGAGGGTAATGTGTCGATGTTCAACTTCGACGGCACGCCCGGGGCCATCGGGCGAGCGCCGAACTACCTGGGCGATCTCTTCAACGCCGCCCTGGCGCTCTTCGATGTGGAGGCCGGGGCGCCGGTGCGCCAGGCGGACGGCCTGTGCGTCAGGGCCGCGCCCGGCCAGGTGGGTGAGTGCCTGGGACGGATCGGCGACGGCGCGCGCACCGCCTATTCCGGCTATGTCGACAGGGCGGCGAGCGAAGGCAAGGTGCTGCGCGATGCGTTCAGGCGCGGCGACCGCTGGTTTCGCACCGGCGATCTGATGACCCGCGACAGGGACGGCTGCTTCTATTTCGTCGATCGGGTGGGCGACACGTTCCGCTGGAAGGGCGAGAACGTCTCGACGACCGAGGTCGCCCAGCGACTGGCGGCCGCGTCGGGGGTCGCCGACGCCGCGGTCTATGGCGTGAAGGTGGGCCATCTGGACGGCCGCGCCGGCATGGCGGCCCTGGTGGCCGCTCCCGAGTTCGACCTCGCGGCCTTCGGCCGCTACGTCGCCGCGGCCTTGGCTCCCTACGCCCAGCCTCTGTTCCTGCGCCTGATGGCCACCCTCGAGACCACCGGCACCTTCAAGCACCGCAAGATCGATCTGATCGCCGACGGTTTCGATCCCGGAAAGATCGGAACGGGGCTCTATTTCCGTGACAGAACCCTGGGATTTGTTCCGCTCACCCAGGCGCTTTACGAGAGGATCGTCAGCGGCGAGGAGAGGGTGTGAGCCTGGGCGGTGGCGCGCCGCACGCCGCCACGGCCGGGCGACGCTGGTGGGTTGAGGGATTTGCCCATCAGGACAAGGGGGACGGCGACGCCATCGACCGGCGCCGCGGCGGTGCGTTCGATCTCCCCATAGCCGCAGGCGCGATAGAGCGGCTCGCCCGACAGTGTCGCCATCAGCTGGACGGCGCCAAAGCCATCCGCCGCCGCCGCGCCCTCGCAAAGCGCCAGGATCAGCCGGCCGACGCCCCGGCGCGCGAAAGCCGGGTGGGTGTACATGGCCCTGACCCGCGCCGCGTCACGGGCCGGATCGAGCAGGGTTTCATCGCGCAGCGCGGTGCTGTGATCGCCGCCGTAAAGGGTGGCGCGCCGACTCCAGCCGCCGCATCCGACCAGTGCGCCGCGGCTTTTCACCACGAAATAGGTCCGGTCCGCGATCAGTTGGGTGTCGAGGCCCATGACCGCGCGGCTGGCGGCGATCTGCGCCTCGTCGAGAAACCCGCGCTGAAGTTCCCCAATGGCCAGCGTCATCAGATCGCGGAGCGCCGGAAGGTCAGCTTCCGTCGCCAAGCGGCTGGTCAGCATCGCGATGGGCCGTACATCGCCGTCCTTGTAAGCATGCGTGGAACGCAGAAAAGGGGTGCGCGAACCGGGACCGTCCTGACCCGCGCCATGGCCCCAAAGGCTCTACGCGGGCGTTACGTAGTCATAGCCGCCATCGATGCCGAACGGCGAGAACTGGATGGGCTCGCCGTAGACATTGTCGCCATCGGCGATCTGTCCGGTCAACAAGGTCGGCGCCTTCGGCGGCTCGCGATCGAAAACGTAATTGGCGGCGAAAGCCCGGAACCAAGCCCGGTCCATCGGGTTAAGGCGAAGCTTGCGATCGCCGAGGAGAGGGGCCGGGTGCATGGCTTTCAGCGCCGACGTTCTGACCACCATGACACCGGAGGATCTGCCGGAAATCGACCCGAAGATCCGCGACGGCGATATCCTGCTTTGCGCCGCCAAGGACCCGTTCTCCCGCCTGATCGGCTGGAGCACCAAGAGCCCCTGGTCGCACGTGGCGCTCGCTTATCGCTGGCCCGCGGCGGGGCGGCTGCTGGCCTTCGAGTGCGTGCAGCACATCGGCGTCCACGCCGTCTCCATCGAGCGGTTCATCAGCCAGACCAGCAGCGGCACGCACCCCTATCCCGGCAAGATCGTCCTGGCCCGCCACGCCGACATGCCCGCGCCCAGGGACCTCAAGCCCCTGGCTGACTTCGCCATCGACGCCATGGGCGACCGATTCTCGCCCGGCGAAATCATCAAGATCGCCACCCGCATCACGGTCGGGCGGCTCAATCGCCACATGCCCAAGGCGCTGGGCGCCAAGAACGAGTTCATCTGCTCGGAATATGTCGATCGTTGCTTGCGGACCGTCGGGATCAAGATCGAGTGGGACGGACTGGGCTTCATCGCCCCCGCCGACTTCGCCTTCGACCCCAAGGTCAAGGCGGTGGCCCAGTTCCAGACGCGATAGGGCCTTACAGCGTCAGCCCGTCGGATGGCGGCGCTCCGGCGATCGACTTGCCATAAATCCGGTAGGTCTTGTAGATGCGCGCGCCGAAGCCCTCGAGGATGTGGCGCATGGGCAGGTTGTCTTCCAGAATCCATGAATACTCGGCCTGAGTGATGCCCAGCTTCACCCCTTCGCGGCGGATGGCGTCGAGGATGACGAAAGGGGCGAAGGCGCCTCGTGGATCGCGGGCGAACTTGCGCTTTATGCCCATCAGGGGCACGCGTCCGCGCTTCACGCCGCGCACCTTCAGCCGCCACAAAAGCTTGGCCCAGCCAAACGGAAACAGCTTCCCGTCGAGATCGTGGATGGCGTCGTTGAGGTTGGGGAGGAGCACCCCAAAGCCGGCCGCCTCGCCGTCGATTTCCAGGAACCAGACCAGGCGCGGATGCAGGATGGGCCGGATCGAGCCCGCCAGATGCTTGGTCTCCGCTTCGGTGACCGGCGCGAAGCCCCAGTTTTGCGACCAGGCGTCGTTGAGGATATCGACCAGGATGCGAACGTCCTCGTCGAAGCGGTTCATGCGCACCGGCCGCAGAACCACGCCGGCCGGCAAGGGGCGCTTCAGCCTGGCCTGGACGCCCGGGGTGAACACCGGCACGTCGGATATATAGGCGAACACATCCTTGGCCTTGGCGTAGCCCTGGGCCTCGATCCGCCGGCCGACGTAGGCCGGGTCGTGGCCCATCAGGAGCATCGGCGGGGTGTCGAAGCCGTCGATCAGCAGGCCCACCTCTTCATTAATGGAAAGATTGAAGGGACCTAGGACCTGGACGCGACCGCGCACCGACAGCCACGCCTCGGCGGCGGCGAACAGGGCGGCGAAAATCTCGGCGTCGTCCTCGGCGGCGATCATGCCGAAATAGCCGGCCGGAGCGGCCGGATCGGTGCGCGCCAGGTGATCGATCTGGGCGCTGATCCGGCCGACATCCCGCCCGCCGCGGCAGGCCAGCCAGAACTGGACGTCGGCGTGTTCGAAGAAGGGGTTGTGCCTGGGCGAGAGCGCCTCGCGGCGCTCTAACATAAGGGGGGCGATCCAGTTGGGATCGCCGGCGTTGAGGCGCATGGGCAGGCGGATGAACCGCTCGAGCTCGGCGGGGGTGGTGACGGGCAGGATTTCCACGGAGGCGTTCATCCCTCGGCGTAGAGCAATATGCTGACCGCTCCGGCCGCGAAGGCCACCGGCGCGCCCCACGCCGCGACGGGCGGGGGCAGCACGCCGGTCTGGCCCATGGCGGTGAGCAGGCCGTCCGCCACCAGATACAGAAGGCCGCAGCCCAGGCCGAAGATCACCGGCCCGGTGCGGTTGCTGCGCGCGTGGCCCAGGGCCGTGGGCAGGGCCAGGAGCAGCATGATGATTGGCGCCACCCCTTCGGCCAGCGTGCGATAGAGCCGCGTCTTGAACTCGCTGGGGGACTTGTCCACCGGCCCCTTGCCGAACAGGGAGCGATAGGCCGTGCCCGAGGTGATCTCATAGGCGTTGGCGAACAGCCGCGCCGCGTCGCTGGCGCGAAGGGTGGTGCGCCAGTCGGTCTCGCCGACGTTCATGATATCGGCCCGCGCCTGGCCAAGATCGGTGACCGCCGCGTCGTGCAGTCGCCATCCGCCCGCCTCCGGCGTCGCGGTCGCGGCGGCCATCCGGCGGATCAGGGCGCCGCGCTCGTCGCGCTGGTAGATGGAGATGTCGCGTAGCACGCGGCCATCCGGCGTGGCCGACCCGACCACCACCACGTCGCCGTCGATGCGGAACCAGCGTGGGGCGGGGGTATTTTTCGCCGCCCCCGGCGCGCTGGCGCTCCACCAGGTGGCCAGGGCCTGCTGGGCGCGCGGCGTGACCTGGTCGGCCACCACCAGATCGAGCGCGGCCACCGCCAGGGCCACCGGCAGTGTGCGGCGGAAGATCTGCCAAAGGGACATGCCGGTGATGCGCATCACCACCAGCTCGCTGTTGCGGGCCAATTGGCTGAAGGTGAAGATCGCCCCGGCCAGAACCGCGAAAGGCGCCACCTCCTGGAACATGAAGGGCAGCCGCAGCAGCATGTAGCGGAAGATTTCCAGCGGTCCGCCGCGGGCGAGGATGTCGTTGGTCCGCTCGAGAAGATCGATCAACTGCAGAAGGCCCATCAGGGCCGCGGCGGCCGCGGCGGTGCGCACTAGCATGATGCGCGTCAGATAGACCGAGAGGCCCAGAGCGCCCTTCTTGCGCATGGCGGTGGGCGCGGCCTTGGTGCGCCGCTCGAACATCGCCTCGATGCGCCGGAAGATTCCGGCGATCGGCGTATCTCCGGGCCGCTTGCGGCTGGAAAGGAACAGCCACAGGCCGAAGGCGGCCATCGCGGCGAAGATGCCGCCCAGGGCCAGGGCCGGATCGATCTGGCCGCTGTCGGCGAAGCTCTTGCAGAGCGTCACGCCATGGTGAAAGGCGACCAGGATCACCGCGCCGACGATCATTCCCGGCGCCCGGCGACCGCGCTTGGCCGCCAGGGCCAGGGGCAGTGCGAGGAGCGGCAGGAAGGGGATGGCCAGCGACCGCGCCAGCCGCGAATAGAGTTCGGCCTCGAGCACCCGTTTGGGAATCAGCGCGTCGGGGCGACCCATTTCGGTCGCCAGTTCGGGAATGGTCAGTTCCTGCTCGTCGCCGCCGCGCGGCATGAGGGCCTGGCCGCCGCTCAAAATCTCGTGATCGGTGAAATCGCCAAAGCGCAGCAGGCGGGCCGAGCCGTTGGCGGCGTCCGACAGGATCAGGCCGCCGGTCAGGCCCAGGTCGGTGGTCTTGCCGTCGGGCCGAAGACCCAAGGTCCCCCGGCTGGCGGTGACGACGGTCTCGCCGTCCTTGGACTTGCGCCTGATGAAGACGCCCTTGAGGCTGTGGCCGGTGGCGTCCACCTCGTCGGCGGTGATGGTGAAGTCGGGGCCGGCGTGGATGAAGACCTGCGGATCGAGTTGCGCGGTCCAGCCGGCCTGGGTGGCGGCGTTGAGCACGGCGCGGTAGCCGAACCGGCTGTAGGGCTGGAGAAATCCGAGCAGGAGGATGCTGACCACGCCCAGCACCACCCCGATGAAGACCAGGGGCGCCACAAGCCGCTCGAACGACACCCCGCCGGCCAGGATGGCGTCGATCTCGCTCTCCTCGTCCAGGCGGGCGATGACGATGAACATGGCCACGAAGAAGGAGGCGGGCAGGGCCAGACCCAGCTGATAGGGCACCAGATTGGTGATCAGGCCGAACAGATAGCCGAGCCGCGCGCCGTTCGATGCCAGCTCATCGATCAGGCGAAGGGTCTGTTCCAGCAGGAAGGCGATCAGGGTGACGCCCAGAACCGCCGCCGCCGGCATGGCCAGCATGCGCAGCAGATACCCATCGAGGATCGAAGGCCGCCAGGTCGTTTTGTAGGGGGCCGGGGCGGCAAGCGCCATCGACGTCACTGGGTTAGACAGCCCCGCCGGCGCGACGGCGATCGGAGGTCAAAAAGCCCAGCCGCCGTCCGACATCGGCGAAGATGGCCAGGGCGGTGTCGATCTGCGCGCTGGTGTGGGCGGCGCTGACGCTGGTGCGCAGAAGGCGGACATGGCTTGGGGTGGCGGGCGGCACCGCGAGGTTGAGGTAGAGGCCCGCCTCCAGCAGCATCTTCCAGAATATGACCGCCGTCTCCTGATCGGGCATGGCCACCGCGACGATGGGATTGGCCTCGGGACCGGTCTCGAAGCCCATGGCGACCAGGCCGTCGTAAAGGCGGCGCGCGTTGCGCATCAGGCTGACTCGCAGCTCGGGCTCGGCCTGAAGCTTGACCAGCGCTTCCAGAGTGGAGGCGACGACGCCCGGCGGCAGGGAGGCGGTGAACATATAGGGGCGGCTGATGATGCGCATCACGTCGAAGTCGGGGCTGTCGGAGACGCAGAAACCGCCGACGCTGCCCAGGGATTTGGAGAAGGTGCCGACGATGAAATCCACGTCCGCCTCGACGCCGGCCGCCTCGGCCAGACCCCGGCCGGTCTCGCCCAGCACGCCCAGGGAATGGGCCTCATCGACCAGCAGATAGGCCCCGGTCTCGCGTTTGACGGCGGCGATCTCCTTCAGCGGCGCGGTGTCGCCCAACATCGAATAGATGCCCTCGACCACGATCAGCCGGTCGCCCGGCGCGCCTTCCAGGCGGCGCAGGCGCTTGTAGAGATCGTCCGGGCTATTGTGCCGAAACCGAATGACCTCCGACCCGCCGAGGCGCGAGCCGTCATAGATGCTGGCGTGGCTGTCGGCGTCCAGCATCAGGTGGTCGCCGCGGCCGACCAGGGCCGACAACACGCCCAGATTGGCCTGATAGCCGGTGCTGAACACCATGGCGTGCTCGCGCCCGTAGAAGGTCGCCAGGGCCTGTTCGAGCTTCATGTGACCGTCGTAGGTGCCGTTGGCGACCCGCGAGCCGGTGGTGCCGGTGCCCTGGCGGCGGGTGGCTTCCACGGCTCTTTCGATACAATCGGCGTCGAAGGTCAGGCCCAGATAGTTATTGGTGCCCAGAAGGATGGTGCGCCGGCCGTTCAGCATGCCCTCGGTGGGCGACAGGATATCGTCGAATCGAACATCGACTCCGTGCGCGTGCAGGTTGTCATAGGCGAGTTTCGAGGCGGAGTGTTTGGCGAGGATCGTCATGCTGGGGTTCCGCTCCGCAGGTCTTCGACCGCGTGGATCAAATCGCCCACCGTTTCGATCTGGGCGATCCGATCGAGGGGGATCGAAATATCATAGAAGTCTTCGATCGCCATGACGAAATTCATAACGCCAAGGGAATCCATGCCGAGATCCTCGACAATGTCGGTGTTGTCGTCGATCTGGACGGGGTGGCCGAGCACCTGCTCGAAGATCGACGAAATGTCGGCGCGCAGGAATCGGCCGGCCCCGACGGCGGCGCCGTCCACGAGCGCCAATTGATGGTTCTGCCGCATCCCGCCTGTCGCCGTCCCGTCAAGGAGCGCGAAGCCCCGAAGCATCCGCCCACCGTAACAGGTTTGAGACGGTCGCTTCAACCGTGCGGCGGATTTGTCGCGACGCTCAGGCCGGGACGACGGCGCCCTCCCGCTCGAACGCCCCCGAAACATAGAGATGTCTGGCCCGCGAACGGCTCAGTTTTCCCGACGAGGTGAGGGGCAGGGCGTGGGGCGCGACGAGCGCCACCTGGGCGTCCAGGCCGTGGCGCGAGCGAATCAGATTGGCCGCCGCGGTGCGCAGGGCCTCGCGCCCCGGCCCTTCGCCCAGGCGGCATTGGATCAGGGCGACCACCCGCTCGCCCTCGGTCCCGCCCACCGAAAACACCGCGACATCGCCGCTGCGCAGGCCGGCGAGCTCGCGCTCCACCGTCCATTCCAGGTCCTGCGGCCAGACGTTGCGGCCATTGACGATGATCAGATCCTTGGCCCGTCCGGTAATGACGATCTGGCCGTCCAGGGCGTATCCCAGATCGCCGGTGTCCAGCCACCCGTCGGCGGACAGCACCTCGGCGGTCCGCGCCGCCTCGCCGAAATAGGTCGTCATCAGACTGGGGCCGGCGGCGAAGATGGCCCCGACCCGCCGATCGCCCAGCACCGCGCCGCCGGCGCCGCGGACCTCGAGCCGGTGGCCGGCCAGCACCTGGCCGCACAGGGCGAATTCGCGGCCGCGCCGGTCCGGGCCGGCCGGCGCGGCGGCCACCGCGCGGCGTTCCAGTGTGCCGATGTCGGCCACGTCCGTGCGCAGCCCCTGGCCGAGCGGGGAAAGGGTCAGGGCCAGCGTCGCCTCGGCCATGCCGTAGCTGGCCACGAAGGCGCGCGGATCGAAGCCGGCGGCGGCGAACGCCTCGCTGAAGGCGCGCAGAGGCTCAGGGCGGATCATGTCGCCACCCAGGCCCGCCACCCGCCACGAGGACAGGTCCAGATCGCCGGCCGCCGCGCCCCGCCGGGCGGCCAGATCGTAGCCGAAGGTCGGGGCGTAGGAGATGGTGCCGCCTCGCTTGGAGATCAGGTCCAGCCACAGGCCGGGGCGCCGGACGAAGGCGCCGGTCGGCAAAAGATCCACCGAAACCTGGAAGGCCACGCTGGAGAGCAGCATGCCGACCAGCCCCATGTCGTGATAGAGCGGCAGCCAGCTCACCGTCCGATCGGTGGGCGCGACCCGCAGACCCTCGCGGCCGATCGCCGCGATGTTGGCCATCAGCGCCGCCTGGGTCACCGCCACGCCGAGCGGAAAGCGCGTACTGCCCGAGGAGAACTGCAGATAGCAGAGGCCGAGCGGGTCGGGGTTCGGCAGATCGCCGCCGCGCGCCGCCGGCAGGTCGGCCACCGCGCCGGCGGCCACGAGATTGAGGCCCTCGCCGGCCTGGGCGAACCACTCCGCCAGGGCGCTCGGCGCGAAGGCGGCGCGCGCCCCCGACGAGATCAGCATGCGCCGCACGTGCGCCACATAGGTGTCCTTGCCGCCGAACGGGGCTGGCAGAGGCACGGGAGCGGGAACCAGGCCGGCGTACTGGCAGGCGAAGAAGGCGCGCAGAAAGTCCCCGTCGCTGTCGGCCGCCAGGGCGACGCGCTCGCCCGGCTCGAGGCCCGCGGCCAGCAGCCCAAGGGCTAGCGACCGCGCCTCGTCGCGCAACTTGGCATAGGGCAGCACCTCCGCCAGCTCGCCGCGCAGGGAGTGGATGTTGATCCCGGTCTGCTGGCCGGCGGCGAAGTCCAGCGCCTGGACGATGGTGGCGAAATCGCCCAGGCGGGTGGCGCGTCCAGGCGCGGTGGGCGTCGGGGTCAAGGTCGTGGATCCAATCGAAAGCCTCCGTAACGAGCGGCGGATTCACTCCTATGGCACGGGAGGCGGCGTTACGTCATCATCGACAACGCCGCGCGATCTGATACTTGGCTGGGGCGGGCTCGTCGGAGGCGCGCGTGGAAACGGGGTGGCGATGAAAGCGACAGCCCCCGGCGACGGCGCGAGGATCGACCGTCCGAGCCTCGGCGCGCTGATGAAGGACGCCTTTCTCGCCGACGCCTGGCGCCGCGAACGCGGCCGCGACATCCGTCCCCTGACCCGGCTCATCCCCTTCGTCCGCGCCCACCGCGCCGACGCGGCGCTCGGCGCGGTCTTCCTGATCCTGTCCACCGTTTCCCTGCTGGCCATCACCGGCGGCGCCCGCGCGGTGCTGGATCATGGTTTCGAGCCGCACGGCCGGGCGGCTCTGGCGCGGGTCTTTCTGTGGCTGGCGGCGGCGGCGGCGGCGCTGGCGGTGACCACCGGCCTGCGCATCTATTTTCTCTACAAGCTCGGCGAGCGGGTGGTGGCCGATCTTCGCCAGGTGGTCTTTCGCCACGTTCTGGGTCTGGATCTCACCCATTTCCTGAAGCTGCGCACCGGCGAGGTGCTGTCGCGCATGACCACCGACATGACCATCGTCGAGACCACGGTGGGCAATGTCATTCCGGTCGCCCTGCGCAACCTGCTCACCCTGGCCGGCGCCCTGGTGCTGATGATCGTGGTCAGTCCCAATTTCACCGGCCTGGTGCTGATCCTGATCCCCTTGCTGCTCACCCCCCTGCTGCTCATCGGCCGGCGCATGCAGCGGCTCTCCCTGCGCGCCCAGGACTGCTTCGCCCAGGCCATCGGCCAGGCCGGCGAGGGGCTCGAGGCGCTGGAGACCGTCCAGGCCTTCGGGCAGGAGGATTATATCTCGGCGCGCTTCGACGCCTCCATCGAGGGCGCCTTCGACGCCTCTCGCGCCCACATCCGGGCCAGCGGTCTGATGTCGGCCCTGATGATCGGCCTGATCTTCATGGGCATGCTGCTCCTTCTGTTCCAGTGCGCCGTCGCGGTGATCGTCGATCGCACCATGACTCCGGGGGCCCTCTTGCAGCTGCTCATCCTGGCCATGGTCGCCGCCTCGGCGGTCAAGGATCTGTCGGAGGTGTGGAGTCAGATCCAGAAGGCGTCCGGGGCCGCCGAGCGGATCGCCGGCATGATCGACGCCGCCCCCACCATCGCCGCTCCGGTCCCCGCCACGCCCATGCCCGTCCCGGCCCGCGGCGAGGTGAGCTTCGAGGCCGTCCGCTTCGCCTATCCCGGCCGGCCGGAATTGCCGGCCCTCCGGGGCTTTTCCCTGAACGTGCGGCCCGGCGAGCGCGTCGCCCTGGTCGGGCCTTCCGGGGCGGGCAAGAGCACGGTGTTTCGCCTGCTGCTGCGCTTCTACGATCCCGACTTCGGGACGGTGGCCATCGACGGGGTCGATCTTCGCCGGGCCTGCCCGCGCCAGGTTCGCGCCCGCCTGGCCCTGGTGGCGCAGGACGCGCCGCTGTTTTCAGGCTCGGCGGCCGACAACATCGCCTTTGGCCGCGGCGGGGCCGACTCCGCCGACATCCGCGCCGCCGCCGTGGCCGCCCAGGCCGAAGGGTTCCTCACCGCCCTGCCCGAAGGTTTCGACACCCTGGTCGGCGAGCGGGCCAAGACCCTTTCCGGCGGCCAGCGCCAGCGCATCGCCATCGCCCGCGCCTTGATCCGCGGCTCGCCCATCCTGCTCCTGGACGAGGCGACCAGCGCCCTCGACGCCGAGAACGAGCGCCTGGTGCAGCACGCCCTGCACGGGGCCATGGAAGGGCGCACCACCCTGGTCATCGCCCATCGCCTCGCCACCGTCCTGGAGGCCGACCGCATCGTGGTCATGGAGGCCGGTCGGGTGGTCGAGGAAGGTCGCCATGGCGACCTGCTGGCCCGCGGCGGCCTCTACGCCCGCCTGGCCCGCCTTCAGTTCGGAGCGGAGGCGGCCTGAGCGGCTCGGCCCAGTCCGGCGAGCAGGGCGCGGTCGAGGCGGCGCCTCCAGACGACCAGGGCCGCCAGCGCGAGGTTGAGGACCACGATCTCGAAGATGAAGAACCACGCCGGCGCGCCGGCCAGCACGGCCAGGAAGGCGGCCAGGGTGCGGATGTTGCCGCCCAGCACGGCGCTCGCCTTGACCAGGGGGGCGTAGAGCCGGCGGTATAGGGTCCTGGCCGCGTCGGCGCTCGCCGCGTCCCCGGCCAAGGGCGGCGCCATCGCCGTCTCGATCTCCGCCTCGCCGGGGTTGGCGAGGGTGGAGACCCACAGATAGGTCCCGCCGAGGAGACTCCTCAGGGCGCCCGTCCGGGCCAGGGAGTCCGGATTCTGCCGCATCCAGGTCGCGCCATACACCCAGCGCCGATAGGTCTTGCGGCCGGTTTCATAGGCGTTGGCCTGGACGAAGTGGCACGCCGCCGCGGCGGCGGCGATCGCCCACGCCCATCCGCCCAGGCTCCGGGCCAGAAGGACGGCCAGGGCGACATAGAGCAGGCCCTGGCTGACATGGTCGCAGATCCCGTCGATCAGTTCGCCGGCGGTGGAGGCGCGCCCCGACCGACGGGCCAGATCGCCGTCCGCCCCGTCCAGGACGTGCCAGGCGAAAAACAACCCCAGACCGATGAGCGCGCCCCACGGCCGGGCCATCGCCACGTACGACAGCGCCCCGGCCCCGGCCACGAACACGCTGGCCACGGACACCTGGTTGGGCGTCACCGGCGTGCGGATCAACCGATCGACCAGGGCGCGCGACACCGGGTGGATCAGATAGCGATTGCTGGCTTCCTCGATCTCCCGCGGCCGGCCCGGCGCTGCGGCGCTCGCCGCCGAACCGGAAGGCCCATCGCACGATAGACTTGATTTCATGGCCCGCTATGCCTCCTAAGGGCTCGCGCACGGCGGTCTTGTGGCGCCCGGCGTCAGGCGTTAGCCTAAATTCCGTCCATTTGGACCACCAGTTCGCACCGGGTCGGGCCTCGCGGGGGGCCCGGTTCACATGGCGATGTCTTAAGTCCCCGAAGGGAAAACTCGATGGCCAAAATTCGCGCGGCGATTGTCGGAGTGGGCAATTGCGCGAGCTCCCTGGTCCAGGGCGTGGCCTATTACCGGGCCGCCAACGACAACAGCGTCGGCCTGATGCACTGGGACCTGGGCGGCTACGAGCCCACCGACCTTGAGTTCGTGCTCGCCTTCGATATCGATGAGCGCAAGGTGGGGACCGATCTGGCCCAGGCGATCTTCGCCAAGCCCAACTGCACCGCCGTGTTCGCCGAGGTGCCCACCTCGGGGATCGTCGTGCGGATGGGCGCGGTGCTCGACGGCATGGCCGATCACATGCAGGCCATGCCCGCCGACCGCAGCTTCCGCGTGGCCGACGCCGCTCAGCCCGCCAAGTCAGACATTGTCTCGGGGCTGAAGGACGCCGGCGTCGATGTGCTGGTGAACTTCCTGCCCGTGGGTTCGGAGGACGCGGTCAAGTTCTACATGGAATGCGCCCTGGAGGCCGGGGTGGGCGTGGTCAACTGCATGCCGGTGTTCATCGCCAGCGACCCGGAGTGGGAGCGGCGCTTCAAGGCCGCGGGCCTGCCCATCGTCGGCGACGACATCAAGGCCCAGTTCGGGGCGACCATCGTCCACCGGGCGCTGACCAATCTGATGCGCCAGCGCGGCGTGCGCCTCGAGCGCACCTATCAGCTCAACACCGGCGGCAACACCGACTTCCTCAACATGATGGACCGCACGCGCCTGGCCTCGAAGAAGATCTCCAAGACCGAGGCGGTGCAGGCGGTGCTGGCCGAGCGCCTGGCCGACGAGAACATCCACGTCGGCCCCAGCGACTATGTGCCGTGGCTCAACGACAACAAGCTGTGCTTCCTGCGCCTGGAGGGCGCCCTGTTCGGCAATGTGCCGATGAACATCGAGGTGCGCCTCAGCGTGGAGGATTCTCCCAATTCGGCCGGGGTGGTGATCGACGCCATCCGCTGCTGCAAGCTGGCCATCGACCGGGGCGCGGGGGGCGCCCTGATCGGGCCCTCCGCCTTCTTCTGCAAGCATCCGCCGACCCAGTTCACCGACGACGAGGCCCAGCGGATGGTCGAGACCTTCATCCAGCCGCCGGCGAGGCTGGCCCGCCCGGTCAAGTGTGTGATCGTCGCCGCCGGCCAGGGGACCCGTCTGCGCGACGTGGCCCTCTCCAAGCCGCTGGCCATGATCAAGGGCGTGCCTCTGATCGAGCGGGTGATCGAGACGGCGCACGCCGCCGGCCTCACCGAGTTCGTGGTCGTCACCGGCTACGAGGGCGCGCGGGTGGAAGCCTTCCTGCGCGGCCTGGCCGTCCGCCGGGGCCTGGACATCCGCTGCGTGCGCAATCCCGACTGGCGAGGCGCCAACGGCCTCTCGGTGGCCGCCGCCGAGGCCCATGTCGGCGAGCAGTTCGTGCTCTTGATGGCCGATCATCTGTTCGATCCGACCATCCTCACCGACCTTCTGGCCGCCGGCGGCGACCCCCTGGGCGCGGTCCTGGCGGTGGATCGGCGTCTCGGGAGCCCGCTTGTCGATCCGGACGACGTGACCCGGGTCGAAACGGACCCGCGCGGGACGATCGTCGCCATCGGCAAGGGCATCGCGGGGCACAACGGGCTCGATACGGGGATTTTCCTGGCCTCCAAGGCCCTGATCGGGGCCATCCGCGACGACCTGGCGGCGGGCGGCGAGGGCAGCATCTCGGCCGGCATGGGGCGCCTGGCCGGCGATGGCCGCGCCTTCGCCTTCGAGATCGGCGAGCGCTTCTGGCTCGATATCGACGATGTCGTCGCCCACGGCCACGCCGAGCGCCTGCAGGCCTGAAGGAAATCCGAAAAACGCGCCCGTAGCTCAGCTGGATAGAGCATCGGACTTCGAATCCGACGGTCGGGCGTTCGAATCGCTCCGGGCGCGCCAGATTTTAGGGGGTCGGCGGCGCGTCGCCTGTCAGCCGGCGGCGGCGCGCTGGAGAGCGGCGATGTCCAGCTTCACCATCTTCGTCATGGCGGCGAAGACGCGGGCGGAGACGGCCGGGTCGGGGTCGGCCAGGAGCTGCGGCAGCGCCTCCGGCACGATCTGCCAGGGAACGCCCCAGCGGTCGCGCAGCCAGCCGCACATGATCTCCGAGCCGCCGTCGGCGGTGAGCGCCGCCCATAGCCGATCGACCTCGCCCTGGTCGCCGCACGCCACCGAGATCGAGGCGGCCGTCCCATAGTCGGCGCGATCGCCGCCGTTCAACGCCTGGAAGCGCTGGCCGCCGAGAGTGAAGTCGATCACGATCACCTCGCCCGCCTCGCCTCCCGGCCACCGACCCGGTGAGCGCTGAACATGGTCGATCGCCGAGTTCGGAACGGTCGCGACGTAAAAGCGCGCCGCCGCCTCCGCATCCCTTCCGAACCAAAGGCAGGTCCTCACCTGGGTCATGGCGTCATCCTTCTCCATTCAGCCCTATCCTGCCAGCAAGGCCGGGATGGCTCAACCGCTCGGCGAGGGTGAGGCCGCACCGTTCGATCAGGCCGCTTCCTTGCGTGAAGGGCGGATCAGCACCTCGGCGGAGATGCCCAGCCGATCGTGAAGACGGCGGATCATGCCGATCGACAGGCCGCGCTTGCGGTTCAGCACTTCGGCGATCCGGGTGCGCGTGCCGATGATGTCCTCCAGGTCCTTGCGCGTCATGCCCTGCTGCTGCATGCGGAACTTGATCGCCTCGACCGGATCGGGCGGGTCCATCGGATGCCGGCGCGCTTCGTAGGCGTCGATCAGGGTGGCGAGCACGTCGAGCCGGTCGCCCCGCGCCGTGCCGCTCGCCGCGCCCCACAGCGCCGCGACCTCCTTCATCGCCGCTTCGTGGTCCGCCTCCGTGCGGATCGGCTTCACCTCAATCGCCATGTTCAACCTCCTTCACGTCGATCCGGTCATAGTCCCTGTGGGCTCCGATCCACTTGATCCAGACGATCGCCCTCGCGAAATCCACCGCCACGACCAATCGGTAGTCGTTGCCCTTGATATTGAAGACGATCCGGTCGGCGCTGACGATGCTGGCGGTGGCATAGAGCCGCTTCACATCGGCCGCGCTTTTCCAGCCCGCCCTGCTCACTTCCGCGAACCACGCATCGAGCGCCGCCTTGAGCGCCGGCTGGTCCTTGCGACCGGCCCGCGACGCAACGAACTCGCGCAAGGCGCGCCGCGATATGATCCGCATGGGTTCTTTCTATCATGCGCCCGTATTGGGCGCAAGAGATTTGGTCCGCCTGCAATGCGTCCCTCGATTAGCTCCGGCTTCAGGATCTTCGCCCGCTTGGCCCCGAGGGTTGTCCGATCGCTCTGCCGACACCGGTGTATTTTGACAAGCCGCCGCGCGCGGGTCCAAGATGAGCGAAGGCGGGACGGGGGAAACCATGCGAAACTGGAGATTGGCGATCACGGTGGGCGCGGCGGCCCTGGCGCTGGCGAGCGCGGCCTTGGCGGCGCCGAAGGTCGGCCAGCCCGCCCCGGACTTCACGGTCGCCACCTTCGGCGGGCGCACGGTGAAGATGGCCGACCTGAAGGGGGACGTCATCGTTCTCAACTTCTGGGCGACCTGGTGCGCCCCGTGCCGCCAAGAACTCCCCCTCCTCGAGGAATTTTTCCGCGCCTACAACAAATATGGCTTCCAGGTGCTGGCCGTCGCCAGCGAGGACTCGGTGCCGGAGGCCAAGCTGCGTCCCCTGGCGGCCAAGCTGACCATCCCCTTCGTGAGGCGCCTCAAAGGCCCCTACCACCAGTTGGACGGCGTCCCGACCAACTACGTCATCGACCGGTCGGGCAAGCTGGTCTACGCCAAGGCGGGCGCCTTCGACATCGACGCCCTCAACGCCATCGTCATTCCCCTGCTGAGGGCGCCCATTCCGGGGCCGGCGGCGGAGCCGAAGGCGGCGGCGTCGCCTGCATCGACGACGGAACCCAAAGCGGCTCCCTCCCCATAGCTAACACCGCGCCGAAATCACGACGCATCAGTCTCCCTTGGGCGGTTCAGGGATCGGCAGCGGGATGTCAGTGTCCTGATCGATGTAGCCCGTGATCAGCTGGCCCTTGGGGAAAACGATTTCGTGGCCGTGATGCATCAAAAAGAGGGGGGTTATCAAGAGTGTCAGGACGACGGTCGTGGTGACCGAATTCTTGCCTTCCGCGCTCTTGTCGGCTCTAAGATGCACTCGAACGTCTCCAATCCGCACGTAATCGAGGCGGACGCTGAGCTCACCCGCCTTTCCGAGCATTCCCTTTTTGTGCGCCTCGGTGACCTCGCCCTTGCCGCGAAACCCTGCGGGAATGACGGTGCCATCGGGTAGGCGAATTTCCTCGTCCGTGCTGATGGCGAAGGTGTCGCCCGCCGTCGCGCTCGCTGAGGACAATTGGTCCTCAAGCCGCAACTTCACCTCGGTTCCTTCCGGAATGCGTAGGGTGGTCTTCGCGGGAGCGCCAGCGGGAGGCGTCAGCGCGGCTGGCGGCGAGGTGGCCAATTTTTGCGGGGTGCCTTGAGCCGACAATCCCGAAGAACAAGCCACCGCCGCTCCCAGGGCAACGCACGCCCAAACCGATCTCGTCATTTTCATTGCCCCGAGGCCCAAGGCGCATGCTTACGCCGAATTCAGATCAACAACTAGGAGGAAATTCGTCGAGGAAATTCGTCGACACGGAAATTCGTCGACACGATTCATATTCACCTTGCTTCCGAATGGCCAGGATCGGCGCGGCGCTGGAAAGGGGATTAGTTATCCTGTCGATGTATTCAAAGGGGCCTTACCACCAGCTGGACGGCGTCCCGACCAACTACGTCATCGATCGATCGGGCAAGCTGGCCTACGCCAAGGCCGGCGCCTTCGACCTCGACGCCCTCAACGCCATCGTCATTCCGCTGCTGAGGGCGCCCATTCCGGGGCCGGCGACGCCGGCGGCCTCATCGGCGTCGACAGCGCGGGAGCAAAGGAAGGAATGAACGATGGACGACGTGAAGAGCGCTTTCCACGAATTGGCGCTGCCCGACGCCGACGAGCTGCTGGTGAAGGCGGACCTGCTCCGCTTCGTCACTGGCGAGATCAAGAAACGCGGCCTGACGCAGAAGGCGGCCGGCGACCTGCTCGACCTCGACCAGCCGAACGTTTCGGCGCTCGTGCATGAAAAGCTCGGTCGCTTCTCCGTCCAGAAGCTCATGGCCCTGGTCGCCCGCCTGGGTTTTGCCGTCTCCATCCACGTCGAAGGCGGCGGCGTGGCGTTCGACGTGCCCCTGCGGCGAGCCGCCTGAGTTTCTCTGTCTCACCGTCGGGGTGCAGTCCACCGGCGCCTCAGGTTCTGCGATAGGAATGCTGTCGACCCATTCCGTTCAAAGAGAGCGAGCGGTTTCTGCGTAGGGTAGATTACTTACGCGACATAGCAGGGTCGTGTTCAAGCATATCAAAATATCGATGCTTGAGTGCTTCCAATGTGGTTGGATTTTCATTGGGAGGTGGTGTGCCATTGCAAACCAACGACTCTTCCACCCCGGCATACGTGCCGGGCTCTATAGATTCAATCATATTACTGGCGATGTTCAGCGTCAACTGTTCTCCTTGTATGCTATATGTCCGCATAGACAGCGCCTTCGACGTGTTTAAGACGCAATTTACTTCCTCATCTTGCTCGACAATCTGCGCGTATTTACCAGATTGAAGTGACATTGGTACAGCAAGTACAAGGGTATATGTCGCGTACCGTAGACCATTCAGGCCCATTTTTACGGTATCAAAATTCACCGCCGACATAGAATCTTTGGTTAAATTTATCGCGTAGTAATGTTCGGCCGCGTGCGCGACACCAGCATTGAAGAAGGTCGCCGATACCGCCCCAACCAACCACCTCACCACGGCCATCCTTTCCGTTCCGTCTGTCTCGATTCCCGCTCCAACCCAAGCGGCGCCGGTCGTCAGGATATAGTCGAAAATTCGTCGACACGATCCTTTTTCACCGTGCATCCGATTAGCTAGGATCGGCGCGGCGGTTATCCCCCGCCGTATTGGCTCCGTATCGAGTGGCGCCGCCTAACTCGGTCGGTCGACCTCCTCGGAGACCCGGCCCTCATTCCCGTCGCAATCGCCGCCGCCGGGCGCGCTCACCAGGCCGCTTCAGAGCTTCACGATCCTTTTCCAAATAGTGACCGTAGATTTCGTCCGGCATCTTCGTAGCGTCGCGTCCGCCAAAGTGATGAGTCACACCCCTATACGCCGGGCCGAACATTGCTGACCATTCGGCCTGGAACCTCTGCAGCGTCGCGGCCTCGACGCGGTCGCGTGCCACGTCTTCAAAGGCCCGCTCCCACGGCCGATGCCCGTAGGGCCCGAAGGCCTGCGACCCGCCGCCGCGATAGCCGATGTAGGTAGTGCCACCCATGTAGACTTGATGCGGGTCCGGCATTAGCAGGTAGCCGTCCCCCAGCTTCCGCCAGTGATCGCACCGCAAGTGCTTCTCCGGGAACAACCAGTCCTCCTCCGCTGCCGCTACATAGCGCAGGGCGCGCCGCTTGATGATGTAGTTGATCTCCCTCACCTCCTCCTCGCTGAGGAAGCGGCCGGTCTGGATGTCAAGGAAATTGAAGACAGCGTGCCGGAACAGCTTGTCGTTCGGGCCCTTCTTCGTCGCGTCCTGGTACGGGTTCCGCACCCAGGCCAGGTTGGTCAGGATCAGCACCTTGTCTAGCGACAACGGGAAAAGTGTGTGCGTACCCACCTGACGCACGTCGGGGTCGTTTGGCGACAAGCATATTGCCGCGCCCGGGAAGCACTCGCGATTGTAAACCGTCACCGGATGGTCCGAGACGATGAACTTCGTCGCCGAACGACTCGCGTCGGCGATCTGCCAGACGCAGTCTGTCCAGGTCGCGCAGAATATATTCTGCAGCCTCTGTAGTTGCCGCAGCGTGAAATTCCGATCCAGGCTGCGGGTGGCCTGCCGCAGCCACGCCAAACCTTTCGGCGTCCGCAGCTTCTGAATGCTCATATACCGCAGAAAGGCGTTGAAGGCGTCTCCGTTGAAGTGCTCGCCGACAAACCCGGCGAAGTATTCCACGCCGCCGAGACCCTGCCGATCCAGTTGGCCAAAGAAGAACCTTTCGATTTCGACGTTGGGGATCACGCCCCATCCGGTCGTGTAGAGGTCGTCCCGCGCGAAGCAACGGGCAGGTCCCCATCTAAGAAGCGGACGCCGCGTCCAGGCGTGGCCCCCTTGATTGCGCGCCTCCGGTGCTAAGTCCAGATAGTGGAAATGATCCTGCCCAGCAGGCAGAAACCGTCGCTGATACCACGCCGGAACGTAGTGGTTGTGTCGATACTGTGCAGGCTCCGCCGACATCCGCCTTCAGGTATGGCGGCGACCGCGCTTTATCCAGATCGGGCGGTTTCCGGGGCCGCTCGCGCAACTTTGATGCCCGGTCGCGTCGACCGCCTGCTTCTGGCGAGTTCCGACTGCCGGGACCGCCCAAAAAGCGGACGTTCCCAACCGCCGAAAAGCGTCGCAAGCGGCCAGTTCGGCCACCGCCGCCTGAACCCCCTTACAGTGGACAAGATTGCGACGATCAGTCGCGTGCCGATCACCCCCCCTCAAACCCCCTGCGGATAAGCCTCCTCCCCGTGCAGCGCGGCGTCCAGCCCGCCGGCCTCCGCCTCGACCCCCACCCGCACCGGGGTGATGCGGTCGATGATCCACAGCATGCCGTAGGTGAAGGCGAAGGCCCAGGCGCTGGTGAGGGCGACGGCGGCGACCTGCTTGCCGAAGAAGGCCGAGCCGCCGGCCAGCAGGCCGTCCGCGCCCGCTGCGTTCCACGTCTTGGCGGCGAACACGCCCAGCAGGATCACGCCCACCGAGCCGCCCACCCCGTGCACGCCCCACACATCCAGGGCGTCGTCCCAGCCGAGCCGGTTCTTCAGCGCCACGGCGTAGTAGCAGGCCAGGCCCGCGACCACGCCGATGATCACCGCCGTGATCGGCGAGACATAGCCCGCCGCCGGGGTGACGGCCGCGAGGCCGGCGACGATGCCGGTCAGCAGGCCCACGAACTTGGGCTTCTTGGCGTTGGCCCATTCCAGCAGGAGCCAGGTGACCCCGGCGAAGGAGGCCGCCACGTCGGTGTTGAGGAAGGCCGAGGCGGTGACCGGATCGACCCGCAGCTCCGAGCCGGCGTTGAACCCGTACCAGCCGAACCATAAGAGGCCGGTGCCGAGCGCCATCAGAGGCACGTTGTGCGGCACGTTCTCCACCACCGTGCGCCGGCCGACATAGAGGATGGCCGCCAGGGCCGCGACGCCGGCGGTGGTGTGCACCACCAGGCCGCCGGCGAAATCCAGCACGCCCCACTTGGCCAGCAACCCGGCGGGGTTCCAGATCATGTGGCAGAACGGGAAATAGACCAGCACCAGCCAGCCGGTGAGGAAGATGAAATAGGCCTTGAAGGTCACCCGGTTGACGAAGGCGCCGGTGATGAGCGCCGGGGTGATGATGGCGAACATCATCTGGTAGGCCACGTGGACGATCAGCGGGATGCGCGCCGTCGAGCCGCCAAGCGTGAACATGCTGGCCAGGGTGACGTTGTGCATGAAGGCGAAGTGGGTCGGATCGCCGATGATCCCGCCCAGGGTGGGCCCGAAGCACATTGAATAGCCGAAGGCGAACCACAGCACCGTGGTCCAGCACAGGCTCACGAAACTCTGGAACATGATGGTCAGCACGTTCCTGCGCCCCACCAGTCCGCCGTAGAAGAAGGCCAGCCCCGGGGTCATCAGCATGACCAGGCTGGCGCAGATCAGCATGAAGGCGGTGTTGCCGGTGTCGATCACGGGTCGTTCCTCCCAGGTGGCGGCCGGGGACTCTCTCGGCCCCTCGACATGTGCGCGGCGAGGCTAGCGCGGCGCGGCGCGGACGGGAAGGGGGTGCGTTCGGCACGGGACGCCTGACCGAAGGCCAATAGATCGGCCACGAACGGCACGAACCTCACGAACTCACGCGATTTCATGCCGCGGCGCCCGCGCTTCGCGCCAAGGGCGTTGCTCCGTTCGTGACGTTCGTGAAGTTCGTGGTTTGGTCGTCGCCCGATCGCCCCGCTCGCGCGGAAGGCAGGGCTTGACACGTGCGCTGTCACTACCCACAGTGACAAAATGACCAGACGGGGCAAGCTTCTGGCGAAAGCTCGGCAAGCCCCGAACGGCCTTAGCTTCGCGGAATTCGAGACCTTGTTGAAGCAGTTGGGCTTTGTTTTTAAACGCCAGAGCGGATCGCACCGGGTGTGGATGTCGCCGGATGGCCGGGCCTTGCCCGTTCAGTCGGATGGAACGAAGGCCAAGGCCTATCAGGTCAGGCAGGCGCTGAGATTGGTAGAGCCCCAGGATGGATAGTCGATTCGACGGCTTCGCGATCAATCTCGAAGTGGACGACGACGGCGCGTGGCTGGCTCACTTCGTCGAGGCGCCGGAGATTTCGGCCTTCGGCGACGCGCCGGAGGACGCCCTGGCCGAACTGGTCGTCGCCTGGGAGGCGGTGAAGGATACCTATCGCGCCGAAGGATCGTCCGTCCCGGTCGCGCCGGCGCGCAAGTCCTATTCGGGGGCGTTCAATGTGCGGATCGACAAGAGCCTGCACCGCGCCCTCGCGGTCGAGGCGGCGCGTCAGGGGGTATCGCTGAACGCCATCGTCGCCAAGAAACTTACCCAGACCATGGCGGCGCGGTAGCGGCGTGGGGTTGGCTAAGCGGGCGCCTGGGCCTGGCGGCGCGGTCGACACACCGCGGTTCGACGCGGTGATCGTCGGCGGGGGGCCGGCGGGGCTGACGGCGGCGATCTATCTGGGCCGTTTCCGCCGCCGCTGCCTGGTCGTCGACGGCAGCGAGAGCCGGCTGGGCTGGATCCCGATCACCCACAACCATCCGGGATTCCCGGACGGCGTCGCCGGCGCGAAGCTTCTGGCGCGGATGAAGGCGCAGGCCGAGCGCTATGGCGCGTCGATCCGGGCCGGGTCGGTGGGCGCCATCCGCCGCGCGAAGGATGGGTTCGCGGTCGAGGTCGATGGCGCGCCGGTCGCCGCCCCCTTCGTCATCCTCGCCACCGGGGCCAAGGATGCCCCGCCGCCGCTGCCCGATCTCTTCGACGCGGTGCAGAAGGGCCTCATCCGCATCTGCCCGATCTGCGACGCCTATGAGGTGATCGATCAGGCCATCGGGGTGATCGGCGAGGGGCCGCACGGCGCGCGCGAGGCCCTGTTCCTGGCCGACTACAGCGACCGCGTCAGCCTGATCCATCTGGGCCACGCCGCGCATCTGGACGCCGCGGCGCGCGCCGCCCTGGCCCGCGCCGGCGTCACCGTGGTGGAATCGGCGGTGCGCGAGGTGATGGTCGAGGATGGCCGCATCGCCGCCCTCTGTCACGCCGATGGCGAGCGGCGGGAGTTCGACACCCTCTATTCAGCGCTTGGCATGACGGCGCGGGCGGACCTTGCAACGGCGCTGGGCGCCGAGGTCAGCGACGGCGGCTGCCTCGTCGTCGGCCAGCACCAGATGACCAGCGTCGAAGGCCTCTACGCCGCCGGCGACGTGGTGCGCGGCCTCAACCAGATCAGCATCGCCCAAGCCGAAGGCGCCATCGCCGCCACCGATATCCACAACCGGCTCAGGTGCTCGGCGCAACCGGCGACATGATCCAAATGCCTTCTTGCATTTTGGTTCGTGTCGCCGTTTGCGGGCGCGGTGGCGCCGGCGGCCCGCAAATGGGCGACACGAACTCGACGCAAGGGGGCGTCGAGATCACGTCGCCAATTTGCTCCGCCCGCGCTCGATTTCAAATCCCCGCGTACCACTCGTAGCCGCGGTCTTCCCAGTAGCCGCCCTTGCCCCCCTTCAGGTTGTCCACCCGATCGACGAGCTGAATGCGCATGACGTATTTGGCGTGCTTGTAGCCTAGCTGGCGCTCCACCCGCAGGCGCAGGGGGGCGCCATGGGGGGGGTCCAGGGCCTGGCCGTTCAGGGCGTAGGCCATGATCGTCTGGGGATGGAAGGCGTCGAAGAGGTCGATGCTCTCGTAGTACTGGCCCGAGCCGTCCAGGGAATTGTCCAGATCGTCGGCGCATTGAAAGACCACGTAGCGGGCGGCCGGCGCCACGCCGACGGTGCGCAGCAGATGGCCGAGCGGCACGCCGGTCCAGCCGCCGATGGCGCTCCAGCCCTCCACGCAGTCGTGGCGGGTGATCTGGCTGCGCGCCGGCATGGCCTTCAGCTCGGCGAGGGAAAATTGCGACGGCCGGCGCACCAGGCCCTCGATGACCAGGCGCCAGTCGACGAACGCACCTTCCAGCAGCGCCTTGTAGGCCTCGCCCCCCGGCATGTGGGTGCCGTTGGACTTGAAGACCGGCGAGATGTCCGAGGCCGGATATTCCCGCGCCAGCGGCTGGCCGGCCAGCAGAAGGCGCTGGCTCGAGAAGGTCAGATCCTCCGCCCCGCCGATGAAGTTCTGGAACGGCGTGGAGGCGGAAAGCCGGTTGCAGCCGGCCAGCATCAGACCGCCCGCGCCCAAGGCGCCCGCGCCGATCAGGCCGCGGCGGGAAAGGCGGGTCATGGCCGAACCTCCGTCTTGATCGAATAGCGGCCGGTGATCATCGAGCGCAGTTCGTTGACCATCCCGGCCAGAAACACCTCGACCACATGCACGATGACGAAGAGGACGATCAGGTTGGCGGTGATGAAATGGATCGACCGCGCCGAGGGCCGGCCGCCGAACAGATCGAGCAGCCACGGCGCCGCGGCGTCCACCCCCGGCGACATGGTCAGTCCCGTGGCGACCATCAGCGGCAGGATGACGAAGATCACCGCCAGATAGGTCAGCTTCTGCAGCACATTGTAGCGCTTGGCCTCCTCGCCCACGGGGCGCTTCAGGCGGATGTGATCGACGATGTCGCCAAGGATGCTGCGCGGTTTCAGTTGCTCGCCCGTCGGCGCGAGGTCGCGCCGGAAATGCCGGTTGAAAAGGCCGAACAGCAGATAAATCAGGCCATTCACGACGAACACCCAGGCCAGGAAGAAATGCCAGCGCCGTCCGGTGGCCAGGTCCTGATCGCCCGGCAGGGTGGCCCATTTCGGAAATCCGCGCTGGGTGTACGCGCCGTCGCCGCCGGCCGAGACGCCCAGGACGCCGGTGGTCACGATCTTGTGGCCGCCCAGATTGACTACGCCGGTGGGCTTGTCGGCGTTGGGATTGAGCGCCGTCACCTCCAGCCAGGCGTGATCGGCGTCGGCCCCGTAGAGGCCCCAATGAAGGCGCGGATAGGCGTTGAAGATCTGCAGCCCGCTCATCAGGAGCAGGGAGATGACCAGCACATTGACCCAGTGGGTGATCCGCACCACCACGGTGTGCCGATAGATCACCTCGCGCCCGGCGCGGGCCGGCGGCGCGGGAGGCGCTGGCGCGGAGAGGCCCGGATCGAGGGCGGCGTCGGTGGGCATAAGCGCTTTCCCTATCGGGCTCCGGTCGTCGGCGCGGTCAATTCAACGTGGTCCGGCGCGCCCGTCAACTCCTGGCGGCGGCCAGGATCGGTCCGCCGCGGCCGGCCTGCACCAGGATCGCGGTGCGCAGCACGGGATCGGCGGTTCTTGGCAGGGCGAAGGTCTCGGCCGAGCCGCTCCAGCGGCCCAGCCGGGTCAGCTCACGCACGATATCCTTGTGCGGCAGGGTGCGCCCGCCGTTCTCGCCGCGCTTGATCGGCACATTGACGATGCGCGGATCGTAGCGCACCAGCCAGACATCGGCGCTCGCCCGCGTCGGCGCCGCTCCCACGGTCACCGCGCCGGCGCGGATCGAGACCGCCGGTCCGCCGTCCCCGCGGTCGCCGGCGATCAGCAGGCCCCGCAGCTCCGCCTTGTCCACGCCCACCCCGTCGCGGCGCCCGTTGATAACCACCTGGGGGGTGAAGACGTTGTCGTGATGGAAGCCATGGGCGTAGTTCCATTGCCGCGCCGTGTAGGCTGGCGTCGCGAAGGTGTCCTTCCAGCCCAGATTGTCCCAGTAGGTGACGCCGAAACTCAGGGCCAGCACATCCGGCCGGTCGGCGAGGGCGGCGACATTGGCGTTGGCCGGCGGGCAGGACGAGCAGCCCTGGCTCTGGAACAGCTCCACCACCACCGGATGGGCGGCGTCGGCGGCCAGGGCGGGCAGGGCGGCGAAGCTCGCGACGGCGACGGCGGCGGCGGCGAGGCGGGGGATTGGGCGGGTCATGGTCTCGAGTTCGCCCGCGCCGTCCCCCTGGTTACAGGCCGATCACGCGAATGTTCACCAAACAAGGCCCGTTCGTGTCCGCCCCGGCCTCACGACTGTCACGAACATCGCCCACATGGGCCTTGTCCGCGCAAGCTTGTGTAAGGCGGATGAGGAGGAACAGGTCTCATGGTCAAGGTCATATCCGTCGAACCCCTGGCCCACGGATGGGCGCTCCACGAGCCGACCATCGACAATCCCCAGGTGTTCGCCAGCGGCGCCAAGGCCGAGGACGCGGCGCTTCGGCTGGGCGCCCGCCTCGCCGCCGCCGGCGACGCCGCCGAGATCCGCATCTATCTGCGCGACGGCGCCCTCGCCGGCCGCTTCCTCTGCCCGGCCGGCCAGGAGATCGCGGTCTAGTGGTGCGACTCAAACGGATGCTCCCGCGTCCGATTTGAAAAGTCGCACCACAAGTGTTTGATTCTAGCCGAACGCCGCCGCCAGATCGGCGAGCCAGGCCTTCAGGGCGGGCTGGGCGGCGACTGGGGTCGCGCCGTGGCGCACCACGATCAGGTCGCGGCGCGGGCAAAGGACGATGTACTGGCCGTCGTAGCCGTTGGCCGAGAACGATCCCGGTCCGGCCAGATCCAGCCACCAGTGGGCGCCGTAGGCCCCGTCGATCTCGCCGCCCGGCTGCTGGAAAGTGGGCGTGCGCGCGTAATCGATCCAGGCTGGCGGCAGGAGCGGGCGGCCCTCCCATACACCGCCGCGCAGATAGAGCAGGCCGAAGCGGGCGAAATCGCGGGGCGTGGCGAAGCAGAACGACGAGCCGATGAAGGTCCCGGCGCCGTCGAAGCGCGGCGCGGCGCTGGTCATCCCGAGCGGCGCGAACAGGCGCTCGCGCATGAAGGCCTCGAAGGCGCCGCCGCTCGCCCCCAGGGCGCGGGCTAGGCAGCGGCAGACGATGTTGGTCGTCCCGCTGGAATAGGCGAAGACGGCGCCCGGCGGATGGGCGAGCGGAAAGGACGCCGCGAATGCGGCCACATCGCCGCGTCCCTCGCCGAACAGCATCTCGATGACGTCCGAGGGTCGATCGGGCGCATAGTCCTCCACGAAGGCCACGCCGCTGGACATGCGCAGCAGGTGATCGAGGGTGATCGCGCCGCGCCGATCGCCAGGCGCCCGCCACTCGGGGACGTCGGCGGGGGCGGCGATGTCGAGCCGGCCGTCGGCGACGGCCAGGCCGACCAGGGCCTGGGTCACGCTCTTGGCCATGGACCAGGAGGGGCAGGTCGCCTCCGGCCCGAAGGGCGGCGCATAGCGCTCCGCCACCAGGCGCCCGCCCTGCACGATCAGCACCGCGTGGGTCTCGCCCAGCTCGGCCGGCGCCGGCGCGGCGAAAGCGTGGTCCAGGGCGGCGCGGACGCGGCCGGCGTTGGCGTGGGCGGGGAGATCGCCGAGCGGCCACGCCCGTGTCGGCCAGGGGACGCCGCCCGGCTGGGCGGGGAGAGGCGGCAGGTTCATAGGCGATCCGTCCCCTCTTCACGGGCCCGGCGCAGATCCAGGCTCATGAACACGCTGTTCGGATCGGGCCTGTAGTCGGCGAACGGCTCGCAATCGGTAAAGCCAAATCGCCGATAGAGGGCGCGGGCGGGCTGGAAATGGGCCATCGATCCTGTCTCGAGGCTGAGGCGGGAGAAGCCGCGCGCCTGGGCGGCGGCGATGAGGTGGCGCAGCATGGCGCTCCCGACGCCTCGGCCGCGCGCCGCCCGCGCCGTGTGCATCGACTTCACCTCGCCATGATCGGCCGTGAGGCGCCGCAGCGTCCCGACTCCCGCCAGCGCCTCCCCCTCCCACGCCGCCCAGAAGCTGATGTCGGGAGCCTGAAGGCCGGCCAGGTCGAGCGCGTGCGCGCTGCACCGCGGCGACGCCGCCCGCGCCCATTCAAGATGGATGCTCAGCAGGCGGACGATGCGCGGGTCGGAGAGGTCGCCGGGAATGATATCGATCATGGTTGTTGACCTTATGACGTCCCCGAAGCAGCCCGGCGGCGGTCCCGGTTAGGCGCGACCGGAGAATGAAGCTTTTGCGTCGCTGAACCTCGCATCCCGGATGGTGACGTACTGGGTGTCGTATTCGTAGATCACCGTCAGGGTCGGCAGGCCGATCGAGCGCGCACCCTCGCTCGTAAAGACGCGCAGCTTTCCAGTCTCGTTCAAAGGCTTGCTATCGCTGACCGGATCTCGGGCCAGGACCCATGTCACCCCCTTCCACGCATCGTCGGCACGAGCCCAGCGCTGAACCGCCTCGGCAAAGGCGGCGCTCGCCGCGCCATCTTCGCGGACGCCCAGCACCTAGCTAAAGGCCACGCCGCGCCGCGCTCTGACGCGCCCATTCCATTTCTTCATCGTTTGGCTCGCGAACCCGATTGGCGAGATACGCATAATAGGGAAGCGTCTCGCCCATCTTGGCGATTTCCCAGGCGTAGTCGTGCGAGTCGTCGCTTATCGAACCCGCGGTATGGTCCTTGGCTATGTGATCGACCCAATAATCGACAGTCTGCTTCTCATTTCCAATGAAACCGACTTCCTCTGGCGTCAGCAGAGACTCGAAACGCGTACCCTCGAACTTGCTTCGCTGCGGCGTAACGCGAATCTTACCCTCCCTTTGGAGTTCCTCGCGGATTGGCATGATGGCGCGCGGTACGGGTCCAAAGGTCTGGCGGGTGTATTCCGCTCCGGTTATGGCCTTGCCGTCCGTGACGTACTGGCGAGCGTCGGCGAACCACAAAGCCTTGTTGAGCTTGGTGGATCCGAACCCCGGCCGCCGTCCGGCTCGCGCAATGATGTAGTGCACCAGCCGTTTGAATTTTTCGCGATCGAACAAACGCGTTTTCCCTTTTTGGGGACAATCCGACAGCCCGCTTCCGGCGGGCCGCGCCCGCCTCGGCGCTGTTGGAATATGGCGCCTTAGGCGGCCTTTTGCACCACATCGTTTCGATGGCACGGACGGCTCGCCACTGACCGGGCGATGGCCTAACCTGCGCCGCGGATCGGGGACGAAGATGGCGGGTGTGACAGGCGGGGCGGTCGATGCATCGAGGCGGTTGGGCGCGGCGCGCCTGGCCGTCGGCCTGCTGCAGGGATTGGCTCTCTACGGCCTGCATCGGGCCTTCCATCTCAGGGCATGGCCGGCCACCGACGCGCCGCTGTTCGGGGCCCTGGCGCTGGCGTTCGCCTTCGCGCCCTTGGTTCTGCTGGCCGGGCTGGGCCATCTGCGCTGGCTCACTTTGACCGTCTGGACCGTGGTCGCGGCGATTGCGGTCGGTCTGTTCGCGGCACACGCCGTCGCGAGCGCCCTGCCGCGGCCCTGGCCGCTGATTGTCGCCCCCTTTCCGGTCTGGGCGTTCGCCGCCGCCGCCCTGTTCTGCGCCCATCATCTGATCGTCCCGGCCGACGCCGAGCGCCGACTGGTCGCGCCCTATCCCGCCTACTTCGACGCCGCCTGGCTGGACGGGGTGCGCCTGGCGCTAGCCATCGCCTTCACCGGCGCCTTCTGGCTCCTGCTGACTTTGGGAGCGGCCCTGTTCGGCCTGATCGGGCTGAAGGGATTTGGCGATGTCATTCACCGACCTGGATTCTATTTTCCGGCCCTCGGCCTGATGTTCGCCGCCGCCGTGCAACTGGCCGACACCCGCGCGGGCCTGACCCGAGGGCTGCGCACCGTGGCCCTCGTCCTGCTCTCCTGGCTGCTGCCGGTGATGGGGGCGATCGCCGTCGCCTTCCTGATCGCCCTGCCATTCACCGGCCTGGCGGTGCTGTGGCGGGCCGGCTCGGCCACCGGAATCCTGCTGGGTTCGATCGGCGCCCTGGTCGTGCTGATCAACGCCGCCTATCAGGACGGCGCTCAGGAAGCGGTCGTCCCGGCCGTCCTGCGCTGGGCGGCGGGGATCACCGCCGTGGCCCTCGTTCCCCTGGCCGGGGTCGCGGTCTGGGGCCTGGCCCTGCGCATGGGCCAGCACGGCCTGACCCCCTCGCGGATCGTCGCCGCCGCCGCCGCCGCCGTGGCGGTCTGCTACGCCCTGGGCTACGCCTTCGCCGCGGTGCGGCCCGGCCGCTGGATGGCCCGCCTGGAGCCGACCAACATCGTCGCGGCGGTCGCGATGATCGTCCTTATCGTCGCGCTGTTGAGCCCCATCGCCGATCCATCGCGCATCGCCGCGGCCGATCAGGTGGCGAGACTGGAGCGCGGCGCCGTCACGCCGGCCAAGTTCGACTTCGCCTTCCTGCGTTTCAAGGCGGGGCGGTATGGCCTGACCGCCCTCAAACGGCTGGCGGCCCTCGAGACGGTCGCAACGCCGCTCAGATCGCGGCGCTGGCCGGCGAAGCCTTGAAGCGCGCGACGCCCTATGGGCCGGCGCCGGTGACCGCCGTCAACGTCGCGGCCAGAATCGTGGTTTTCCCGCGCGGCGAGAGCCTTCCGGCTGATTTTCAGGCACGGGCGGCCAGCCTGAACCTCGGCGCCTGCAGTGTCAGATTTCCATGCGAGGCCTATCTGATCGATCAGGGCGCCGATCGGCCCCACGAAATCCTCGTCCGCGCGCAGTCCTTTCTGACCGCCTATGGCAAGCTGGCCGGCGGGTGGGCGCAGGTGGGTCGATTTGACGAATACGAACTCTGTCCGGCGACGATCCAGGCCCTGCGAGAGGGGCGGATTGAGCTCACGCCACCTCAATCGCTGTGGATGGACCTGGAGGCGGGCGGCCAGCGCCTGGTCTTCGTTCCTCAGGGCTCCACGCCGGTCTGCCCGCCGTCCGGCGAGCGCGTCGCCGCATCGCCTTCGCGCCCGGCCCCGCCGCCCAATCGCGCCCGATGACCCGCCAGGAAAAGGGCCGCCCGTCCTCGGCCCCGCCGTCAAGCTTCGCGACGGCGCGTTGCACTTCCCCGCCAGCGCCCTATTCTCCGGGCGCGCGATGAGAGGCGGCCGATCTCGCGCGCCTTTCCCCCACCCGCCGAAAAAAGGGAGCCCACATGACCGACACTTCGAAGCCCGAGCGGCCAACCACCGGCGTGACGCCGTTCCTGGCCATAAGCGGCGGGCGCGGCCAGGAGGCCCTGGCCTTCTACGAGCGGGCGTTCGAGGCGAAGGTGATCGAGCGCAACCTGGCGCAGGACGGCAAACGGCTGATGCAAGCCGCCCTCAAGGTCAACGGCGGCTGGGTCATGCTGTCGGACGATTTCCCCGAGCACGGTTTCACCGCCGAGCCGCCGGCCTCGGTCACCCTTCATCTGCAGGTGGACGACGCCGACCGCTGGTTCAGCCGCGCCGTGGAGGCTGGCTGCGCCATTAGAATGCCGATCGCCGACCAGTTCTGGGGCGACCGCTACGGGGCGGTGACCGACCCCTTCGGCCACGGCTGGTCGATCGGCAGCCCGCTCAAGTGAGTTCGGGGGCGGTTTTGGCCGGCCGTTCTCGCCCCCGCCCCCGCAGCACCCGCAGCAGCGGCTTCTCCACCCAGGCCCGGCAGGCGAGGCCGGCGGCGAGGGAGGCGGCGAGGGCGGCGGGGATGAACAGGGCCGGACGTCCGTAGCCCAGGGTGTGGGCGACTAGGGCGGTCGCCGGCAGGTG
>Ga0208717_1000093_pt1 | contig 49836 bp, 53 predicted proteins | sample NGESurF53shallow_FD_184489 | JGI IMG/M metagenome (GOLD analysis project Ga0208717, IMG submission 184489) | Arctic peat soil microbial communities from Barrow, Alaska - NGEE Surface sample F53-3 shallow (SPAdes) | ecosystem: Environmental > Terrestrial > Soil > Wetlands > Peat ... | reverse complement strand
GTCGCGCCGGGAACAGTCGACAACATCGACCACGTGATCTTCATGCTGCAGGAGAACCATACCTTCGACGATTATTTCGGCATGCTGAATCCGTATCGCGCAGCAAACTCCACCAACGGACAAGCCTGGGACGTCGGGGACGATGGCGTCACCTATACCGTGGATGGTATCGACGACAAGCTGAACACCATCAGCAACACCAACGATGAAGGCACGGTCTTTCCACTGTTCAAGTTCACCACTACCTGCGTCGACGATATGAGCTCAGCCTGGCTGGAGAGTTACGGCGATGTGAACCGCTACGATTTCAGCACCTCTCGTCTGATCAACATGGATGGCTTCGTCCACACCGCGGAAGGCTTCGCCAAGAGCTGCGCCGCGGGCGGCTGTTCCGGCAATTTCACCGATACGGCCGGCCAGCGGTCGATGGGATATTACGATCAGGGTTTCCTCAACTACTACTACTACATGGCGTCGCAGTTCGCGCTGTCGGACCGCTGGTTCTCGCCAGTGGCCAGCAAGACCATCGACAATCGCATCGCCGTCTTCACCGGCGGCACAACCCAGGGTCTCACCAAGGATCCAGGGAGCAACGACAAACTCCCTCAGCTCACCATCGACACTATTTTCCAGGAGCTCGATCAGGCGAACGTGTCCTGGAAGATCTACTACACGGTGACGCAGGGGGCTTGTCTTGACGAGGACGACTGCACCGGAGGACCGAGCCAACTGTATCCGGCGACCAACTTCAGCATCCTTTCGTACTCCTACCGGTATCTCCACGAGAACAAAACGCCGCCCTGCGCCGCTCCGACGGTGGGCTCGAGTGCGATCGGCGATACCACCAACTCCTTCTGCATCGATCTAGACCATATTGCTCCGATATCGCAGTACTATACCGACCTTGCCAACGGCACGCTTCCCAGCTTCGTCTTCATCGAAGCCGGGTATGGGCAAAACGACGAGCACCCGGGGTCGGGTGGATCCATTCTGGCCGGTCAAACGGAGATGTCGAAAATTCTGGACGCTTTCATGACCAGCCCGGAGTGGAAGGATTCGGTCTTCTTCTTCGCCTATGACGAGGGCGGCGGCCCGTACGACCACGTTCCGCCGGTGCCAGGCAGCACCAACAAATACACGGACGCAAGTCAGGTGGCGAATTATCCGATCGATATCTCTTCAATTGCGGTGAATCCCGATCAGTACAATCCGTGCGTTCCGCCGCCCCCGCCGGGAACAGCGACGACCCATTGCGACCTCACCGGGGCGGCAAATACGGAACCGGGCGCGACTCCGGGGGATGCCGCGTATGTGAACGGATTTGCCGCGCAACTCGGATTCCGCCTGCCAAACATGGTTATCTCGCCGTTCACCCAGCGGCATTTTGTTAACCACATCCCCATGGACCATACCGCCGTCATTCAGTTTGTCGAAAACCGGTTTATCGGCGACTCGTTCACCAAGCCCTACCCCGCACATTTGACCGCCCGCGATGCCGCGCAGCCCAACCTGCTGGGTTTCTTTGACTTCACCGACAACGGTGACACCGGTCCCTGGGCGACGCCGCCGACACCGCCGACGCCGGTCAGCCCATCCGATCCGTCGTCGCCGGGCTATAACACCTGCACGCCTGCGAACATGGGGCCATAGGGGCCGGATCGGTTCCGCTTTCCCCGTTCGAAAACGTGCTGGAGTACCAGCGCCACCGCGCTGTCCGGCGACGCTGGTTTGAAACTCGACCTGGTTCGGGGACTGTCGTGGAGGATGATTGCTGCCTTTGTGGCCAATCTGTCGAAGCCGCGAATGGCGGCCGTTTCGCTAACTTGGATGGCCCGCAGGCTCGTCGGAAACCACCTCATACGGGCGCATCATGCCGTTATCTTCGTGTTCCAGCATGTGGCAATGAAAGCCGTAGCGGCCCGTATAGCCTTTGAATGGGATGAGGATGGTGAGCACATCTCGCGGCTTGACGACGGCGGTGTCTTTCCATCCCGTCTCGTTCGGCGCCGGCGGACGCGGCGTACCCACCAGTTGCAGCGTGCCATGGAAAAATGCCGTGGGGTCGTATCCCTGGCGCTCGACAATCTGAAATTGCACCAGATGCAGATGCATGGCATGCGCATCGTCGGTAGTGTTGATGAAGCGCCACTTCTCGATCGAATTCAATTTCACAAAATCCGTCGTTGGATCATTGAACGTTTTGCCGTTGATGCGCATTCCGAGAGACCTTCCATGACCATCCTCGAGCTCGGTATGAGCGCCGGAGAAAAAATAGGCCACAATGCGGCGAGTGAGCGGCGTGCTGTGGCTTATTCTTACGCTGACGTTCTCAACTGGAAACAACAATGCAAAGATCATACGTAACGGCACCCGTCATTCGCCACTTTCCGAAGTTATTCACCAACTTGCCTAGATGTGAAGCATTCATCGAGTTCAGCCAGCACATTGCGTGCTCTCATAGGAATGTTCCATCAGATGGGGGAGAGGTTTTCCTGTTGTGATACGAATCGCGAATGCGTCGAGGCCAGACAACAATCAGGCCACACAGGATACATCCTGTGTGGCCTGATTGCCCGGCTTCATAGCGATCACCAGCGGTGGATCAACGGCGCAGGAGTGCAGTTACTTCAGGCCATACACATCGATCTCGCCTTGCGGATTGGGCGCCGTATAGTCACTATGACCGGTCGAGATGTACACCTTCCCGTTGGCCACAATTGGCGAACTGAATTTGATTCCCAACCCTGGCACATCGGCGGGGTTCATGTTGCTGTCGTATAGCTCATCGGTCAAATTGGAAGCATCGTAGGCGCGCAGCGTCGCACGGGTCGCCGCGCCGGCCATCGGAGCCTGGCTCTGAATCGGTACTCCCTCGTCGATCATCCACATAATTCCATTCGACGTCCCGTTGGCCGAGATGAAGGGCGTTGTACCTGGGGCGTATTGCTGGATGTTGGGAAGAGCCGCGAGGGTCCCCATCGTCAACTTGTTCCCGGAAATTGTAAACTCGCGCGTTCCCGGCTGCACCTGCGCCTTCAAAGAAGTTGGACTCACTCCCAGATAGATCTCGTTGTTGAAGTATGCCGCAATCCCCCAGTTCTCATAGGAATTGATGTCCGTGCTGTAAGTTCCAGCGCTGTCCGTGCAGTTCTGTGTATACGGAGAATCGACATCGGGCTCGAAAAAGAACGCCTGTGTCGCTCCGGCATCGTTGGTTTGCTCTTTACCCAGATTGGTCGTATTCAACAGGTAGAGCTTTCCCGTCTTTCCGCCCACCAGCAGTTGCGTCGGCGTGGTCCCCGGGATCAACATCAGGCCGCCGGAATCCAGGTCCGCATCTTGGCAATCCATGTACTGGTAATCCTCGGGAGTAAAGTAATCCTGCACCTTCGTCAGTAGCGGGTCGAACTTCAACACCGAATCGCCCCAGGCAGTCATCCCGTCCCACGGACCGTTCCCGGTGGCGACATACACATTCCCGGCGCTATCGGCCGCCGGGCCGCCGCTACCCATCCAGATGCCCCCCGCACTGCCGTACTCGATGTCGCTCGCGTCGGGGATGTTGGGACTTGCGTCGAACAATCCCACTTGCGCCAGCGTCTTGTCGTTATAGGCCAGCAGCCAGCCGGTAGGGCAGTTGCCAAAACCAAAGTACACGTTGCCGTTTGCCAACAGCAGCGCCGTCCTCTGGATACACTCCGTGGTCAGGGACACGGTTGTGCCATTGCCTGCCTCAGGATTGGTTCCTGCAACCGAGGCCGTTACCGTCACCGGTCCGCCAAACTTCTGCGCCCCCGTGGTGATATCCAGCGCACTCAAGCGGAAGCTGCTGCCGCCCGCCGACGTTTGCTTGGAAACCACGTACATCGTGTTCGACGTCGGATCAATCACCGGCGTGGACGTAATACCATCATCAGGCTGAAGGTCGTCCTGAGTGTTCATCACCGGCGTTTCCCCGGCCTTCAGCACGGAAACCTTCCACAACGGCGCGCCGGTTCCGTAGTTGTCCGCGTCGAACGCGTATACGCTGTCGTTTTCCGTCGCTACGTACAGTACGTTATGCACAGCGCCGTTGATGGTCACATTTGAGACCAACAGCGGCTCGGCATACGCATAGCCATCCACCGAATACGAGAAAAGCTTCCCGAATGTCTGGGGCCCTACATTCGCAGGACTCAGCGATTTCTCGCCCGCATTCAATCCAGTTCGCTGATTGTCAAAATGCCAGGTTGTTACGTTTACGGCCGTGCCGGCCGCAATGGTTACAGTAATGGCGTCACTGCCTGTAACACCGTTGAGAGATGCGGAGAAGGAAGTGGAGCCGGCCGCGACGCCAGAGGCGAGTCCAGCCGAAGTGATGGTGGCCACAGCGGCGTTGGTGGATGCCCAGGCCACCGTGGAGGTCACGTTTGCTGTGCCGCCATTGTTGTATGTAGCTGTCGCGGTGAACTGCTGCGTCGCACCGATGGCGAAACTTGCAGTGTTCGGAGTAATTGCGATCGAGGTCAGGGTGGGATTCGGGGCCGTGGCCGATACCGTGAGCATCGCTGTGCCTGGAATGCTGCTGAGAGTGGCCGTGATCGTGGTCGAACCGTTCGCAACCGCAGTCGCCAGCCCGGTCGAACTGATTGTCGCTGCCGACGTAGTCGAAGATGTCCAGGCCACGGCGGAGGTCACGTTTCCGGTGCTGCCGTCACTATAGGTCGCTGTCGCGGTGAACTGCTGCGTCGCGCCAACAGCAAGGCTTACAGGATTCGGCGTAACAGCGATGGATGTCAACGTGGGTGCCGCGGCCGACACCGTCAGCATCGCCGTTCCGCTAATGCCGCTCACAGAAGCGGTGATGGTCGTCGAACCCGCAGCCACCCCGGTCGCCAGCCCGGTCGAACTGATCGTCGCTACCGTAGTCTTTGAAGAAGTCCAGGTCGCCATCGCGCTTACATTTGCGGTCGAACTATCACTGTAGGTCGCTGTCGCCGTGAACTGGTCTGTCGCCGCCGCCGCAACGCTCGCCGTGCTCGCCGTTACCGCAATCGAGGTCAACGTCTTTGTAGATCCACTCGAGCTCCCACCGCATCCTGCGCTGACGAACAGGAGTGTTGCTGAAAGGCAGAAAACGATGGACTGAAGCCATTGAGAGGATTTGAATTTGATGCGCATGGGCACTCCTGGATCACACGGTATGTATACCGCCGATTCCATGACGGTACGATCTATGGTACCCCCAAAAAGAGGCTTTCAGGCTGAGCAATGCACCCTCTTTATTAGAGGTAACGCATATTCGTAAGTATCTGCAGTCGGCTACGTGCCCACTCGTAATTGATCCGAATAGGTTACCTGCCTGGTCCGTCTGGCCCGGAGACTTTGATTTCCTTCTCTGGGGCGCGCTGCAGAATGGGATATGGGGTAAGCAGAGTCATAGCGCAAATGCCGGGCGCTGTCGAAGGCGGTTATCGTTTTACCGACGCAGCCACCAGGCCCTGGCTGCGCGCCGGCTGGTTCCGCAGCAGCGAAGACACCAATGCCGCTGACAACAAACGCGGTACCTTTTTTCAACTCCTACCCACGCCGCGCGTCCATGCGCGCATCCCGGTCTATAACCGGATGAACAGCACCGACGAATTCGTGCAGGTCATTGACCAGCCTGCAAAGAAGGTTGCCATCCGCAGCAACTTGCATTGGCTGCAATTAGAGGAGTTTGTCTTCCAACCGCCGCCGTGCGGCCACGACTACATTCCAAACCTTGCTCGGCTTGGAGACTGGACATAAACCTATGTCCTATGCCCAATCACGGAGTGCTTCCGAGCATGAAGCATTCAACTTCATTCGGCTGCCGTCTCGATTTCACCGGCACTCGACGTTTCCGGGACGCCGGTGTTGGGGCGAACGCTTATCTCTCGGTTTGAGAAGGCTCTACTGAGTATGGGTCAGGCTCATCTCGTCAATATACGCATCTACGGTGTTGTACAGCCCGTCCGGGTTGTTTACGCCATCGAGTTGAATCAAAGCGCTGACGTTTCCGTTGTCGCTCTCCAACCCTCCGCTGGCGCTTTTAGGGCTGAAGTTTACCTGGGTCGTGGTAGCGTCGACGGTAACAGCTTTGAATGTCACGGTACCGCCGCTATTGCGAACAAACGACCACACGATGTGGTGCCAGCCAGTAAATGAGGGATTGCTCGATCCAGACCACGGCTGAGTGAACTGACTGCGATCGCAAGGCACCTTCGGTGGGGTTTGCCCGTTTTGCTTTTGACCATTCAAAAATATCCAACCGCCCGTTTCGGTATCGAACACGGCCCAGTACCCGGTGCCGTTGTTCTCATTGAATGAGCACTCCGTGTAAAACTTGGTCCAAATTCCATCGATAATATATTGCGCATCCATCTCAAAAGCCTGATGGGCAGAAGGATCCGGAAGATGGACATATTCATCCAGGATCCAATGCGAATCGATCGACGTTGTTGAGGCAGATGATGGGGCTTGGACCCTGAACAGAACATTCGACCAACTGCTGCCTCGGGTTTCCGAGAGGTGCACGGAGTGGCCGTCCAGCGACATGTTCCCCTGATCTGGTATCGTCCCGGTTTCGGTGGCAGCCGCGATCCTGGTGCTCTCCGGATCCTTTCCTTGCGATCCCTGTATCCCTGGCCCACAGGGATTGGCCACCCATTTGGCTACTGGCGGAGGATCGCAGTCGGCTTGGGTGTCATCAATTGCCTCTTGTTCGAGGTTGCACTGAACGGTGCTGGAGGTCTTACATTGATTTGCGACCTTAAAGCTGACGCTGCTCTGGTTCAGAACCGTTCCGCCGCTTCCCATCGCCCGAACCGTCAAGGTATGCGATCCGTTGGGAAGAACATAGACGCCGTTTACGCTACTGGCGGAGAGCTGACCTAGTTTGTAGCCGTTGTCCCATATCTCCAGATGATAAGCACCGCTTTCCTGGGCAGAGGCGGTAATTCTGACCGCACTGATGCTGGTCGATCCGGATACCGGGTTGCTGATGTTAACACCGGAGGCCGATGCATTGGAGACTGTATAGCTGACGCGGCTCTCGTTCAGAAGAGATCCGCCGTTTGATACTGCTTCGACCGTCAAGGTGTGCGATCCAGCGGACAGATTGTACGCGGCATTCACGCTGCTCGCAGGCACATCGCCTAGCTTCTTGCCGTTGTCCCATAGCTCCAGATGAAATGACCCGCTTTCATTCGCGGAGGCAGTAATCCTGACCGCACTGGAGTTGGTCGACCCCGCTGTCGGGCTGCTGATGCTAACACCGGTGGGCGATGCATCCGAGACTGCATAGCTGACGCTGCTCTTGTTCAGAAAAGTTCCACTGTTTGATACCGCTTCGACCGTCAATGTATGCGATCCAGCGGACAGATTGTAAGCGGCATTCACACTGCTCGCGGGGATATCGCCTAGCTTCTTGCCGTTGTCCCACAGCTCGAGGTGAAAGGACCCACTTTCACTGGCAGAGGCGGTAATTCTAACTGCACTGGCGCTGGTCGATCCGGCTACCGGGCTGCTGATGTTGATGCTGCCGGCGAAAGCCGGAAGACACAACAGGACGAGCGGAACGAAAAAAGTCAACCTTAGATGTGTGAGAGCGGAAAAACGTGAGGTATTAAAGAGCCGCACAGGAAAATACATCTCCTTTTGGTTGGAGGAAAATGGCTCAGTTCAGACTTCGGACTGGGACTGTGGCGGCAGACAAAAAGCAGAAGAATACATTTTGCTCAGAAAAATATACAGGGGAATCGATACACGAATAATTACACAATTCTTCAGAGCAGAAAAGCCCCTTAGGTGGAAAAACCCAAAAAAAATTCAATATCGGGGCATCCTTTGAGGGAAGGCGTAAAATCTACATGCGCCAGGTAAAATTCTCCGAGTCAGATGGAAGAATTTATACGCCATCTTCTACTTATCATTTCACACGGATTGACTTTGCTCTTGATCGCCCGTGTCGCCCCACACCTTGCGCTCCTCCGCCATGCAACAGGTTGGCAGCATGTGCTTGTCCGCCACGCTGGCCGCCGAGGCGACGACCGAATGCACCAGCTTCGACTTCGAGTCCAGCCCGATATGGGCGTCGATCCGAGGTGCCACCAGTTACCGTTCTTCGTCGGGTGCATTTCAGGGTCGCGCTATGTGCTTTTGTTCTTCGTCGGGATGGTCCGCGAATGCTCTTTACTCGTATGAAACAGTCAGGTTGTCCAGATAGACCGTGTTGGGCGTCTGCTTGGAGTTTCCGTCCATCTGAAAGTTGGCGTTGACTCCCCACCAATTCGCAGGAGCAGTGCCCGCGGGAGAAGTAATATTCAGCGCAGTGTTGGTGCCGTTCAGGGTAACCGAGTTGTAGAGAACCTCGTTGGCCGGTCCCCGTGTGAACTGCAGCGTGAGATGGTTCCATCCATTTACTAGTTGGCAGGGATGGCCGGAAGATACCCATTTCAACGTGGTGTTGTCTACAGTGTCCCAGCCCTTATCGCCGAGAGGGGAGCACTGGACCCCCCAAAACATGCTGACACCGTTCATACGCATGACCACATCAAACTCCAGCGCCTGGGTAATCGACACATCTGTCACATAGAAGTCTGCGTCATAGGTGAAGGTATGTAAGGTAGGCAGAAGCGTGTGATTGGCGTCCTTGACTGCCGGAGCGCTCCACCCGATCAACTCGGTGGTGAAAAGCGCATCCCCATAGGGCGTCGTTCCACCAAGATTGAACTGGGTTGCGTTGTTGCTGAGGGATGGCAGTGTGACGCCGTACTTCATCGACCAGGAGACGCCCTCGCAGGGGGATGGGCTGCAGTCTTGGAAATTAGGAGATACCTGTCCATCACTAGCCCAGTTGAAGGAATTTGTCTGGATATTCGAGATCGCGGTGCCACTGCTTCCCGAGCCGCCGCTACTTCCGGACCCACTACTGCCCGAACTGCCACTGCCGGAGCTGCCTGAACTGCCGCTGCCAGAGCTTCCACTGCCAGAGCTTCCACTGCCTGAACTGCCGCTGCCAGAGCTTCCACTGCCTGAACTGCCGCTGCCAGAGCTTCCACTGCCTGAGCTTCCACTGCCTGAACTGCCGCTGCCAGAGCTTCCACTGCCAGAGCTTCCACTGCCTGAACTGCCGCTGCCAGAGCTTCCACTGCCAGAGCTTCCACTGCCAGAGCTTCCACTGCCAGAACTGCCGCTACCAGAGCTTCCACTGCCAGAGCTAGTCGTGCTGCCACTCGACCCACTGCTTCCGTTTGTTCCGGCGATGGTAGGAGAAGACGTGGAGGTTTGCGGATTCAGGCTGCTATTTGCATTCCCGCATCCGGCCAGGAAAATAGGAACAGCCAGAGCGACCAACGGACAGAGCAGTCGCTTCCGTGTCCCCTTTGTATAGTGCCAGGCTAACGGAGAGGTAAGTCGAGGGGAGGTGTTTTCGCTGTCGCTCCCAGCCATTCGGGACGGGTTGTCCTGAGGAGAACGTCTCTGGGGTGCTAGACCGCGACCGGTCGAGGTTTGACCTGGCTTCGGCGGATGGCTTTTGTTAGCAGCTAGACACACAGCTTCCTTAAAGTGCATCATGACGAGCCTCACCTTCCAATTCGCGCAGCAGTCCCGGGAACACCTGGAGTGAGAAAACTGTGAAATTGACTGAACTACTGATTTGGTGAGTCAAAATGTAACACAGAAAGTAACCTTTCAACGATTACTAAAGGGCATACAGGTAACTAGAAGGGTAGCGACACTTTGGCTTTGCAAAGCTACGACATTTCTAATGGTTCTGGCGGACATTTGGTGATTCTTCCCGTCCGGATGTTGTGAGGCGTAAGACGGAGGTAGCTCTGGCGATTTCCGTTCCGGCCTATGAGACAGGGAACGCCGGTCCCTGACAACGCGGAAGTGGAACTGATCTGCCTGCGCCCGAAGGATGGGGTGATCGAGATGCAGTTGATGACATGTCGTGCCTCCCCTACGTGCCCGGCGTGTGGGACGGCATCGCTTCGAGTCCACAGCCGCTATCGGCGGAAGTTGGAGGACCTGCCATGGGAAGGTCTGCGAGTGAGGATCGTGCTCGAGACGCGGAGGTTCTTCTGTGTTGGCAGCAGCTGCCGCAGGAAGATCTTCACTGAGCCATTGTCTGGTACGGTAGCTCGCTACGCACGGAGGAGTTGCCGTTCGAGCGAAGTTCTGAAGTGGCTCACCCTGGCCTTGGGGGGGCCGGGCCGGAACGCGACTGGCATGCCGGCTTGGGTTGCTGGGGTCCTGGCCCTCTCTCGCGACGACCGGCTCTGCGCGCATCACCACGACAGGTCGTTTGGTTCATACTCAAAGCCACACCCTCTGCTAAGAACTTCCCTAAATGCACATGTGAAGCCACTCAAGTGCACGCGAAAAATCATTACAGGAAATCGCATTAGTTACAATCGCAGCCCGTTCCGATGGAACACCGTAAAGCGCATCGCTACATGCCGGTATGAAATCATTACGAAGCAAATTCTTGATCCTTTCATCACGCATTTTTAGAATGATGAATTTGGAAGATGTTTCAGATTCTAGCTTTTGCAAGCGTCTCAATAACTTTCCTACATTAATTCTTGACCACTTTCTAGTTGAGCAAGTCGCGCTTCAATGCTTTCCAATGTTGACTTTTGATAGCCAATTCAATTACCTTCCCTGCGGCAGTTACGCGAGCACTCTCTGTTGCACGGACAGTATTTGCAATTGTCACCAGTACTTCAACTGCATTTAGCGCGGCATTTTGTAGTCTATTTGTTGCTCCCTGCATTAACTCTCTTTTAGCCGCATCGTATTGCGCAACAAAATCTGGATCGCGAAGCCAGCGTTGCAACGTACTCGCCGAGACTCCACACTCTTCTGAAGCCTCACGGATCGTAGGCTTGGACAGCAGCGCGGCAATCGCTCGCTCTTTGTGGCGAGTCTTTCCGGTCTGGAATACGTCACCTGTTGCCATTTGGTATCAGAACTCCAATTCATTGCCCATCTGTCTACAGAATCGCTCCAGGGTGCCTACACGCTATTCCTTGCCCCTTTGCGACCTCCAGGTATACCCAAAGTGTCTGAGAGCCACCAGCGACCTACGGGCAGACCTTTGAGGGATCGCGCGACCAAAATTCGCCAAATGTTTTGGGAATTATACGCTTGACTCCCTAGGAGGATTTTGCTAGAATTGTCTCATATCGAGAGGGTTTTATGAGCAAATCGACAATCAGCACCTTCCAGCTTTTCGCAAAGTTCCCCGATCAGGAATCAGCCCGGATTTACCTTGAGTCTATCCTGTGGCCGAACGGCCCGACATGCAGCATTTGCCAGAGCCGGGAGCGGATCACAGCCCGCAAGGGCGGTTACTATCGCTGCCTTGCCTGCAACGATGATTTCACGGTGCGGACGGGAACCATCTTTGGGAGGTCGCATGTGCCTCTGCATAAATGGCTCTACGCGATTTACTTGCTCGTCACGTCACGGAAGGGTATCTCCAGTTTGCAACTGGCGAAGGAAATTGGCATACGGCAAGCGTCTGCATGGTTTGTCCTCCAGCGGTTGCGTGAGGCTTGCGGAAACGATCTAACCATTCTGCGCGGCATTGTGGAGATTGACGAAACCTATATCGGCGGCAAAGAGAAAAACACGCACGAAAGTAAAAAGCAGCATCTCGGGCGGGGATCGGTCGGCAAGACGGCGGTTATCGGAATGCGTGAGTGCGGTGGTCCCACCAAGGCTATGACGCTTGCAAATGTGAGTGGAGTCACTCTACACGAGACCATTCACGCGAACATCGAAGGCGGCTCGGAACTCCACACTGATGAGCATTCCGGTTATCAGGGGCTTGGCTATTACTACATGCACGAAACTGTGAATCATGGGGCCGGTGAGTATTCGCGGAGTGGAATCAGCACAAACGGTATCGAAAGCGTGTGGGCGGTTTTGAAGCGCGGATTGCACGGGGTATATCATCACGCCAGTCCGAAGCATATTGCCCGGTATGTTGACGAGTTCACGTTTCGGCTGAACGATGGCAACGTGAAGGTTCACACGCTGGATAGGCTGGACAGTTTCATACGGGCAACAGCGGGACGGCGGATTACCTATGCGGAGTTGACTGCATGAGGGGTCTACCGGAGGAATTTGAAAAGATGGTGCGCGTGGTTTTGGCCTACCGGCCAAAGCCTAAGTCGAAGGGCGCACGAAAGCGAAAGCGGTTGAAATCAAAAATCGAGAAGCAAGCAAAACCCGCCTAACGGCGGGTTTTCTATTGGAGGAAATATGAAAAACCAAGAGAAAACACAAAAGGCAGGAATGATTCCGTGTAAAGTCTGCGGCAATCCAGCGACCATAGAGGTAACCAACGTCCACCCCAGAGCTGACAGCGGCTCATATTGCAGGATTCATGGCCCTAAGCTTTTTGCGCCTCTTGAACATGGGGATTGAACCCCAATATATCTTTCTTCCCATGTAGCTTTTTCCTTTTGACTTCCAACGGGAACGAGCACATCTCTTCCTCGGAGAACACGAGCAAGCGAGTCTTTTTGCTTTCATCTTCTCCTGCGACTGCGACGAACCCGGACATGAGATAGTTCCAACTGCTGACATTAATTATTCCTATGGGAGTATGCACAAAGTAAAGGCAGTCGGTTTCATCGGCGAGGCTGGCCCGAAGTTCCGTCGTCATTTTCTTATATCGGGATGGGTCATTCATGGAGTGATCGTATCAGAATCAGGGAGTCAAACGTATAATTCCCCAAATTTTGACACGGTAGAGGTCAGGAGTTCGAGTCTCCTCGTGCCTACCATCCTCAACAACTTAACGGCATGGCCTAGCTCCACACGTCATAGACGCGTCATAGAGCTTGCTAACATCGTTATGCCGATGCACAAGATTGCGTGCATTCTCCAGGTCTGACCTATAATTTCTCCAACAACATATCAACTCCTAGGATTTAGCGTTCTGCTTGGACGAGCTTGACGTGGTGCTCCACTGCTACTCTCCCCATCCAATTCATAATTTCCTCGAGTTGCACTTTGGTAGTCACCTGTGCAAATTGCGATTGGATAGGCGAGTCGCTCCCCGGAAGAGATTTACGGAGCGATCATGTTGACCTGGCCCCCAAGTCCGCACGGTTGATCTTATGAAATTAAACCCGCCGCCGGAGCTGCCTGGCGTTGCAATCGGCTTGGACAAGGCATGGCCCTAAACTGTGACCGGGATTGGCGTAGTATGAGTCATTCGCGCAAGTGCTTCAGGCGGTGTGGGAGAAAGCGATAATGAAGCCACAGCAACGGCTCGAAGCACTGCGTGGAACGCAGCTGTTTGGCAATGCTTCAGAGGAGGCACTGAAGCAGCTGGCTAGCCATGCCATCGAGCGGCGTCTGCATCAAGGCGAGATTCTCTTCGTCGGCGGAGAGCCGGCCCGGGGATTGTACGTGGCCGTTTCGGGGGCACTCCGCGCTTTTAGAGAGAGTGAGGAAGGGCGGGAACAGACTATCCACGTGGAACTTGCTGGCAGCACGTTTGCAGAAGTTCCGGTTTTCGACAATGGACCATATCCTTCCACGGTAATGGCCGAAGAAGAGTCCGTGGTTTTATTTCTGGGAAAGGAAGATGTACGGCGCTTTCTACTCAAGAATCCCGAAGCGGCGCTTGCGGCTCTGGGTGTTCTGGCCGGACGGCTTAGAAGGGTATCGTCGCTGCTGGAACAACTTTCTCTGCAGGATGTGGCGCAGAGGTTAGCCGCGATGCTGGTGGAAGAGGCGTCAAAGCGCGGGAACGTCGAGGACGGTGCCTCCTTCTCTTTGCCCGTCCCCCATCAAAGGATCGCAGCGCGTCTTGGATCGGTACGCGAAGTGATCACACGGATTTTGCACCGATTTGTAAACGAACAGCTGATTGCCATCCATGGGCGTCGCATCACCATCCTGAATGCCTCCGCCTTGCGGGCAAAGGCGAAAATGAACGTCTCCAGAGCTCCTTCCCATCCATAGTTGGCACCTTTCCCGCCGCGCGATAGGACAGTAAGTTCGTCAGAGTTATTGCTTACCAGCGGCAAAATGAACCGCAACCGGGTCACCATCAACTGGAAGTTTACGCGCACAAAGGCACGCCAGAAGCTTGGTTACAACAGACAAAAATCACACGTTCACAGACCATGAGGCTCCGATCGTTTGTTTCTCTGCCTGCAGCGGGCGAGACGGTCCTCTATCCGCGACGCATTTTTCTTCGGGATGGCGCGTCGATCCTCCGCCGCCTCTGAGGTCCTGAATGATACCCGACGAGCGATAGGAAGGCTGCAGTTGAAGCTCCCCTAGAATCCTTCTCGATCGCCGATCGCTTCCGTCTACAACCACACACCGCTCAGTGGACCATCTCGTCTTTCTTGACTTCTAGCACATTGTTGACCAGGCGAAGTCTGACAGGAAGACCGCCGACAGCAGGCGCTGCTTGACGAACCGTTTCTTCGAAGTCGCCAACCATCTTGGGATCATCCCAGGCTGCCTTCCCTACGACAAACGAAAGCACGGTACCATCGCTATGCTTGGAGAGAAAAACATCGACTCCTCTGCCCTTGAAGAAACCTATAGACTTCAGGGTCTGGCCGAGGGCCTGGGCTTCCGCTGCGCTGGCTGCGCCAAAGTAATAAATGTCGTCATCACCGCCGAAGTCTGCTTTGCCGACCGTCGATTCCTTTTTAACATCGTGCGTTGTGTTCGTCAGGCGCACTTGAAGCGGAAATCCTCCTACGGACGGAGCAACCTCGCGTCCAATCTCTTCAAAGTTCTCCAGGATCCCAGGCTGATCCCAGCTTCCGGCTTTCACGATGAAGGAAATTACGGTGCCGCCTTTTCCTTTTGCCAGATAGACATCCGCACCATGGCCGCTTGCTCCCTGGTCGTTGAAGTATCCGTGCTCCTTCAGGGCCTCTCCCAATGCCTGCGCGTCCGCCTTGGTCGCCGAGCCGGAGTAGTAGACCGCATCCTTCGATCCGATGACAACCCGGGAATTTTCGCCGGTGACGTAGACAGGTAGAAACACTGCCAGAAAAATAACCGCAAACCAGACTGCACCCAGCCCGAAAGCCCGCCATCTCGATCCTAGCGGGCCGCCACGCTGCACATGCTCCCGGACTGCCGGACCCTGCAGCGCCATGGCTATCCGCTGCATGCCAAAGAGCAGAACGAGTGCGATTGGAAGCGTAAGGGCTTGCGAAAGATGCCAGGTGAAAAGCATCACTAATCCAGTGATGGCAAGTCCAAGCGCCAGCGCAATCGCTCCTTTCCCTGCTTGGCCCAGGCGCCGGTAGTTGATCGCCATAAGAGAACTTCCCGCAGCGGGAGTTCCGAAAAGTGTGGCCAGCGCAACCGCACTGGAGTCGAACAGAGTATAGGGGGGCGTTGCCCCTGAGTGGGCCTGCTCTGGAGTTGTCTGCTCTGCATTCAATGACATGGAGTTCTCGTTTCTCGGATTGAGCCAACTCATGGCTGACTCAATCCACTGAGGTAAAAACCTTCTGCCTGGTACGCGTCATGCCGAAGGAAAATGTGTCGTAGAGGTCCAGCGACCGCTTGCTGGAAAAGTTGGCCACTCCTAGCCGACGCAAGTAAATCGAGAGGGCTGGCGACCGCCAGCCCTCTCGCTGCTTTTGCAATTATTGGGGAACCAGCTCCGTCCAGCTTTGGCTCACCGGATAGACCGTCCCGTTGGGGTCAAAGGAGGGGTCCTGATTCTGGATCAACGTCTGGCCATCGGAGGATATCCATTGGTGGTTGTACTGGCTGCTGGCTTCGATCTTCTGGCCGGTGTCTGGATTGATAAACGTCTGTCGATCGAGCGAATGCAGCGCGGTTTGGTGCGCTGCATCGTCTATCGCGGCCTGCTGATTTCTGTCCGCCTGCAAGGCCCGATCCGTGCTGTCCCGCTGCTGCGCCCGGAACTGCCGACCATTCGCGAGTATCTGCTGGGTTTGCTGCGAGAAATGCTGCTGCATCGCCTGGAATTGCCGATCGCTGGCTGCTTGCATCTGATGGAATGCGGTTCCCATATCCTGGCTCACGCGGGCATCCCACTCCTTGTTGATTGCGGGAGGCGGAAGCGGTTTGACCGCATCCAGATACCCCTTCGGCGCGCGCTTAATGGTTGTGGTTCCCGAGAAGCACCGGCGTTGCATGTGCGGGCGCTGCATTGGCGGTGTGACCTGGATTTCCGAGCAATAGATGAGCGTACCCACGATTTCCTCCACCGGTCGTCCATTGCGCTCATAGGCAATGCGAATTCCTCCAACATCCGAATAAGCCCTACCCTTCAGCCCGTTTCGTCGCAGTTTCGCCGTTTCCTGCTCGTCATGCTGTGCAATCGCGTCCCGAAGTGTTTGCGGATTCGGCAATATCTTGACCACTTTGGCATTGGGGTGGAGATGTGGAATGGCGATGTTCAGCAGGAAAGCGTCTGCGGTGTCGATGCTGATATTCGACGGACATTTCGGCCCCAGCATATTGGATCCATTACTCGTCCACGTCCAGGACACGCCAGGCAACTGCTCGTATGCCGAAATTCCATCCGGACTCAGTACCGTGTACGACAGTCCGGAAGCGGGGAATACGGGGCCATGGCATCCGCTGGGACGCAGGATCGTTCCCACAAACTTCCACCCGACCGGGACACTGACGGTAAACGCTGTCATTCCATAGGCCGGATCCTTTACGTCCCTCTTGACGGTATGGCTCCAAGCAACATCGACGGCATGTTTTTGGGTGGCATTCTGATGTGCCGCCGCCTTACTGCTCCGTTGTTGGCTATTGCACGCCGACACACTCACCAGCGCCAAGATCACCGCACCACTGAAAATCAAGCCCTTGTGCTTCATAAAGACCTCCCTCAGATCCATTTCCTGTCTCCCGGGCTTCAAGAGGGTACCTGCTATCGCAGGCGGTTCCATCCTTTGACCTGTACGCGCCATCCCGGAGAAAAGTGCGTCACAGCAGACCGAGAGACAGTTACCTGGACATTGGCCCATTCGACGGACCGCAAGAAAGCGCATCCCGGGTGATGCATTTTCCTCTCCTGTGTCGCGTTCAAGGTAGATAGGGCGCAAATGCGAGGGCGAAATCACGAATGCACTTCACCCTGTCTGGAGGCATAATGCTCACGTTTCTCTTCGCCGTCTTCCTGGGTTTAGGAACGATCGCGGCTATCCGGCGCAATCCTGCTTACTCTGGGAGTTCGCTTCTTCGCTCCGCCGTAATATGCCTGGTGGCGGTCGGCGCCATGATTGCCGTCATCGTTGCCGCTGTCAACTTCACCGCCCATAAATCCCCGGCAATCGCGGGAATTACCATGGCCGCTGTCGTGATCTTCGGCACCCTGGGCATGATCTATCTTGTTCGAGTGGCCTCCACTCCAAAAATTGCAAAGCTCATCGATCGCTAACGGCGCAGATAGCGCATAGAAAGGCATGTAGCATGCGTGGATATTTGTGGAGACTCGCAGTTTCGACCGGAATGCTGGCGCTCGGCCTTGGTTGTGGCTGGACCCAGACCCGGATTGCCACAATACCTCTCCAGCCGTACGGGGCCATGACCGCAAAGGAGCTTTTCGAAAGTCATCCAGACCCTGACCGGAAGGGATGGATGATTGTCGGGCCGCCGACCGGCGTCAATTGGATCGGTGGGTCTACGGTCACCATAGGGGAACAGGGCCGCGTCTACGTGGGATTGGCAATCTGGGCGAGTGGAGGCGCTCCGGTCAACACATTTCGAGGTACTGGAGACAAACTGCGGCTACTGGTGCTGAACGCCAAAGACAACGGCCGGCTGGTACAGAAGATCGACTTTCCGGCCCGATCGCTCGACCGGCTGGACCTACGCTTGGCCGGGGATGGGATCTTGCTGATCACCGCGAATGACAAGCTGATGCGGGTCGGGATCGACGGCCGCCCGACCGCCGAACTTTCCCTGCCGAACGTGCAGAAGCAGTTTGACCCGTGGTACCTGCAAAGTTCCACCACCGGGCGCACGTTGCGGGTTCGGTTGAACGACGCCCGCGCTCTCCTCGTCGACACGAAGACGTTGAAGCTCTTGAACGACTGCCACGAGGCCAGCGATCGGAACGATTTTGGCACAATGACCGACGACATGGAGCTGGACGACCCCGTCGAAACGCCGTTCCCCAACACGACCCGTGGGCTGGAGACGGAAGTGTTCTGCCGCAAAGGACACCGCCTTTCGCAGTTCGGAGATATCGACTTTGTACCGCTGGTGGTGGATGACCACAGATTTCTGGCGATCGACACCGGGACCCTTGCACTGCGGAAGCTGACCGGCGAGACGGTGTGGACGCGCTCTGCTCCTCCGGGACGAGTGCTGGAAAAAGCGGCGGAGTACCAAAAGCTAAGTCGCGATGGAACCCGGGTTGCCGTCAGAGTCTTCCGGCCGGTCCAGTACCATTATCCCGTGCGCATGGAAAGGAAACCGCCGACCGCGACGTTGTTCCGAACGGTGCAGTTTCTCAGGTACGGAGTGCCCAGGTCGAGAACAGTCATGGTGGACGACACCATCGATGTCCGGGACGTGGCAAGCGGACGGCTGATCGCACGGGTGCCAATCCAGGATCCGGAAGGGGATCTTTTCCAGCCATATGCGCGGTTCGCCCTGGGTCCGCATGGACGGCTCCTGGCGATCATAGAAGATGGGAAATTGACACTGTGGCAGCTCCCATGAGCGGGATGATTGTTTGAATCGGCCAGAGAACGCCGCTTTCTCTTCCACAGAGAGAAAGCGCGTCACAGTGTTACCGGCCGCAAATGACAAAGCTGCCTGTATGGATTTCCTCTATGGGTTCAGCTTGGATTGAATCTTCAGTAGCACCTGGTGTGCCTGGGCTCCCATCTGCTTTGCGCCAGGAGAAACTGCATTCATCGCAAGCAGCTTGTCGGCGATTTCCGCGTGCGGCAATGCCTCCTGGTAACGATGTTGCCCAACGAGAGCTCGCGCCCACAACAAATGCGAGGCGCCGAAGCGTCGATCGGTAGGCGCAATCTTCCCCGCCTGCACCGTGACCATCTCTTCGGCCGCTTTCTCACCTTCAACAAAATGTCCCGTTCCAATCTCAGCGAGAGAGAGATAGTTGAGTGGCTCCGCCAGATCGGGACTTTGTCCGATCATCTTTCTCCAGACTGGCATCGCGGTCTCCATCATGGGCAACGCTTCTTGAGAACGCCCCAGCTTGATCAAGGCGCCGGCCAAGTATTCCTGCTCCGACAAAGCTCCGCGGCTCTCCGCGCCGGAACACGCGCTGTATCCGTCGTACGCTCGCTGATAGAGCGGGATGCTGGCTGCCACGTCGCCGCGCATCTCCTTCACGTAAGCCAGATCTCCATAGACCTCGGACTGCTCGCAAAGCATGGCGGGATCCTTGCCATAGACCTGAAGAGCCTGACGGAAGGCGTGTTCGGCGTCATCGAGTTGCCCACGCAATTCAAGGTCCTCGCCTAGGTTGTACAGTGCATCTGCGGTTTCGCGCGGCGAGAGACCGTGATCGCGAGCCTCCTTCACCGCATACTTCAGCAGGCGCACGTTCTCATCGCTGCGAAAACCGTTATTGTCGCGGTTCCAAGCATAATAGATGGCGCTCCAAACTCGAACCGCCGGAGAGACGCCCCGCTTCTTGGAGAGTCTGAGTGAATCGGCAGTGAGTGCGGCGCCCAGATCCGTCTTCCCCTGTAGATAGGCGATGTTCCCGGAAAAGGCTTCAGACTCTGCCTCGGCCTTCACATTTCCCGCGGCCTTCGCACTTGCAGTTGTCAGTAGGAAGACCTTCTGTGCGCCTTCCAGATCGCCGTTTTCGTACATCGATTCTGCAAGCCCCATCTGGGCCTCGCGCAAATCTGCGGGGTCCTTGATATAGTCCGGCAATATCCTTACTCCGAGCGCGAGAAACTCCGGAACGGTGGCCGCAGGCTTGCCGGTGTAGTTCGAGTTTGCCAACTTGAACAGGCGGTACATAAATGCCTGCATCCGCATAGCGCGCTGGCCTTCGCGGACGGCCTGCTGTTGTCGCCACGCGGCATATCCCAGGCTCGCCAGCAAGGCAATCGTGATCAAAAGCGTCGCGGCCACGCTTCCGCGATTGCGGCGCACAAACTTGCCGATCCGGTAAAAAGCAGTTTGCGGGCGAGCCAGAATGGGTCGCTCATTTAAAAATCGCTGGATGTCGTTGGTGAGCGCATCGATCGAGCGATAACGATCTTTCGGGCGCGGATTGAGACATTTGGCCACGATGGTCGCAAGGTCGCCGCTGAGCAACAGCCGCAAGCGGCTCTGCGAAAGACCGCGGTGCGCCGCCGCCGCGCCTGTAACCCCCTTCGGCAGAGGTTCGGGTTCCTGTTCCTTCATGGCCCGTTCGATCATTATGGCCACAGATGCCTTGTCGCCCGGCCTGTGCCCAGAGAGCAGTTCAAATAGAATCGCGCCCAGAGCATACACATCGCACGCGGTCGTAACTGGCTCATTCCGCAGTTGTTCTGGACTGGCATAGGCCGGTGTCGCAATAACCGTGGTGGTGAGCAGACTGTCCGGTTGGATCAACTTCGATGTGCCGAAGTCCAATAACTTCACGATTCCATCGGGCGTTACGAGAATATTGGAGGGCTTCAGATCGAGATGAACGATCAGGTTGCGATGGGCATAGGCAACGGCGTCGCACACGCGGAGAAATAGGTGCAATCGTTCCTGTATCCCGAGATTTCGCTCATCGCAATACACATCGATCTGAACCCCGTCTACATACTCCATTACCAGGTACGGTTGGCCGCCCTCGCTCAATCCGGCGTCGAGCATGCGGGTAATGTTCGGATGATCGAGGGACCCAAGAATGTGTTGTTCCCGGTGAAACCGTTCGACGAAGGAAGGGCCGGCGGCGTGTGGCGCCAGAATTTTCAATGCGGAATGCTGCAGTGCGCCGCCCACCATCCTCTGCACCAGATAAACGGAGCCGATGCCGCCGGAGCCGAGATGTTTGATGAGGGAATAAGGGCCGATCTTGCCAGTCAGCGATGCGTCGCTAGGCGCAAAGTCTTCGCCATCTATGTCAGCAGCCTTCAGAATCGCCATCGTCCGGCGTCGAAGTTGTTCGTCAGGACAGTTTTCAGCCAATACCCGTTCGCGATCTGCTCCGGGCGTCATCTCAGCGAGATGAAAGAGAGCCTGCAGCTGCTCCCAGTGCTCTGCGTCTCGTGTCATTGATTCACTCTCTATGTTGGCGCGAATCAGAGAGAAAATGCGTCATGAGTTATGACGTATGAAGACGGTCATACAACCAGCCGCGCACGAATCTGAGTTCCCGATCGACACTGGCCTTCGAGGTGTTCAACAAATCCGCCGTCTCTTCCGCGGTAAACCCTAGAAAAAAGCGGAGCTCCACCATGCGGCATTTTCGCTCGTCCAGGTCTTCCAACTCCTCGAGAACCCGGTCGAGATCCATAATCTCGGCGCTTTTCGCGTCAACCCAGGCAAGCTCCTCATGCAGCGGAACCGGGATTCCGCCGTTTCGCTTTTGCCTTCCCTCGGAGCGTGCATGGTCCACCAGAATGCGGCGCATAATGCGGGCGGAAAGGCTGTAGAAGTGTTCGCGGTCTTCAAACCTCAAGCTGCGCTGTCGTATGAGCTTCAGGAAGAGCTCATTCACCACACTGGTTGGCTGCAGCACGTTTTCAGGCCGCTCTCCGTGAAAGAGAGCCCCGGCGATGCGCCGTAGCTGCGGATAGATCAATTCAAACAGATGATCCATGGCAGCAGGCTTGCCCTCGCTCCACTCGCGGAGAAGCACTGTGATTTCGCCAGGGTCCGTCAACGATCCCTATCCTTTCGGGGGCATTTCGACGGTCTAAGAGCCACATTTCTGGAATGCTGTCGGAACCGGACAGACCAAGTCCATTGCGCAGACAATCGACGCCAGTTCCCATCACGGCTGGCATGTGGATAAAAAGACACATGCCAGGTCGCCCGGAAAGGGCGGTTGGACGGCTCAGCGTTCGAGATTGCCGAATGAATAGTTCCCTGCATAACCATGTCGTTCAGACCGAGAAGCAGCTTCCGCGTTGGCCTTCGATGTGATGTAGGGGAGAACTCGAGGCGAGTCTATCACGATCCCGTGCGGCTGAGGTGCAGAAAACACCGGGAGGCCAGCGCCGCTATCGGTGACGCACTTTTCTTCCAAACGACGCGTACTGGGCAGGAGATTTTCTCTCATATGCCAGCTCTCATTTTCGACTTCATCCCGATTTCTTCTGCTTACCGGCGCGACTCTCATGGACAGCACAACTGGACCCGTTCCCGGGCGTCGATTCTCGTTTTCGCGGTGCTTGGCGCCTTCTGCAGCGCGATCCCAATGCTGCACGCACAAAACCTGTACACAGGCCCGGCCGGAGCCTCCGCTGTTATGGGCCTGGCCAATTGGCAGATACAGCGGGGCTCGACGGAGAGCAGCTTTCAGCTGCTGGCCTCAACCGCAGCGGGGCCTCAAGCCAGGTCTGAGGCCCGCCCGGATTCTTCCACTCCTGCAAAATCCGGCCCTGGAATATACCGTGACCCATACGGTCGCTATTCGCTCACCGTGCCTGACGGCTGGACAGCCGAGCCTCAGACCGGCTCCGGCGCGCTACAGTTGTCTTCCGGCCCCAGTTGGGCCATGTTCGTGACCGGCGGAGGTTCGGTGCCGCGCGACGTATCCCACCAGATCACTCAACAGATCCAGGCCCAGTTCACCGGCTTTCAACTGTTGAATGAAGGCGATCTCCAGATCAACGGACATGCCTCCCATGGCATCACCGCGACCGGCGTGAATCCCAAGGGCGCGCGCGTCTCCGTTCTCGTGTTGAGCATCAACGTGGGCAGCGGACACTTTCTGTCGATGATCTCTTCCGCTCCCATCGATCAGGCGCGGACTGTGAATGGCACAATCATGCAAATAGCGCAAAGCATCCGCTTCGGGGGCAAATGACAATGCGCCGCCATTATTTTTCTTGTAGCGCTGGAATCGGGATTACTGCCTTCGTTCTCTCCTGCGCGACGTCACTCGGAGCTCTTCAGTCTACGGAAACTCTCTACACAGACCCGGCTGGTGCGTTCACTGTCACCGCCCCCACCCATTGGCAGACTCACCGGGACCCAGGAAGCCCCATGGTCACCTTTGTCGACGAGGGATCCCAGTCTGCCGCCAGCATGGGGGTGATTCCAGAAAATACAGCTACTACCCCAACCGCCGCTGAGCGATTAGAGAAGATTGAAGCCAACCTTCCGAACCATTGCCCCCACGCCGAAATCCAAAAGCGCGGCCCTTCGACCCTGGGCGGCATAAGTGGAGCCTTCCTTCTTGTGAATTGCACTACCAGCAAGGGTGAAGTGGAAGTGATGAAGTTCACGGTGGCAGCGAAGCCTGGGCTGCTTCTGGTTTTCGACAGTGTTTCGCCTGGGCCGAACTATGAAGCCGTCCTCCCCACTCTCAACTTGATAGAGCACAGCCTCAAGCTGCCGGCGCTTGTCGAACCCGCAGCCCAAGAGGGTCAGGGAGGTCGCCCGGCTAGCGCGCGTTCCTCGGATCCAGCGCAATCCGGTTCCAACGCGCAGCCGCGATGATCACCGCGTCCACGATGGTTCCGGTCGAAATACGCACCCGTTGCGCTCCAGATACAGATTCACCGTGTCCAGGATTCGGCCGCATAACTCATGCTCTTCCAGCAAGTGGCGGAAACGAAGGATCGTCGTCTCTTCCGGTGCCTCGGCTTGGCCAAGGTCTACGCCCGCATAGCGCCGCAAGCACCGGCGCCCCGTAGAGCGCGTCCTCTGCGCCCGGATCGGGGAGCGAGAGCCACTGCTGCAAAAAAGTACACCGCAGCATGCTCGACAAGTCCACCGGCTGACGGCCATTATCGGCCTTCGGATAGTGCGGTTCGATCGGCGCTTCCAGCTTCTGCCGCGGAACCGCCGCTTCCATCACGTTCAAAACTCTTCCCGGCGGCTCCTCCGCGCGCACTTCTCAAACCTTCGGCTCACTGGCTAATGTTATCTGGCGCATCGCCTTCGCTCCCCTCCAGCAACTTTAGCTAAAGCCTATGCCCTCGCGCGTCTTCTGCAGAGATTGCGTTAGGATACAGCGTCTGGATTTGGAGTGAAATCCTATCCACTGCAGTAATCGGTGCGTAACGTGCGATACTCCCACGCAATTCTCGTCCCCCCCTGCTCACGATCCGTGATCCACAGGACTCTTTGCGAAGTAATCGCCAGTAAATCTCCAGGAACGTAAATAACCTTTCGAAGCAAATGCTTCCGTTGATATATTTTTTGGGGAGGAATAAACATCATCTCCTCTATTGTTTCATCCGTGTCTATTTCTTTTTCGAGTCTCTTCTGAAACTTGAACGCAATCCCATCTTCGATTTCTCTCGATCGTCCAAGAGATACCTTTCCCGGCGCGTTATGTGGCAGCCATCTACATCGAATCTGCTTCAATAAACCGCTTACTGTTCGGCTACTTTCCGAGCTGAAGAAGAATGTGCGATCGATCTGCGCAGTAAAAAAGCTTACCCAGCAGCGCAATAGGAATCTTCCCTGCTCCACCATTTGCAAGCCCGCTAAATCGATCCGCGCTACTGCCTGATGTGAAGATGGATGAGTATAAATCGTTAAACCGTGGTTTTCGAGCAGGAAGACCCTAGCTGGATGACTGCTTCCTTTGTGAACATCCGGGAATTGGTCCTGCGGCAGAAATATTCCGAACTCAAATGACAGGTTTTCGTTCTGTAGATCGAAATCAGCCGGCAAATCTCTGGCGGAACGGATCTGATAACTAAATCTGTATTGAGTGGAACTTACCGGCTCTTTCACAATTCTCATTCCTTGTACCTTCACAAGATGTACTCGACGCGCCAGGGAGAGCTGACACTGCGATGGCCCACCAACAGTAGCATAGCTTTAAGCGCTGAGTCCCTCTCCTCATCGCTGGTCAGATAACGTCGTAGCGCATCATGCTTGAGGGAGTAGCGCTGCATATCCTCCGCAACCCGCCGCAGGAGAAATGATTCGCGCTCCAAAAGCTGTTTCATCATTTCGGTATTGTCCAGATGCGCAGTCAGCAATCGAAGATGGATCAGGCAAATAGCGGAAAGCGAACTGAGGGATTGCATCGCGCTCGAGGAAAGCTTGTGGATAACAGACGCCAATGCTTCGGACTCGGATTTCAATCGCACGCGGCAGAGCGGACAACTTGTCTCCGTTGCCAGAAGCTGGGCAATGCCGGCCTGAACATCTTCCGGCGAAAGTTCTTTAGGGGCTCCCTCCGCAAACCATGCTGCCAGACGGTTGAGGAGTGCTGGATATGCTGAGCAGGTTCCTTGAGGAGAAGCGATGGATTCATATTGCCAGGTATGTAGGCTACAAAATCCACCTCGCTCCGCATGCTCATGCTGTACAGTCGGATTGGTAGCCAATTCGTATTGATAGCGGCGTAGAAAGTCAAAAGACTGTCGCTGGATATGCTCGCAAATTTCACATGGCTGAAACTTCAGTGAAGCAGTTATGGCCGCGGTTGACGATGCGGTGGCCGGTGCATAGTGATGAACATCGGGCTGCGCTTCAGAAATGTGAATCTTGAGTGTGTTCACTTGTTGCAGCAAACGCGCGACCTCTGCAGATTGACCGAGGTCGATAAGCAAATCAGCGACTCGATTGCACATCTGGAACAAAAACTCGCTGCTCTTCTCTGTAAGGAGAAATTGAAGAAGCTCGTCCTCTAAGTTGTGAAGGCCGCTGGCTTCGAGGTTATGCAAATCGTCTTTTTGTTTCCCCTCCAGCCCATCGCGTGCAGAGATCGAAAAAACGGCGGGGCGGTCATGCTCGAAGATTGCGCGCAGCTGATCTTGCACATACGACAGGGCCCGTTCCCGATCTTCTGTATTGACTGTGTCTTGCTTGTTCAGAACCACAAAGATCCGGCGCGCGCCGAATTGGAGACTCCTCGGAGAAATCGCACTTCATCCTCCGAGAGAGGACTCTCATAGCCGGTGACCAGGATGAACGCATCCGCCTCTGGCAAAAAGCTTTCCGTTGTCCGTGTGTTTTCCAGGATTGGAGAACCCAGGCCAGGGGTGTCCACGAAATAGGAACCGCGCCGGAGCACGTCCGATGGAAGTTGTACTTCCGCAACTTTGATCTTCTTGGAGTTCCCTGGATTGCCCGCCTGCGTAATGTAATCGGGTAATGCTTCTAATGGGATCTGCGATCTCATCCCACGGTCCTGATATTCAAGTACGACCTGCTCCTTGCTGCCATAGGTGACTGTAGTGATGACAGAGGTGAGTGGAACAATCCCAGTGGGAAGCCGGTCGCTGCCAATCACTGCATTCATCAGAGATGTCTTACCGCGGCTGAACCTGCCGACCACGACAAGGTTAAAGCGATCTTCCGCCAGACGAGCCTGCAAGTCGCGGATGCGTTGACGACGCTCATACTCTTCATTGGGAAGCAGGGCAGATGCTGACCGCAAAACCTCGGGAAGTTCAAACTTGCTATGCTCATACTCGCTCAGGTCCATCGTTAACGCCGCCCCATTCGGAAGTCAAGATAGAGAACATGAAACTTGATCTGATCGTCCATCCAGTATTTCGATTGGTGGGCCATCTTCACCATGTTCACGATGCTGCCAGGGTTGCCATCACTCGAACGCGCAATGGATTCGAGCGCGGCTTCGAGATTGGAAGCGAACAGTCTTGTTCGTTGCGCCTCATGGCGAGCGAATTCCAGAGCTATGGGCGATGGCCAATTCGTCACTTCCAGGCGTTCACTCTTGTCCGCGCATATCGGTTGCAGTGCGCCGATATCTTCCATATGTGGAGAGCGAGCACCTAAAAGCATCGGAGTGCGTCCGTAGTAGTTGAGTTCCTTGATGATCTTTGTAACAACACGAGACGGTCCTTTCAGATGGTCTAACACCAACAGAAAAGGCTGAGCGTCCAAAGCTCTGTTCAAGATACCCTTCAAAGAGGAAGTAGCCATCGTCGAAGTATTAGATGGAATGCCTCGTGCTCCTACTTGGCGCAGACTGTTGACGAGCGACAATAGCAGATCATGGGGTGAACGAGATTGCGAGATATAAAGCGCAAGAGGCTGCGTGCTAACGAAATCCTGAAGCAGGCGGGTTTTGCCCACCCCTTCTGGCCCATACACCAGGACAGATTTTCTCTGATGAGCTTGTGCCACCAACCGCGCAAGTTCGGCTCTTCGCTCGACGATCCGAAGATACTCCTCGGTTGATTCAGGTTCGATCTGGAACCGTTGCATCGCAAACTACCCCAATCAGTCAGTTGTGGTAGCGTGTTCTAAACAGCAACGCCCTTTTCCTGATAACGATTGTGCGCTGTCCGAAGGATTTCCTGAGCGCTCTGCCGGTCCTTCCAACCCAAAACCTCCGTCCGTTTCCCTTCAAGGTCTTTATAAATCGAGAAGAAATGCGCAACTTCAAGCAGAATTTGCGGCTGGACGTCGGTGTAGTTCTCGACACTGCTGAAGCGCGGATTACCTGTGGCGTACGCAAGGATCTTTTCATCCCGGATCCGCTGGTCGAGCATCTCAAACAAGCCAATGACGCGCGCCTCATAGATACAGCCGGGAAACGTCGGCGCATCCCCCAGAACCAGAATGTCTAGCGGGTCTCCATCTTCTGCAAGGGTCTGGGGAATAAATCCGTAATCCCCCGGGTAATGCACAGGCGAATAGAGGTTGCGGTCCAAGCGGAAGACGTGCAGTTCCTTGTCATATTCGTATTTATTGATCCCGCCCTGCGGAATCTCAATTACGGCTGTGACTATTTCTGGAGCTTTCGCACCGACAGGAAGATCGAGGTAGTTGGTCATCATCGCCCCTTTGCGCTGATCTCTGCGCAGGAGCAAAACAAAACTCCTACGCATTCTGTAGGAGTCATCAGCCGTCCGTGTCGGAGGGCGGTTAGAGGCGGATCCCTTCGCCTTGGCATATGGTACACATGGGAAATGCATGCTGCAAGCCCCCGGAATGTTCTGCCTTTCAAAGGAACAATTGAGGGAAATTGAATGGACCGCACCACAGCGCAAAATCCGAGAACAGGCAAACCGCTGATAAGCGCCAAACGTAAGAAGGCCCTCAAATTTGTCCTCATGATTGGTATTGTCAGCTTTTTTGCAGACTTCACCTACGAAGGATCGCGATCGATTACAGGACCATTTCTCCTGGTGCTCGGAGCCAGCGGAGCGGTGGTTAGCATGGCGGCCGGGTTCGGTGAACTGCTCGGATACGGCTTGCGATTTTTCTCAGGGCGTTTGAGCGAACGAACTGGAGAGTTTTGGCCGATCACCATCGTCGGCTACCTCGTACAGATGGCTGCGGTTCCGCTGCTCGCAGTCGCAGGAAATTGGCAGATCGCCGTCGGCCTAATCATGTTGGAACGCGTCGGCAAAGCGATCCGGAATCCACCCCGGGATGTCATGTTGTCCCATGCCGCGAAAGAGATGGGAATGGGCTGGGGTTTCGGGGTTCATGAAGCACTCGATCAATTTGGAGCGCTTTTTGGGCCGCTGCTGGTCGCACTAATCCTGGCCCGCCGGGGAGATTACCGCTTGGCATTCGGGACGCTTCTTGTGCCCGCAGTCATTACCATCATTCTCCTCCTCGTTGCCAGATTTGTGTATCCACGTCCTGAAAACCTAGAAACGAGGATTCAAAATTTACAGACTAAGGGATTTTCTCACTCGTTTTGGCTCTATCTGGCTGCGGCGGCTTTGGTTGCCGCGGGGTTCGCGGATTTCCAACTGGTCGCTTTTCACTTCGTAAAGGCTGGTGTTGTGACAAAGACCTGGGTTCCAGTCTTCTACTCGGTAGCGATGGCCGTGAGTGGGACGGGATCACTGCTGTTCGGCAAACTCTTTGACCGCTTTGGGATCGCCGTTCTTATCCCGTTGACATTAATCTCGGCCCTGTTTGCACCGCTCGTCTTTTTGGGAGGTTCCTGGCTGGCGCTCATCGGTGCCGCACTGTGGGGGCTGGGAATGGGAGTGCATGAATCGATTATCCCTGCGGCAGTTGCCACGATGGTGCCTGCGGATCGCAGGCCATCCGCTTACGGACTGTTTACTGGAACCTACGGAATTTCTTGGTTTTTGGGAAGCGCAATCATTGGCGTCTTATATGACCACTCGATCCCGGCGGTTATCGCGTTTTGCGTCATCGTCGAACTTGCCGCTATTCCTCTGTTTCTGAAAATCCGCTCGCGGCAGACACGTATACAGGAGCCAAGCCAGCCGTGAAGGGCCTTCAAAGAGAGCGAAACGAGTAAAATAAACTTGGTATCGAAAACTTGCGTGGTCTCGGGTTTTTTGATGCATGGGCGAGGGGGTTCGCCTGAACCGCTGCCGTGCCATCCTTGGACGGACAGATGATGACCCCTGGCGAGGTCCGTCAGGGAGTTTCTGAAACCCCTGCAACAACCCGCAATTTAGGATCTCGATGCGTCTCCTTGAACAAGGAACACGTCGTTTGAGAGAGAGTGGGGTTCAGTGAAGATAGCGATCGTCTCCGATATTCATGGAAATTTGGCGGCGTTGGAGGCATTCCCGGAAACCGATTGTGACCAGATATGGTGTATCGGCGATCTTGTGGACTACGGCCCCAAGCCACGCGAGGTTATCCACTGGGTAAAGAAGAACGCGAACGTTGCGGTACGAGGGAATCATGACAATGCCGTCGGGTTTGATGTGGACCCGCGATGTTCTCCGGCGTTCAGCGGTCTCGCCGATATAACAAAAACATATACCCTCGGAATTGTCAGCGAACAGGAACAGGAATATCTGAGGAAACTTCCAGCTTATGTGGAATTTAATGTGGGAGGCGCCAGCATCTACTGTGTACATGCTGTCCCCAGTGAACCTCTCTTCGGTTATTGTTCAGAGCAATCCGATCAATGGCAGCAGGAGGTAGATCGCATCTCTGTAGATGTGCTGGTGGTCGGGCATACCCATACTCCGTTCATTCGCGAGGTTCGCGGGACGCTGATTGTGAACCCAGGAAGTCTCGGCCAGCCCAAGACCGGACGACCGTTGGCCTGCTACGCCTTGTATGAAGACGGCAAATTCATACTTAAAGAATACGAATACCCGATCCAGGAAACAGAGGAGGCTATTCGCAATATGCCGATTTCTTCTCGAGATCGGGAAGCTTTGATCGCCGTTTTGCGCACGGGGACACCGCCGATGCAAGTTTTGGAGGCGAAAGAGGATCAATGAGCAGCGTCCCAATATCGCAGTTGGGCGATCCTCAGATTCAGCGTCTTGTTTCGGCCTTGGAGTCCCTTATAGACGGGGACCTGGCGGTGGATTTGCTCGTGGCGTGTGGAGAGCGGGCCGTTCCTGCTTTGGAAGAGCTATTACTTCGTGGTGCAGCAAGCACGATCGCACTGCCACGTTGCCGTGCCGCTCGAGGCCTGGGAGAATTGCACGCCTACAGCACCCTGCTTGCCTATTTTGAGGCGCGCGAACTACCCAGCGACCCTGCGGTCTTATTCGCCGAAGACGCCGTCAGAAGTGCGGTCGCACGCGAACTGCTACGTTGGAGGTCGGACGAAGTCTACCATGCGCTATTAAGAGCGGCGGCGCGGCGTGCAACGCTGGGCCTAATTGAAGCGCTAGGAGAGTTCCGCAGTGCTGAATCGATCCCACTCCTATTTGAAACCCTGGAAGACGATCTTTGCCGGAATCCTGCCGTGGATGCTCTGGTTAAAACGCCACAGGAGACGCGCCATTACGCGGTTCTCTCGCTGCGCGGGAAAACGGAAGCAAGCCTCATCGGTCCGGCTGCATTGCGCCGGCGCCGAGCAACAGCAGGGTTGCTTCAAACCATCGGTATTTCTAGAGAGGAATGGCTAGAGATAGGAGAATTGTTGCTCGGAGATGCGGATGCCTCAATTGTCTTGAGCGCCGCGGCGGCGGGCTTCGGTGTGGCCAATGAGAAGGAATATCCTCAAATTATATGGGCGCTGTTTCGTGTTGCAGACAAACTCAATTACGTTGAGGAAGAGCAGGTCATCCATCTGCTGGAAGAACACAAGATCCTAGCGGATGATGCGGCCATACAAGTCGCCAACCATTTGAGCGCGACGGAGAAACATCTGAACTGCCTATCTCCCACCTGGCGAATCCTATGGCGTCTTGGACAGATGAACGCTAAGAAGAAGAGCGCCGATGACGATGTGTAGTACTATTCCTTCGTGAGAAAGTGTTTACTGAACTAGTCGTGCGCAGTTTGCTATCACCGAGTCCAACAAATCAAGCGTCGTGATCTGATGTTGTGTTCCATGCGGCGGCGTACGAAGTACCGATTTGAAGCTTTCCGCTACAGCACTCACGCTCGCCTGCAAATCTTTGCCAAACGTATTTATGCTCTTCTCCAAGCGCTCGACATAGTCGTAGCGAATTCGACCGGCATTGTGATCCATAATTTCGTTAATACTCCTGTCAACCTTGCGGAATACGACAGGACGAAACAAAAAACGTGGCAGTAGAAGAATATACCTTTCTAGAGAATAGAAAATGGGATCTACCTTGTAGGAAAGATGGCTCTCCACGTCGAGGCTGCATACGATCGAGAACGGCTCGACGGGAATCTCGAAAAGTGTACTCACTGCCCGTTGAAGCCGATCGAGGATTCCATTGGCCTGGGCAACAAAACGATGGGTTAAAGAGTGGAGGTCGGATTCAATCCGTAAGTCTTCCTGCGCCCTCCATTTATAAAATGCTTCATCTACCATCTGCGCAAGGAATTCTTCAAGATCACGCCCCAAGCGTCGTCCAGTTTCACTGGAATGCTGCGCCTCAAATGTCTTGAGACTTTGCCGAAACTCGGGAATCACACTCTCCACATGAGACTTCAAATGCTCTTCCACCTGAGCCAGGATGTCCGCTGTTCGTTGGCGCAGCAAAACGTGGAGCTCACGAAGCTCCAATTCAGCCTGCACAACTAGTTGGTTAAGGGTTTGCTCCTTGCTGCTCAGCGCTTCCAGGCTCATTTTCTGGGCGCGGATTCCGACGGCCATTGCGAATCGCATTGCACGTGCGATGGAGATCACGTCCAAAGCTATCGAGCAAACAAGTACCTGATCCCTCTCTTTGGAAACAAACTCCATCAATCGCTCTTCAAAGTCTTCCATTCCGTTGCCGGAAGAAGCATCCTCCGATTGCTGCTTGGCGATGAGTGTTTGGCGTGCCGAGAGCGGAAATAGCTGAGGCGATTTAAACTGCAGTCGGTTTTCAAGTTCGTTCAAAAGAAAGTGGGATATCGAAGCGATTTCTGCTGGCGTGGCGAGGTCAATCTTGTTCAGGACGAAGAAGAATCTGGGGATATCGCCTTTGACATGCGCGAGAAATTCGGACTCAGCCTGAGTGATCGGCGGATCCATGGAGAGCACCACAATGGCGGCATCGATCTTTTCAAGGTAGCCTTCCGTTGTGCGGGTATTGTGGGTATGGGTCGATCCTATACCCGGGGTATCAATGAGAACGATTCCCGCCTGAAGAAGACAAGATGGATAGCTAACCTCGACCGCACCCACCTGCTTTTTGTTTCCCGGATTTCCAGCTTCCGTGATGTAGTCAGCCAGTTTTGTAATAGGAATCGCCTCGCTTTGACCCGTCGTGTATGTAATGGTCGCCGCTGGCCGCGCGCCGTATTTAATCTCTGTAATCGCCGCTGTAACGGGAAGAACTCCTGTCGGCAGAATTTCGGCGCCCAGGAGCGCGTTGACAAAGGAACTCTTACCTCGCTTCATCTGGCCGAGGACAGCGAGGTGGAACCGGTTGGAAGTGAGCTTTTGTTGCAGGGTCAGCAACTTGTCAAGCAGAGCATTCTTTCCGGCTTCGCGGCCGCAGACGCTGAGGAGCAATGCCATAGCGCGCTCGATCGACTGTCTTTCTTCCAACACCCCGCCGGTATTTTCGCTGATCGCAGTCATGCAAGCCTTCGGATTTATCTCACTGGCCCGCTGCGGTCTGGTCAGATTGCGTCTTTGAATAGCGAATCACCTGGACTCGCGACGTAGCCACCAACCCCTCGACGACCATTTCATCCAGAATCGGAATGAGCCTTTGGACCGCATCTTCTTTATCAATCACGCTGACCATGATTGGGGCATCTTTCGAGAACGACCAGGTTCCACTGCGATGGATTTTTGTGCTCGCTCCAAAACCTTCGATCCCGCGATACACGGTAGCGCCGGCGATTCCAAGCTCCTTACATTTATCGACAATTGCCTCGTAGAGCGGCTTCCCATGCCACTTATCGTCTTCTCCGAAGTGAATGCGCAGCATCCGTGCTTCATATTGCTCTTTCATGGCTGAACCTCACTCTTCTCCGGCAATTCGGATGCTTCGTTTGCATGTGCGCGGTGGGAGTACTTGATGATGTCCACATCGGATAGGACCACCAGCCCTTCGGCAACCATCTGTTCCACGGTGGGCAAGAAAGTGCGCAACTTCTCTTCCGTATCGATCACTGAGAGCATGATCGAGCTGTCGTGCGAAAGGTGAAGCGGTGCGTCTTTATGCATCCTGCGGTGCGCGCCATATCCAAGAATCCCCCGGTACACGGTAACTCCGGCGAGATCGTTTGCACGCATGGCGCGAACTAGAGCGTCATGAAGTGGTTTACCGCGCCATTGATCGTGTTCGCCGATGTAAATACGCATCAACTGCGCCTTTCCCTCGATCTTTACGTGGGTTGGAACAGAGGTTGGCTTTGGCTTCGAGATTTGGGCCGGTTTGGCAATGGTCGTGTCCTGCAATTCGATCATCCCAGATCCAGCCATTTCCTCAAGCTTTCCTAGAATCTCGTCCACCTTTTCGCGGGTTTCAATAAATTCGATCTTCACCGGCAGGTGGTCTGAAATGGCCACGAGCGAAGAGCTGTGCAGGTGATGGTCGGCGCCAAATCCGGCCACCCCTTTCAATACAGTCGCGCCTGAGACGCCGCGGAAATAGAGAAAATCGAGGATGCTTGCAGACGTCGATGCCCCATGATGGGTTGTGCCCTCGCTCAGATAAATGGAAACTTTCACAGCTTTTCCAGCCTTTAACATGTACGCCCCTTATGCGTGAAGTCCACGCTGTGATACCGGAAACTCTGTCGCTTGACCCAAAATCGGCAGAAAGGACGACCGGACTCCTGAAAGACCTGCAGGATGGAGTGGTACGGAATGATCTTGGTCGCTCTCATGAGACTGCCCTCGCAAGCAATACTCCACACCATACAGCGAGAAGCCCAAGATAAAAACTGAGTACCACATACAGAGCTGCCAGGACAAACCCACCCGTCTGGAGAGTGGCGAATGTTTCCCATTCAAACGTCGAAAACGTACTGTACGCGCCGACAAAGCCAACTGGGATCAAAAATCGCCATGCCGGATTCAACTCCGTGCGGCGTCCCAGGAACACCAGAGAAAAGCCTATGATCAGGCAAGCAGTGATATTGATTACGAATGTCCCGTAAGGGAATTTTGTTCCCATCCGATCGGCTATTGCTGCACCGACTCCGTAACGGGCGATGGCTCCGAGAGAGCCTCCAAGCGCAATGAAAAAGTATTTCTGCAAGTTTAATATCTCCTTACTTAAGCGCGACTCTCCGCGCGCTTAGGCTTACTGGCCGAATCCCAGCCCACGAGCATGGCTTCATCTTCCTCAAGCTGGCCAAGATCGATCACTTTTTCAGAGGTTCCGATCATGCGATGGATCTGTACACGATAAGCATCCGCATAAGAATTCACCAGAGTTTCAAGCTTGTGTACAACCTGCCTGCTCCATTGCGACAGTGCTAGAACGTAGAGGCGAAGTTCTTGCTTTAATGGGGAACCGATCGAACTGTCCAGGCTCTCTTTGAGTCTCGAGCGCGCGATGCCTTCTCCGAAGAACCTCCAGTATCCAAGACTGAATGGTTTTGGAACGGCAGCCAATTCAAAACGCGGCATATTACGTAAGAACGACGCGAAATCGTCGTTCGAAGGGACGTCCGTTCGACCCATTTCTCCGGCGACCCTGTTCAGGCTGTCTATGGCATGCGTCCCTACGGAGCGCAACCTTTCAATCGGCGGTTGCACGAGATTCCATACTGCCTCATGGATCCACTCGGAGAGTTGTTTGGACTGCAGATGGTTCCCCGAATTGATGCGCAACCACTCCATGGCTTGGTTAGCCACCGCATCCAAGACAACGTTTGGCGTTTTGCCAAACTCACGAAAACTCTGCTCGAGCGATGTACTCTGCTCGCCCACTTCTCCCGTTACCAATCGCAAAGTTGACTCGATATCCGCAACATCCAATTTCCTTGGCAAAGCTGCAACTCGCTTCTCGCGGTTGAGGGTACTTTCCAGGGCGGATGTGACGGCTTCGCGGAGCGCACCTATTTTTCTGGCTACAGAAGCCTCTCGTAAAACCCGGGCTTGATTAAAGCGTGGAACCAGGTCTTGCTCAAAAAATTGGTCGAGCATCTTCAACTTGTCCGGCAACGCGCTTACGGGATGGATCACCACGTCGAGACCAAGTTCATGCTTTACGTGTTCCTGGATATACCCGATCGCCCGATGAAGGTCGACTTCCGAAAGCAAATCCGATTTACTGAGGAGAACCAGGGCCGGAATGCCAGCCTCGTAGAGAAGCCGAAGTGTTCCAATATCTTCTTCATTCAGCGTCGTCCCCGCGTCGATCAAAAGAAGGGCGAGATCGCAGGAGGGGAGGTAAGCCAGTGTTTCCGCCGCTCCACGCTTTGCCAGTGACCCCAATCCCGGCGTATCCACCAAAAGGATGCCCTCTTTCAGACGGGGGGAAGGAACCTCTACGACGGCTCGCGCTACGTTTTTCAAGTTGCCAGGATTTCCGCGTTCGCTGATGAGTTGGCCCAGTTCTTCCATCGATACCAGCGCACTGCGGCCATCGCCGTAAGACACGGCAGCCTTGAGAGTGGCGCCATAGCGAAGTTTCGTTGGAACCGCTGTGATTGGATTAATGCCAACCGGCAACACGTCTGTTCCGAGCAGAGCGTTCAGCAGCGAAGACTTCCCGGAGCTAACTCGCCCGAAGAGTGCGACCTCAAAGCTGTCTTCTTCCATCCGGGCGGCAAGCGCGTCGATTCTTGGTCTGAACTCGACCAGGCCATTGCGGTCTACTATCTGCTCCAGCAGGCGGAGCAGTCCTACATCATAGCCGGTTCTCTCAAGTTGCTGGAGGCGCTTCTCAAGGTCTTTGCCGAATGCCTGCTTGAGATAGTTCTGCATACCGTCGACCAGCGAACGAAGTTCATGCACAACCCCATTCAGTTCATCCACTGCGTCTTCCGGGACCGCACCATAGCCCTTCATGTACTTCGGCTTTAATTCTTCAATCGCAATATCGACGAACGCCAGATAACTTAGAACTGCTCGCGTCGCCGGGATGTCCGGGATATTCGGCTCCATATTTTGCCAGGAGAGCGTGCGAACCAGTTGAGATCGGATTCTACGGATATAGTCCTCAAGCACCCGAATCTGCGCCGAACTGACATCTACTATGTGACGAAGAAAAGGCGACTGGCTAGTCGCCTGTTGGAGAATGTCGTCGATGTCGGAGAGCAGCTTATCGATGTACCGGCATGAAGTTGCAAGGCGTCGCTGCTGATTCTCGTTCAGTTCGCCAGGGTGTCGTTGCATCGTGGTGTTCCGCTTCTGTTCGTGCATAACTCCTCCAAGTGGATAAAACCTTCGAGGAGTCGTCCGCCCAAGGAGCGTTTCGGTGGACTCCAACACATGTAAGACTCATCAGGCTTCTACTTGTTGCTTTTGACCAAGCTTTCTCGACTGCGAAGGTCTTCTCCACCGGTCATAGATGCTCGCTCCCGCATAGTGTGCTTTGGCCCCTAGCTCGCGTTCAATGGCCAGCAACCGGTTATATTTAGCGGTACGTTCACCGCGACTAGCGGAGCCTGTCTTGATCTGCCCTGCTCCGGTTGCTACCGCCAGATCCGCAATACTTGTGTCATCTGTCTCGCCGGAACGGTGCGAAATAACTGCTCCATATCCATGCTCTCTTGCAAGCGCAATACATTCAAGCGTTTCTGTAACGGTCCCAATCTGGTTCAGCTTGATCAGAATCGCGTTTGCAATTCCGTCTTCGATGCCACGACGAAACAGTTCTGTATTCGTAACAAAGTTATCGTCGCCGACGAGTTGGATCTGGCCGCCTAGCTCTCGGGTCAACAGTTGCCAGCCCTGTCGATCCTCTTCGCCGAGTCCATCCTCCAGCGACCAGATCTCCGGGTACTTATGCAGCCATTCTTTCCAGAGCGCAACCATTTCAGCAGGTTCTTTGCGGCTCTGGTCGGATTTACGGAAGAAGTATGCTCCGCCTTCAAAAAACTCGCTGGCGGCCGGATCGATCATGACCGCGATGTCTTCGCCAGGCTTGTATCCTGCTTTGTGGATCGCCTCCAGAATCAGCTCGATCGCTTCTTCATTCGATTTCAATTCAGGAGCGAAACCACCTTCGTCGCCGACTGCTGTGCTATATCCCTTCGACTGCAGAACGGACTTCAGGGCGTGGAAAGTTTCGACCGCAAACCTCAATCCTTCCCCAAAAGAAGGAGCACCAACAGGGGAAATCATGAATTCCTGGAAATCGACACTGTTGTCGGCATGCCTGCCGCCATTCAAAACATTGAGCATTGGAGTGGGGAGGATGTAGTTTGTACCGCTACTGAGGTGCGCGTACAGGGGTAGGCCACGATCCTCCGCGGCTGCACGAGCCGAAGCTAAGGAAACACCAAGAATGGCATTCGCGCCCAGGCGCGATTTATTTGGCGTTCCATCAAGTTTGCAGAGTACTGCATCCAAGACTTCCTGTTCTTTTGGGTCCATACCGCGAACGGCCTGCAATATCTCGCCTTGTACAAATGCGCAGGCTTTCAGTACACCTTTGCCGCCATAACGCTGCTTGTTCCCATCTCTCAATTCCACTGCTTCATTTTTGCCAGTGGATGCTCCAGATGGAATCTTGGCTGTCGCCTTGACACCATTGTTCAAAGTGACAGTCACTTCGAGAGTGGGATTCCCACGGGAATCCAGAATTTCGAGGGCTTCGAGTGTTTTTATGTTAGCCATTGCTTAGTCTTTCCCCGCCGTTAGGTCGTCAGTTGTGATTCGTTCGATTACTCGTTTTCAATGGGAGCCGTGAGCGATAAAGGTCGAGTTGCGCCACCGTGCGTTGGATCGGGCAGGAGGCAATAGTTGCGCTTGCGACTCACTCCGCAATCCAGCGAGCTGCGCGCGCACGGGCAGAGCCTCGAAGGATTCAAAGTCTCTGTCGATGTCGGCAAGCTTCGTGATCTTCATGTCCCAATGCCCTGCGAGTGCCTCACCAAAAACAGAATGGCCGGCGAATTTTAATTTCAGGTTTTGAACAGGGATCACACTGTAGACATGACCCCGCGACAGAATTCCCTGTCAGGAGTCATCATCTGTCCGGCTGATTCGGAAGGACAGCGGTTAAGGGTGAACTCCTTCACCACAGCACACTGTCAAGTTAAGATGCGGAAACCATCGCTGTCAACTCCGACGAGGGAGCCGTTCCGCGGCTCCTTGTATCACGAGCGAACGACGGCACAACTTCATACGGGAGTGAATCCCTTGACAAACTCGAGGCGCGAGTCCCAAAATTGGGAGTCAAACAATTCGCTTGCGGTGATGAAGTCCACCCTATAACCGCCTTCATGGCTGATGACTCCTACCCCATGAGGGAGCCACGCCATGAAGAAGACTGCGAATGTCCCCAGCCGAGGCCTTAAGAGCGCCTGCTTTCCGGTTCTCGATTTGCGTGTTTTCTATCAACGGGATAGCGGAGGAGCGGCGTGATCCTCTCCAACATTCTGCTGCAAATTGGGCAGGTTTTGTGTGTCCTCCTGTTGGCGCCTCTCCTGCAAGGCTTCATTTTGAAGGCGGAGGAGCGGGTTCAACGAAGCCGTGGCCCCAGCATTTTGCAGCCGTACCGCGACCTCTGGAAGTTCTTCCATAAACAATCTGTCGTGCCGGAGTCGGCATCCTGGATTTATTTCATCGCTCCGTTCGTTTCTTTTACGGCGATGCTGATGGTGCCCCTGCTGATCCCCGTCCTCACCGACAGGCCGTTGCCGCTCTCAAATATGGGCGACCTGCTGGGCGGAGGAATGGTCCTGACACTCGGCTCATTCGCCATCATTCTCGCTGGACTGGACACGGGGAATGCCTACGGCGGGATTGGTTCAAGCCGCACAGCAATGCTGGCAATCCTCGCGGAGCCGACCCTGATTCTGGTTTTTGTTGGGATCAGTTTCCTCGCCAAATCAATGCTGCCTTTTGTCGTCAATCATCTGTTGCTGGGAAGCGCTTCCGCCTATTGGAGTCCTGCGCACTTGTTCCTGATATTGGCATTTTTTGCGCTGCTACTGGTTGAGACCGATCGTCTCCCAATACACTCCAGCACGCATTTTGAAATCTATATGATCGACGAGGCCCGCATCCTCGAATACTCCGGTCCGTTGTTTGCCTTGTTGAAATGGGCTTCCATGATGAAGCAGTTCATCCTCTACACCATCTTTTGCAATGTGTTTTTGCTTCCGTGGGGAATGTCGCAGTTGGGGACCCCATTTGGACAACTTGGCTCCATCGCATCATTGCTGCTCAAGTTCCTGCTCATCGCTTTGACCGTCGTGGTCGTAGAAACAGTGCAGTCGCGTCTTCGGTTCTACCGCTATCAGGAACCGTTGGCCGCGGCATTTCTTTTCGCTGTGCTCGCAATTGTTTCGAGCCAGTTGCTCTGAGGAGGTTTCGATGTCCCTGACGCATTTGAATTCGTTGCAGGCATCCATCTTCAGTTCACTGGCGATCGTGAGCCTGCTGCTCACTTTCGTGATGCTGGGGTCACACTGGCTGCGCAATTACGTATATGCGTTCGCAGTCCAATCGTGGTTGATCGCTGCGCTCTCCGCGGCAGTGGGGTATTTCTCTGGATATCCAGAACTTTATGTGATCGCGGCACTCACGGCACTTTTCCGAGGCCTGGTATTGCCCTACCTGCTGATGCGCATCGTTGACAGATTACATGTGAAACGTGAAATCCATGCAGTCCTGCAACCAAGTTCAGGCCTGGTGGTCGGCGCCTTTCTGGTGATGTTTGCGTTTGTGATTGCCAACCATATGACCCGGCAAACTACCTCCGCCGCTCACGTGGTGGTGCTCGCCCTCACCATCATGCTCTCGATGAAGTTCATTGGCTTCCTGATGCTTTCGGTTCGAGACGAGGCAGTCAGCCAGATTCTCGGCCTGCTCGTGTTGGAGAATGGCATCTTCCTCGGGTCGCAGATTCTCGTGCCGGGCATGCCGTTGCTCATCGAGATCGTCATCCTTTTCGATCTGCTCATTGTGGTGGCGTGCTTTGGCATATTGGTTCGCTATCTGGTGGTACATGCAGGCACAACCAGCAGCCGTCAACTGAATCGACTCGTAGGCTGAGGTTCATGGCACAGCATCTGCTTTTCGTATTGTTTCTCGCGCCGCTCGCAGCTATTGTGCTGTCGCTGATCTTGCGCCACTCCCGTGTTGCGGAATATGCGACAGTCGCCGCGGCGATTATCGATCTCGCCGTCAGCGTGCCGCTGGTCATGCAAACGTTGTCTGGCCCTGTCATTTTCTGGCACAGCTACATTCGGGTCGACACGCTGGGTACGTGGGTCGCTCTCTGCATTTCAATTGTCTACGCGCTCTCTTCAATTTATGCCGTCGGTTATATGCGGATCCTTGATGAGGAGGAGCGCCTGCCGTTGTTCTATGCATTGTTTTCAGGCTTCGCCTTCACCATGCTGGCGGCCTGCGTCATGAACAATGTCGGAGTCTTCTGGATTGCGATTGAACTGACGACCCTCATCAGCACCTTTTTGGTGGGCTTCGAGCGCGAAGCGGAAAGCACAGAAGCTGCATGGAAATACATCATTGTCGTCTCCGGCGGTATTACACTGGCATTGCTGGGTACGGTGCTCTTCTACTGGGGCGGGTCATTCGTATTGGGACCGAGATACGCGATGACCTGGGCCGCCCTCCATAGATCGGCGTCACGGGTCTACCAGCCTCTCCTGCTCATGTCATTTCTGCTGGCCCTGGTCGGTTACGGGACCAAGGCGGGTTTAGCCCCCATGCACACCTGGCTGCCGGACGCGCACAGTGAATCTCCCGCGCCGGTTTCCGCCATGCTGTCCGGTGCCTTGCTGAATGCATCCATGCTGGGCATCGCACGCTTTCTCAGCGTGGTCAGTGGAACATCCGTCAGCCGGTTTGCACATACCGCAATGGTCGTGTTCGGCATCTTCTCTTTCGTACTTGCAGCGCTCTTTATTGTGCGGCAATCGGGCATCAAGCGGTTGATGGCGTATTCCAGCGTGGAACACATTGGCGTACAAGCGCTCGGCCTTGGCTTTGGCGGCGTGCTCGGCGTGGCGGGCGCTTTTTACCACATGCTCAACCATTCCCTGAACAAGTCGCTGATGTTCTTCGGCGCCGGCAATGCGATGCGCGCCTATGGAACCAAAGAAATCCCAGGCATCCGCCACGTGTTGAAGACGTTTCCGGTGAGTGGAACGCTATGGCTGCTGGGCGCGGTGGGCATCGCGGGAGCGCCGCCATTCGCGCTGTTTCTAAGCGAATTCACCATCCTGCGTGCCGGAATCGCCGGGCCCTATCGTTGGGCAGCGGTGTTGTTCGTGGTGTTTCTGATCGTCGTTTTTGTCGGTTTCCTCGCCCACTTTCGAGCCATGTATTTTGACGAAGCCTCTGAAGAACAATTACCGCAGGTACGTCGCCTGCCCTGGGTCGTCTGGCGAACTCTTCCGATGTGGCTGGCTTTCCTGCCAATCTTGGTTCTGGGGCTTTGGTGGCCGCACGGCTTGTGGGATGTCTTTCTGAAGATATCGGTTGCAATGGCAGGGGGTGGCCAATGAGAGGCGCGACGGAACACACAATTCTGCCAAACGAGCTGCCGCACGCATGCCAGCACCTTATGGAAGACGGCGCCCGTCTGCAGATGGCCTACGCATGGTTCCCGGAGCCTGGCAAATCTCCTGAAGTTATTTATCTCGCGGCGCATGGCCCTCACGAGCCGTTCTCGCTGCTGCGATGCCGGCTTGCAGAAGGCTCAAACGAGCTCCCGTCGCTCGCAACGAAAATTCCGCTCCTCGGCTGGTATGAGCGCGAAATCACAGACCTGTGCGGAATTTCTTTTCGAGGTCATCCAGAGCCGCGCCCACTTGTGTTGCACGAAGGCGCTCATCCGGTGATGCCGCCGCTCGACCCGCGCTACCCGAAAGGGGAGTTGATGCCATACACCCCGGAACCGTGGGATTTGCCGCCGGTAGAGGGCGACGATGTCCAGATATTGCCGTTTGGCCCGGTGCGGGCGGATGTACTCGAATCGGCACAGATCGTCTTCTACTACATCGGCGAAGCCATCCTGCATTGTCACCCGCGTCTCTTCTTCAAACATCGCGGGATGGAAAAGCGGTTTGAAGGACTGTCACCCAGTCTCGGCGTGTTGATTGCTGAACGCATTTCCGGTGTGGACAGCGTCGCTCATGCGCTCGCCTTCTGTCAGGCGGTTGAAGCAGCCTGTGGATGTGAGGTCCCCAAGCGGGCGCTCTATTTGCGGACCATTCTGGCGGAGTTAGAGCGGCTCTACAATCACCTCTACTTCCTCGGCCATCTATGCCATACCACATCGCTCAAGGTGGGCGAAGCACAGGGCAAGCTTCTCGCGGAACAATGCAAGCAGATAAATGGAGTTTTCACCGGAAGCCGATTCTTGCGCGGGCTGATCAAGCCCGGTGGTCTGCGGCGCGATCTCGATTTGCGCGACTTGTCCAAACGCCTGCGTGCGTTGGAACCCGATATCGCTTCCTACATGTCAACTCTTGAAAATACGAACAGCCATCTCGACCGGCTGATCACAACCGGGCATTTGTCACACCAGACCGCGTTCGACGAGGGCGCGACAGGTCCAATCAAGCGTGCCTCCGGCATCCAGCACGATTTACGCTCCGACCATCCTTATGCTGCCTACGGCCGCCTCTCGATGAAGATTCCCCTACGCACAGAGGGTGATGCCAATGCCCGCTCCCTGATTCGCATGGAAGAGATACGCGAAAGTATTGGCCTTTTGCTGACGGCGCTGGAAAACATCCCGGAAGGCCCCGTGGAGACTACGATCTCATGGCCGTCCGGTGGGGAAGGCCTCGGGTGGTGCGAAGGCCCACGAGGATCGACCTACTACTGCGTGCATTTCGATGGGGAGGGAAAATTAGCGCGAGTCAAGGTAAAATCCGCTTCCTTTTCCAACTGGCGGGTATTTCCGTTCACGGTGCACGACACAAACATGATGGACTATGCGATCAACGAGGCAAGTTTCGGCCTGACAATGGCTGGCTGCGATCGCTAGAGATTGGAGAAAAGATATGCCGATCTGGACACTCTACGGCCTGAAGCGCGGAGTCGCCACAAGTTCATGGCCTGGCAATAAGAATGCCGAAATGCAGCCCGGGGTGCTTGGCTTACCCCGCTTCCAGCCGGATCGCTGCCAGGAAAATTGCCGTGCGTGTGCGGAAGTTTGTCTGCCCGGAGCCATCGGCATTGAAACCGGGCGAGAAGGCGAGAGGCTTACCCTCGATTACGGAAAATGTATCGGATGTCAGCTATGTACGGAGTCCTGCCCCAACGACGCGCTGGTGAAATCGGAAGACTGGGCTTTTGGCGTACGAAGCCGCGAAGATCTGGTCTGGGCGGAAGCATTGGCCTCACAACCCGCGCAGGAACTGACAAAAAACATTCAGAAATGTTTTGGCCGCAGCCTGCATATCCGGCACGTCGATGCAGGTTCCTGCAACGGATGCGAATCCGAATTGCAGGCGCTGAATAATCCCTATTACAACCTCCATCGACTGGGAATCTTCTTTACCCCATCGCCTCGCTTTGCCGACTTGTTGCTGGTCACCGGATCGGTCACCTATGCAATGCGCGACCCGCTGCTCGAAACCTACAACGCCATGCCCGAACCGCGATGGGTCATGGCCATGGGAACCTGCGCGATTTCGGGGGGTGCAACAGGTGGGGGCTATAGCTGCGGGCACGGCGTTGAAGGGATCCTGCCCGTCGATATTTATGTGCCCGGATGTCCGCCCAATCCAGCGGCGATGATCCACGCCTTGCTTCTGCTGCTAAACCGCGCGGCACAGCACGTGCAAGGAGGCCATTTTGCAAAATGAATTGCTAATCGCAATGGCCGCGCTTTGGGGCGCGTCGTTTTTGGCCGCTTTGCTTGAGCAAAGCGGGAAGCTGGCGCGCATGGGAATCGCGCTCGGATGTGCCTCCGGGATCGCCGCGTGCTTGATGAATCTTCCAGGAGCAACGCCCGTCTTTTCGCTGGGGTTCTGCCTCGCCGACACGCCGGTGCAATTTCATCTGACAGCCGGTGCATCCTGGCTCTTGCTTTTCGGTCTGCTACCTGCACTCTTTGCCGCTGGCTTGAATACCACCGCGACCTCGAACCCCTCGAAAAGATACTGGCTTGCCGGGCTCGCTCTCACCCTCCTCGGTGCACTCGGCGTTTTTGGGCTGCAGGATGCGATGTCCTTCCTGATTGCATGGGAGGTGATGAGTGTCGGCGGTGCCGCCATGATCCTGGGCGAAGGGCTTTCGCAGCGCTCCGGCAGGCCAATGCTCTTCATGCTGTCGCTGCTGGAAGTCGGCGCAGTTGCAATTCTGCTCGCGCTTCTCCTCCTTGGGAATCAAGCAGGGTCCTCGGCATTCGTAAGCTTTGCGGCGCCACACTCTTTCTCGACCCCAGGCACACTTCTTATTGGCCTGCTGCTGCTGTTCGGTTTTGGGGCCAAGCTTGGTGTGCTGCCGTTCTACGAATGGTTTCCGGCAGCGTATGGCTCCGGCAGCGGTGCGACGGGAGTCATTTTCTCCGGCATCGTGCTCAATGCCGCGTTCTACGCGCTGGCGCGAGGCGTACTCGAATGGCTGCCTCGTACCGGAGCGTGGGCGATGAGCATTGCCATCCTCATGATCGTTGCCGGTATCGTCAGCGCGATCCTGACCATCCTCAATGCGTTTCAGGAAGAGGATTGGCGGCGTCTGTTGAGCCTTTCCTCGGCGGAAAATGCTGGCGTGGCCGTGGCAATCCTGGGCGCTTCCTTATTGTTCGCGATCAACGGGCTACCCGGCCCAGCGGGTTTGGCATGGATCGTATGCCTATTGCACCTGGCAGGCCACAGTTTGGCGAAAGGAACTCTCTTCCTCACTGCTGACGGAGTGTATTCCGTCAATGGCAGCTATACGATTCGACAGACTGGACTGCTGCGAAACACCTCGGCCTTCTTTGGAATCGGTGCGCTTTTTGCCACAATGAGTCTCGCCGCAATGCCTCCGCAGGCCGGCTTTGTCAGTGAATGGTATGCGTTTCAGACGCTCTTCCAAGGCATACAAATCAAGGATATCGTTGGCAGGCTGACCATTGCCTTGGCTGCAGCTGGGCTGGCGCTGGTGGTGGCTATCGCTTTGGCGACCTTCGCCAAACTCTTCGGCATCGGCATGCTTGGAGATGGACATACCCATCCCTCGCACCTCTCTCCGGCGCGATGCGGCAGTGTCTTTTTTCTCGGCTTATGCGTGCTGGGGCTGGCGATAGGCATGCCGTGGTGGATGCAAGCGCTCGGACAAGGCAGCCAGTCATTGTTTGGAATCAATGCCGCTGTTCACATGAAGGCCGGCTGGATTCTAATTCCCCTGAACGGGGACTTCGCCTTCATTTCACCCACGAAGATGATCATTGCCGGTCCGCTATTAGCGTTAATCCCAATTGTCCTTTTCCTCTTCGGCCGGAGGCGGTTCCGGCTTCGCCGTGTGCCGGTATGGTCAGGAGGCCGTCGTGAGAATGCGCGCCGCATCGCCACGACTTCGCTGGCATTCTCTAATGCCCTGCGAACGTTCTATGGATTCATTTACGGGCCAACCCACAATCTGGAGCGAGAGTACGATCACGGGCCATACTTCGTGAAACGCTTGATCTTCAATCAAGAAGTTGCCCCAATTTTCGGACCCTATCTGTTCGCGCCGCTGACTCGCCTGGTCAGAAAAGCTGCCCAAAAGATCAGCGTCCTACAATCTGGCTATTTAAATTTTTACAATGCACTGATCGGAATACTTCTGGTCCTGATTCTTGGATTGGCCTTGATTTACAAGTAGGCATTTTCCATGCATTGATGGCCACGAACTCCGGGCCATTGTTTATCCAGATTGACGAGTTGCCATAGGTGGTAACCGCTTGAATCAGCGTGGCCCACTGCTGCTGCCCCAGATCGCTGTAGGTCGCTAACGGTGACTCTCACACCAACAGCACTGAGTTTCCCGACAACGAAGATTGGGACAACTTAGACCTCGCAGAAGGTCACACTGAAAGACAGCGGCACGGAGACGCTTACGATCTCTTCGGTCCAATCGACGGGGACATCTGCTTCCTCGTTTCAGGTCACGTCCAAAACGTGTGGAACGACACTAGCTGCCGATGGAAGCTGCACTGTTTCATTGGCATTCAAGCCGACCGCAGCGAGCTCCATGTCGGCCGCCATTCACGTTACCCACAATGCAACTGGCTCGCCTCAAAGCATAACGGTCAGCGGTACGAGCCACAATTGAAGCGCCGCGGCGGGGGACGCCGTGCTAGTAAAGGCCGTCCGTTGCCGTGGACCTGGGTGTCTCTGATCCATGTGTTGTCGGTGGCGGTTGTTGATTGATTGGTGGACCTGATCGGGATCGAACCGACGACCTCTTCCATGCCATGGAAGCGCGCTCCCAGCTGCGCCACAGGCCCACAAAGGAAAACTTTCCGCAGTTTACACGAGCTGGCGCTGGCCCGGAAATAAATCGCTGCACCGCAAAATACAGATTATTGCCTGCGATGGGAGTCTCTGCACGCGATCAAAGCCAAAGACGCGACCACGCTCTACCGCGTTGCATATTTCTGTCGAGGATGAACCGGCCCATCGTGTCGAGGCGCGCCAACCGAATGAACAATTCGGCCTCTACGCGACGACTTCGATCCCCATCGAACGCGCCGTGCCCTTGATGGACTGGACGGCCGCTTCGATCGAGGCCGCGTTCAGATCCGGCATCTTTTGCTTGGCGATCTCGGCAACCTGCTTCTCGGTCACCTTGCCGACTTTGTCCTTGTTGGGAGCACCCGCGCCCTTGGCCACGCCCGCCGCCTTCTTCAGCAGCACCGCCGCCGGCGGAGTCTTGGTGATGAAGGTGAAGCTGCGGTCGGTGTAAACCGTAATGACCACTGGAATCACCAGTCCGGCCATGTCGGGCGTAGCCGTGCGCGCGTTGAACTGCTTGCAGAACTCCATGATGTTAACCTGCGCCTGGCCCAGAGCGGGGCCCACCGGAGGCGCCGGGGTCGCCTTGTTGGCGACAATCTGGAGCTTCACCTGCGTCTGAACTTTTTTTACTGGAGGCATTGCCGAATCCCTTTCCTACGCAGCCCTGAACGTCTGCTCTTACGCGATTTTCTCTACTTTGCTGAACTCAAGTTCGACCGGCGTCGAGCGTCCGAAGATGGTCACCATCACCTTCATCGTTTCGCGGTCCTCGTTCACTTCATCCACCACCCCGTTGAAGTTGGCAAACGGCCCTTCGGTGATCTTCACGGATTCGTTCTTCTCGAACTTCACCTTCATCCGCGGCTTGTCTTTCGACACGTCGGAACGGAACAGGATCGAACTGATCTCCTCTTCGGTCAGCGCCACCGGCTTGTCGCCCGTGCCCAGAAAACCCGTCACCCGGGGCGTGTTCTTCACCAGATGCCAGATCTCATTGTCGAGGTCCATTTCGACCAGCACGTATCCCGGTAGAAAGACCCGCTCGATCGTGTACTTCTTGCCGTTGCGGATTTCCGTCACCGGCTCGGTCGGCACCATGATCCGTCCGATGCGGTCGTGCAGCCCGTAGGCCTGCACCCGGCTCTCGATCGACTCCCGCACCTTGCGCTCAAAGCCGGAATACGCATGGATGATGTACCAGCGGAAGCGCTCGTTGACGGGAGGCGCCAGTTCGGGGATTGTCTCCCCGGGTGCCTGTCCGGTCTCCTGCTGCGCTTCGTCTTTTACTTCCTCTGCCATCCACTCACCTTCCGTTGGGACCGTTCTTAGTGCGTCAGAAATGCCAGCAGCGACTGGATCGCCCGGCCGAAGATCGCGTCCACCACATAAAAATACGCCGCAAACAGAAACACGGTGATGATGACGACGATCGTCGTCGATTGCACTTCATCGCGCGACGGCGTCACCACCTTATGCATCTCACTGCGAACTTCTTTGAGGAAGTTCCAGAATCGTTCCGGTTGTTGCCGCCATCGCGGAGTCGTCGAACGGGAGTCTCCGGAGACAGCGATTGCCTTTGCCATAAATACTTCCTTCTTGTGAGTCCGCTCGGTTCCGCATCGCTCCGGAATGTCTCGATCGGCTGCGCCAGCCTGGGAAAAAGCTGGCAGGGGCGGAGGGATTCGAACCCCCAAGTCCGGTTTTGGAGACCAGCAGTTTAACCGTTGAGCTTACGCCCCTACATCTGGTGAAAAGCCGCGGCTACTTGGTTTCCTTGTGTGCCGTGTGCTTGCGACAGCGATTGCAGAACTTGGAAAGCTCCAGCCTGCCGGTCGTCGTCTTCTTGTTCTTGGTCGTCGAGTAATTCCGCTCTTTACACTCTGGACATTGCAATGTGATAATTTCGCGCATCTTTCTATCCTATCCGATTTTAACTTACTTGGCTTGGAGCAGGCCCTCTCATCCACATGCTGGCACTACTACCCTTCGGCATGATCCAATGAAATCGTGCCGAAGGCTTTAGATCGGGCCTATTGGTTGGGCGAACAGTGGCCTCAAGCACATCTTGCTGGAGCACCTCAATCACCACAGAAAAATCCCCGGCCTCAAACTCCCGAGGTGTAGTCTTATCGAAATTTTGGTCTCTCATCAGATCCGCAATCACGAGCGCTGAGAGGTCCTCTTTACTCGGAAATCCGTTTCTGCTGTGGGAGCAGTTCAACAAATCGAAGGAAAAGCGAGTCAGGGCGTTCACGCATTGATGAATCACATTCAACCTCCGCCCTTTCATTCTATCCACGCCAGTCACACCTTTTACTTCAAAATCTCCGCAATCGCTCCGGCGCCGACCGTCCGGCCGCCCTCGCGAATCGCGAACCGCAGGCCCTTCTCCATCGCTACCGGCGTAATCAGCTCGATCTCCAGCGCGACGTTGTCTCCCGGCATCACCATCTCCGTGCCTTCCGGCAGCTTCGCCACTCCGGTCACGTCCGTGGTCCGGAAGTAGAACTGCGGCCGATAGCCGTTGAAGAACGGCGTGTGCCGACCGCCCTCTTCCTTGCTCAACACGTAAATCTCTGCCTTGAACTTGGTGTGCGGCGTAATCGAGCCGGTCTTGGCCAGCACCATTCCGCGCTCCACGTCCTCCTTCGGAATGCCGCGCAGCAACAGGCCCGCATTGTCGCCCGCCAGACCTTCATCCAGCTGCTTCTTGAACATCTCGACCCCGGTGACGACCGTCTTGCGGGTTTCGCGGAAGCCGACAATCTCCGTCTCCTCGCCCACCTTCACCTTGCCCCGCTCAATCCTGCCCGTTACCACCGTGCCCCGGCCGGAGATCGAGAAGAT
>Ga0208717_1000092_pt1 | contig 49845 bp, 50 predicted proteins | sample NGESurF53shallow_FD_184489 | JGI IMG/M metagenome (GOLD analysis project Ga0208717, IMG submission 184489) | Arctic peat soil microbial communities from Barrow, Alaska - NGEE Surface sample F53-3 shallow (SPAdes) | ecosystem: Environmental > Terrestrial > Soil > Wetlands > Peat ... | reverse complement strand
GTCAGCTGGCCCGACGTCCGATAGATGAACGGCCGGACGCCGAACTGGAGTCGGTCGACGCGAACTGACGGTCAGCCGCCGGTCGCGGAGAAGTGCTGATAGTCCGGGTCAGACCAGCGGCCCCCCCACTGCCATCCCACCGCCGCGAATGCATCGACGAGTTGTCCGCCCGGCACCGCCATACCTGGGCGGTACGGCGACCGAGCCTTGTAGGGCGCGGCCTGCGGCGATGGCAATACCTGACCGTTGAACACGTAGGGATTCTCGACGGTGTTCACGTCGACGGCCTCGCCGTACGCGTGGGCGGACCACTGTGGCGGTCCGTTCGCTACTGCGTACCTGCAGTTGAACCCGGCGGTGTTGTCGGCCGCCGTCGACGCCGAGTCGCTGCCGCCGAATGCGGAGACCGGGATCATCGTGCGGATCGGGAAGTGCTCTGCGAACAACGTCTTGAACACCTGCGTGATCGCCGGTACCACGGACGCCGCGATCACTAACGTGCCCATGTGCGGCTTCGAATCAAAACCCCAATAGGTCATCGTGAGGTTGCGCAGCTGCACCGGACCGACCGGGCAAGTCGGAGCCCCGGCATGCCAGCTCTTGCCGAGCTGCGCCGCGGTGACGGGGGTGGCAGTGGCGACCCACACGTCCGGGACGACGGCAGCTTGGCTCGTGGGAGACGGCGCGGGCGCAGGGTGGCCGACCGCCGTCGGTGGTGACGCAGTCGGGCGGCCGGGCGCCTTGGGCCGCGCGGACGGGGTCGTGCTCGCCGACGTCGTCGCCGACGGGCTCGGGATGGGACTCGGGCTCGCTATCGGGCTCACCACCGGTGCCTGGCTCGGCGCCGGGCTCGCCGGCGTGCTTGAGGCGACCGCCGCGGGCGAGGAGGAAGCCGGTGCCGATGGTGGTGCGGGTGCGGGTGATGACGCCGATGCCGCTGGCGAGATGGCGCTCTCACCTTTGTTACTGCTCGTACAAGCGGTGGTCAGTAGGCCAATGATCATGACTGCGCCAAGCAGCGTCGTCCGCCTTGATCTGATTTCGCGCTGGGTGGCTGCCACGGGTTCAGGCTAACCGGGGACTTTGCGCACCGGTGAGCAAAGTGCGACACAATCGATCGCGTGAACCACGAGCACGATCTCATCGACACGATCGAGATGTACCTGCGGACCATCTTCGAGCTCGAAGAAGAAGGCGCGGTCCCGCTGCGTGCGCGGATCGCCGAACGGCTCCTGCAGAGCGTCCCTACGGTGTCGCAGACGGTGGCCCGGATGGAGCGTGACGGTCTCGTCACGATCGACGGCGACCGCCGTCTCGAGCTCACCCCGGCTGGCCGGGCGATCGCGACTCGGGTGATGCGCAAGCACCGCCTAGCCGAGTGCCTGCTGGTCGACGTGATCGGCCTCGAATGGGAACTCGTGCACGAAGAGGCATGCCGCTGGGAGCACGTCATGAGCGAGGCGGTCGAGCGCCGGCTGCTCGACGTCCTCGGTCATCCGCAGGAGTCGCCCTACGGCAACCCGATCCCCGGTCTCGCCGAACTCGGCGAAGGCACCGACGACGTCGAGTTCCGCGAGGGCCTTGTTGCGTTGAGTACGGTGCCTGACAGCACGCACAACGTCATCGTGCGCCGCATCGGTGAACCGTTGCAGTCCGACACCGCGTTGTTGGTTCGATTGCGTCGTGCGGGCGTCCGGCCCAACATGCCGGTGCGCATCTCGCGTGTGGGTGGCGAGCTTTTCGTCGGTCGCGAGGGCGACGCTGTGGCGTTCGGCGATGCGGTCACGTCGCACGTATTCGTGTCAACTGCGCCGTCGGTCGCAACCGCATCCTGAGCGAGCTACTCGAGCGGGCCCTTCCATGGAGTCGGCGGTAGTCCGTCGATCTGGCGTAGGAACTCGTTGTTGTACCAGTGCCCAAAGGCCACCATGTTCGCGTCGCGCGGCAGCGTCAGCAGCGCCTCCATGCGACAGAAGTCATCTGCGTCGTCCATGAGCTGCGTCAGCATCTTGAGGTCGTCGCGAAGACTCGCAGGGACGTGATAAGTCAGGTCGACCGTCGCGTCGCCCCGCTCGATTGCGGCATCTCGCTCCATGTCGGCGCGTGACGTGCTTGCCCCGAACCGGCGGCCGAGGATGTCGACGAGTTCACGAAGGCGTGGCGGCAGTGCTACGCCGAACGCATCGGTGCGGTTGGAATCCGTGCCATTGGAGCGGATCGCCATCAGGGTGAATTCCCTGATCAGTTCGTCGTGATGTTCGCGGGCTCGCAGGAACAACGCGACGGGCAGCCCGATGAGTCGGACTGTGCGCAGGTCCGTCGGGTCCGAGTGGTGCGTGTACCGGCCGAGGATTGGACCGCCGGTCATCGGCGTGCGACTCGCATGGGTTCCATTTCACCACTGTCTTCGACGCAGTCGCGCGAGATTGAAGCACGACATGCGGGAGGGCCAACTCAGCTGGCCCTCCCGCGTGTCGGGTTCGGTTACTTGAAGGCGTCCTTCACCTTTTCGCCCGCTTGCTTCAGGTCGCCGGCGGCCTTGTCAACCATTCCTTCGGCTTCCAAGTCACGATTGTTCGTTGCCCGTCCGGCAGCTTCCTTGACGCTGCCCTTCGCGGTCTGCGCGGTGTTCTTCACCTTGTCGGTGGTACCCATTTGGTACGCCCTCCTCTGGTGCGTGCTTCTTTGGCGAGGACCGTCGTACCCCGGGCGGGGCCGCTCTATGCAGAACTGGGCGACACGATCTTGGCCGGTCGGCTGGCGTCCCCCCACCATCGCCGGGCTCGCGGCACGATCGGCGGAGCGGCCGCTCCGCTGCCCTGCGGCGGCCGTCTCCAGGCGCCGTCAAAGGGCGGTGGCCGTGACGACGGGATCGTTATGAGCCTCGTGTCAGCCGACGTCCGAGCGGATCTCCCTGCCGAACTGCCGGCACAGGCGCATCCTGGTAACGCTCATCCTGGTAGCAGGGAGGTCGCCATCGCGAAGATCGTCGTACTGGACACGTCGGCACTGATGTCAGACCCGGAAGGCATTTTCGAGGCGTTTCCGGGTGCTGACATGGTCATCCCGCTCACGGTCGTCCAGGAGCTTGACGGGTTGAAGAAGCGCCTCGATCCCGCAGGTGGGGCGGCCCGCGACGTCCTGCGTCGTATTGAAGGGCTGCGACTCGAGGCTGGTGGCGATCTACGCAAGCCGCTGGAACGCCCGTACGGCGGCACGGTCCGGATGCAGGTAAACGGCGTCCAGACGGCACTGCTGCGCGAGCACGGCCTGTCGATCGACACCCCCGACAACAAGATTGTTGGCACCGCGCTCGGCCTTGCGATGGCTTCGCCGGACGCCGGGCCGGTGCTCGTCGTTTCCAACGACACCGCGCTGCGGCTGACGGCCGCCGCAGTGGGGCTTGCCGCCGTTGAGCACAACCCGCTCGACCTCGCGCCAGCATTGGCGCGCCCTGACGGGTGGATCGCACTCAACGCCGAGGTCGCTGTTGTCGACGCGCTGTTCGACTCCCACCAGGTATCGGTCGACAACGTCGCGGGTGCGAGCGACCTTGCGGAGAACACGTTCGCGGTCCTGCGTTCGGGCACCAGCTCTGCGCTCGCGCGGGTGCGTGCCGGTGAGCTGCATCTGCTCGAGAGCCTGGCGCCCGTATGGGGGCTCAAGGCGGCGAACAAAGAGCAACGCTTCGCTCTCGACTTGCTGCTGGACGACGAGGTCAAAGTCATCGTGCTCGATGGTCCCGCTGGCACTGGCAAGACGTTATGTGCGGTCGCCGCTGCGTTGCACATGGTTGTTGAGCAGCACAGGTTTGAGCGGTTGTCGGTGTACCGCCCGGTGATTCCGGTCGGTCACGCGGACCTCGGCTACCTGCCGGGCACGTTGGACGAGAAGATCGATCCATGGATGGCCGCAATCACTGATGCCGTCGCCGCGCTGTCGGGTGATGGCGCGGCCGCGAGTCGTCGCCGGCAAGACGGTGGACGCGGCAAGGTTGCGCAGGATTCACTCGACTACATCAAGGCGCAGGGCCTGCTCACAATGGAGTCAGTTACCCACCTTCGCGGTCGCACGTTGCACTCGACTTTCGTACTGGTCGATGAGGCGATGAACCTTTCGCCGCAGGTCGGCAAGACGCTGTTGACTCGCATCGGCGCCGACTCCAAGATCGTGCTGACCGGTGACACTTCGCAGATCGATGCGCCGTTCTTGTCCGAGCAGACGAACGCGCTGACCGCCGTGGTGTCGGCATTTAGCGGCCAGGCCTGCTTTGGCCACATCCGGTTGACCAGGGGCGAGCGCTCGCCCGTCGCGGAGCTGGCCGCCCGACTGATGTAGCACCTGCATTTAAATCTCGGCCGACTGCCTCAGGTTGCTGGGCCGAATGGCCGAATCACTTAACGCGGTGTGACGAGAGTTGCCTCACGGTGCCTCGAGTGAAATTACAACCGTGTTATTCAGCGTGAACTCCGTTGTGCGCGCGAAATGTCTGTTGTTACGCCTGTTACTGGTGGGACTCAGAAAGCTATGGTCGCCCAGGAACGTGCAGCGCATTCGGCGTTAGCGCATCCGCCTTCTTGAGTCGTCGAGTTGTGGAGGTTAGGTGCACCGCCTCCACTTTCGTGCAGCTCGCTTCGTACCTCGGACTGCACGCCGCGCAGGTTTGGTGTTGACCACACTCGCGATTGTGGTTGGTGCGATTGGCAGTACCGCGCTGCCCGCGGCCGCTGCGAAGAAGCCGGTGATTCCGAGCCAATCTCAGGTCGACAAGGCGAACGCTGCCACGCAGGCAAAGGCCCAGCAAATCGGCCAGGCAGAAGCCCAACTCGCGGCCGCAAATGCCAGCCTGGACAAGCTCAACAACCAGGTCGAGGCGGTCGTTGAGGCCTATGACGGCGCAATGGCGAAGGTCGACGCTGCGCAGCAACATCTCGCAACGGCGCAGAGCAACCTGATGGCCGCAAACAAGGCACGCGACGACGCGCAGATCCAGATGAATCAGTTCGCCGCTGCGAGCTATCGCGGCGCCGGCGGTCTCGACCGGCTCAGCGCGCTCATGACATCGGATTCACCCGGCGCGTTCCTCACTCGTGCATCGACACTGTCGGCGTTGGCCCGTCACGAACAGTCCGTCATCTCATTGATGACATCGACTCAGGATGCGCAAGCCTCGGCGCAGGACGCAGCGAATGCAGCACTCGCTGATCAGCAAGTGCAGTTGCAGGCCGCCGCGAAAGCGAAGGACGCCGCCGTCGCCGCAGTCAACGCCCAAGCTGGCCAGATCGCTGCGATCAACGCCAACCAGTTGAACTTGAATGCACAGCTCGCCGTCCTGCGCGGGACCGCAAAGGACCTCGCAACTGCGCGGGCCGACGGCCTCAGGCGGCAGGCGGAAGAAGCTGCGGCAGCTGCCGCGGCAGCAAAGGCGGCTGCAGCACGGGCTGCTGCAGCAAGGGCCGCCGCAGCAGCAGCCGCACTCGCCGCGCAGAAGAGAGCAGCGGCCTTGGCCCAGCAGCAAGCGGCCGCAGCGGCAGCACGGCAAGGCGGCAACGGCGGCGGCGGCAGTAGCGCCGACGGGGGTAGCAGCGGCTATACCAACAATGGCGGCGGCCTCGTGCCGCCTGGAGGTCACTCGATTTCGACGCCAGCCCAGCGGCAGGGCGCCATCGCGTTCGCCGAGTCGCAGATCGGCGTGTGGTACCGCTGGGCTGGCGCCGGCGAAGTTGGTCCGACAGTGACCTCGACCGGAATTCAGAAGTTGCCCGGCTACGACTGCTCCGGGCTCACCATGGAGGCCTATGCCGCCGTCGGCATCTCACTCGCCCACTACACGGGCGCGCAGTGGGACGAGGGACTGCACGTCTCGCAAGCTCAGCTACAGCCCGGCGATCTCGTCTTCTTCGCGACCAACACCAATGACCCGAGCACGATTCACCACGTTGGCATCTACATCGGTAACGGCCAGATGGTCGACGCGCCCGCAACGGGTGAGCAGATCGGCATCCACAATGCGTTCCGGTCCGACTACATCGGTGCTATCCAGCTGTAGTGCAATGCAGCTGTAAGCAGGGTCAGTGCTGAAGGTTCTTCCAACGCGCACGCGACGCGAGGATCTCGACCTCTGCTTCGGCTCGGTCGGTCCAGGTCGCGCCCTCGACTGACTTGCCTGGTTCTAGGTCTTTGTAGACCTCGAAGAAGTGCTGTATCTCTAGTCGGTCAAACGGTGGGACGTCGTTGATGTCGCGCAGGTGACCATGCCGCGGGTCTGTTGCGGGCACGCACAGGACCTTGTCGTCGCCACCCTTCTCATCCGTCATCCGGAACATACCGATCGCGCGACATTTGATGAGGCAGCCTGGAAAGGTCGGCTCGTCGACGAGCACGAGTGCGTCGAGCGGGTCGCCGTCGTTGCCGAGGGTGTCGTCTATGAAGCCGTAGTCGGACGGATAGCGAGTCGCCGTGAACAACATGCGGTCGAGTCGAATCCGCCCGGTCTCGTGATCGAACTCGTACTTGTTGCGATGACCCTTGGGGATCTCGATTGTGACGTCGAACTCCATCGCGCTCCCAGGTTTCGTGGGCCATGATCGCCAGCCCGACAATCGGTCGTTCGTTAGTGTCGCGCATATGACAGGCGGACGCAGGCACCGCGTGCTGCGCATCGTGCTCGTCGTCGCGCTGGTTGTGGTGGCAGGTGCGGTCGGCAGCGTTGCCCTCTACGCACCGACCTCAGAAGACTCAGGCGGGACGTCGGCGGGGGGCGCTTCGTCGACGCCCTCCGCCGTGACAACCACTGTTGCCACTCCGGACCCCTCGGTCGCCCCGACGCGGAGCCCGGCACCGCCGTCCGCTTCGCCTGCGCTTTGGCAGCGGACAGCTTCGGCTGCGGCTCCGCTGTTGATGGCGGTGTCGCCGGCTGCCAACGCGGCGGATCCCTCAACGGCCGGGCTGACAGCCACGCTTACGCCGTTGCTTGGCGACCATGCGTTCGCTGGCGACGACGTCGCGATGCTGGTCGCCGACGCCGCTAGTGGACGGGTGCTGTTCGACCACGACGGCGCGGACGCCGTGCCACCAGCCTCGACCGCGAAGCTGGCGGTTGCGGTGGCTGCGTTGCAGGTACTCGGGCCGGACGCGCACCTGAGCACTCGCGTCGTGCAAGGCAGCGCGCCCAGTCAGGTCGTCCTCGTCGGCGGCGGCGATCCGACGCTGTCCGGCCCGGCCGCCGTCGGCCCGCGGAGCCCTGGCTACCCGGCACCGGCGAGCCTCGTGACGCTTGCTCAACTCACGGCCGCGCAGCTACACGCGCGCGGGCTCACCACGATCTCCCTTGGCTATGACGCCTCCTTGTTCCGCGGGGCGACGCTCGCGCCCGGCTGGAAGCCGATCTACCAGAGCGAGGGTGACGTCGCTCCGGTGTCGGCGCTCGAAGTCGACGAGGGACATCCCAATCCGGGCCTGGCCGCAACGGCCGCCGACCCGGCGGCGGCCGCGGCGGCTGAGTTCGCTGCTTTGCTGACCCGCGATGGAGTGGCGGTCACGGGCGTGCCGACCGGCGCGCACGCCGTCCAGGGGAAAGCAGTGCTTGCCAGCGTTGCGTCGCCGCCGATGTCTGAACTCGTGCAGCGAATGCTCGGCCGCAGTGACAACGACCTCGCCGAGGCGCTCTCGCGGCAGGTTGCGATCGCTACCGGGCATCCGGCCACGTTTGCCGGTGGAGTCGCGGCAGTGCGCGCAGCGGTCGCGCAGCTCGGCATTGACGCGACGGGACTTGCGATGGTCGACGCGAGTGGGCTGTCGCCGCTCGACCGCGTCAAGCTGGCCACGCTGCTGGCGTTGCTACGGCTCGCCATCGGCCCGGGCCACGATCGGCTCGCCTCGATCCTCAGCGGGCTGCCGGTCGCGGGGTTCTCGGGAACCTTGAGTGATCGCTTCGGTGGTCCGGCAGCGGCCGGCGCGGGAGTGATCAGGGCAAAGACCGGCACGTTGGACGGCGTCGTCGCACTCGCCGGATATCTCCGGGACGACAGCGGCGCGACGTTGGTGTTCGCGACGATCGTGACCCGTGTTGCCAAGAATGCGACCACCCCGACCGAGGCCGCGGTCGACCGACTGTCGGCGAGTCTCGTACCGTAGGCCCATGACCGACACCCTGCGGCTTGTCGACTGGGATCTTGCCACCGCGACGGCTAGCAGGTTCGCGCCTCGAGGCCCGAGTGTGACCAGGCCAGAGGCGTTCGACGCGGTTCGCCAACTGCGGCTGCTCGCGGTCGAGGCGCAGGATCACGTAGCCGCATTCACCGGGCTCTCCGCGCCGCATCGCCACGAGCCGGCGTTTGTCGCGGATCGCACCGCCTGGATCGAAGGCAACGTCGGCGGCTTCCAGGTAGTCATGCAGCCGCTGCTCGACAAGATGGCGGCGAAGCAGGCAGGCAAGGTCGGGGCGCCGGTCGTCAGCGCGCTCGGGTCTCGGGTGACCGGGATGCAGGTCGGCCTCTTGCTCGCTTACCTGTCGGGCAAGGTGCTCGGACAGTACGAGCTGTTCTTGCCGCCAAAAGACGGCCAGGCGCGCGACGGTCGGCTGACACTGGTGGCACCGAATATCGTCGCCGCCGAACGCCAACTCGACGTCGATCCCCGCGACTTCAGGCTGTGGGTGTGCGTGCACGAGGTAACGCATCAAACTCAGTTCACCGCGGTGCGGTGGCTGCGCGCGCATCTGCACGACGAGATCAGCGCGTTCCTCTTGGCCAGCGACCTCGATCCGTCGGCGATGCTCGCCCGGCTGCGCGACGTCGGCGAAGCTGTGCGCGACAACATGCGGCGGCACCGTTCGTCTGCAGCTGTCGACGAATCTGAGGGCTTGAGCTTTCTTGAAGCGGTGCAAAACCCCGAGCAGCGCGCGATCCTCAACCGGCTGACCGCGGTGATGACCCTGCTCGAGGGCCACGGCGAGTACGTCATGAATGGCGTCGGGCCATCGGTGATCCCGAGCGTCGAGGCCATCAGCGCGAAGTTTGCCGAGCGCCGGCGCGGCCAAGGTCCCGCCGACCGCATCGTGCGCAAGCTATTCGGGCTCGACACGAAGGCGAAGCAGTACGCCGACGGTGCAGCATTCGTCCGCGCGGTCGTCGACCGGGCCGGAATGCCGGCGTTCAACAGGGTCTGGACGTCGCCGAACACGCTGCCGACCAAAGCGGAAATCGCCAAGCCGGAGTTGTGGATGTCACGCGTGCTGCGCGCCACCGTCGGAGACTGAGATCGCACGTCGACCACCGGGCCCGACTGTTGCGGTTGCCGCCGTCCGGTGTGCAGTCCGTGAAGCGCTCGCCGGGCTCGATGCTGGCTCGTTGGTGCTGGTGGCCAGCAGTGGCGGCGCCGACTCTGTTGCGCTCGCCGCCGCAGCCGCTTTCGAGGCGCCGCGACTCGGCCTTCGAGTAGGTGGCGTCACCGTCGACCACCGGTTGCAGAAGGGTTCGGCCGCTCGGGCGGTCGCTGTTGCGGCGGTGCTGACCGGGCTTGGGCTTGAGCCGGTCGAGGCCATCGGCGTCGACGTCTCGGTTCATCGCGGTGGTCCCGAAGCGGCTGCTCGCGTGGCTCGCTACGGGGCGCTCGACGCAGTCGCGGATCGGCTCGGTGCCGCCGTGGTCTTGGTCGGTCACACCCTCGACGACCAGGCAGAGACCGTGCTGCTCGGTCTCGCCCGCGGCTCAGGGACGCGGTCGTTGGCCGGCATGGCGGCCGTCAGCGGCAGCCCCGTCGGCAGCAGTCCAGTCGGTCCAGCGGTATCGACCGACGCCCGCTATCGGCGTCCCCTCTTGGCGGTTGAACGCGCGGTCACGAAAGCGGCCTGCGCTGACCTCGGCCTGCCGGTATGGGACGACCCGCAAAACGCCGACTCGTCGTTCGCCCGGGTGCGGGTGCGGTCTGAGGTGTTGCCGGTGCTCGAGACCGCGCTCGGGCCGGGGATGGCTGCTGCACTTGCCCGCACCGCCGAGCTCGCCCGCGATGACGCCGACGCCCTCGACCAATGGGCGACGGGCCGCTACGCCGAAATGGCGGACGTTGACGGGTCGCTGGACGTTGCGTCGCTCGCGTTGCTCCCGGCGGCTGTTCGCAGGCGAGTACTCCGGCTCGCCTCGCTTCGAGCCGGAGTAACGGCGGGCAGCTTGGCCGCCGTCCATCTGCAAGCGATGGAGGCACTTGTCACGGACTGGCACGGGCAAGGCCCGGTAAGCCTGCCGGGCGGCCAAAGCGCCAGCCGGCGGTATGGGAAGCTCTACGTCGGCAGTGACCTGCAGTAGCGATTGCTCGTGGAGGGGCGCACCCGGGTGGATCAGTTTGACGTCAGCGACGACTTGTCCGGGATTTTGCTGAGCGAGAAGGAAATTCAGGGCAAAATCATCGAAATGGCCGCCGCCATCGACGCCGACTACACGGGGAAAGAGCTGCTGCTTGTCGGTGTCCTCAAAGGCGCTGTCATGGTCATGGCCGACCTCGCCCGGGCTGTCCACCTGCCTATCACCGTCGACTTCATGGCGGTCTCGTCGTACGGCTCCGGCGGCTCGTCTTCTGGGGTGGTTCGGATTTTGAAGGACCTCGACCACGGCATCGACGGTCTGAACGTGCTGGTCGTCGAGGACATCGTCGACTCAGGGCTCACGCTCTCGTGGCTGGTGGCCAACCTGCGCTCGCGCGGGCCTGCCTCGGTCGAGGTGTGTGCGCTCATGCGCAAGCCAGATGCCGTCAAACAGGACGTCGATGTGCGCTACCTGGGCTTCGACATTCCCCGTGATTTCGTTGTTGGGTACGGGCTCGACTATGCCGAGAAGTACCGTAACCTGCCGTTCGTCGCGACCCTCAAGCGTTCGGTGTACGACCCTCAATAGGGGTGTAGTGCCGACCCGCAATAGGGGTGCAGTGCCGACTCTCAATAAGGCGCTCGCGGGTGCGGCTCGGGAACGACTGCGGTCGGCCAGGGGTTATGGAGTCGGCGGTAGGCCTGCTCTGGGCATTCGGCTGTGGGTGAACGTATCGCCCGCGGTGTACCGTCGAGGGTGGTACGAGATGTCGGTAGCGCGTCGATTCGGTAGGAGGGACGGAGCTTTCGCTCCGCATCCATGAACGTGAAACGGTATGCCCGTGGCCCGTTGTTCTGGGTCCTTCTTATTGTCGTGTTCCTCGTCCTGCTGAACGGACTCTGGAGCAGCGGCAGCTCCTACAGGTCGGTCTCGACGTCGCAGGTCGTGGCCAACATCGCGTCTGGCAACGTTTCCCAGGCGGTGTTCCACGACAAGGAACAGACCGTCCAACTCACGCTGAACACGCCTACCGCCGGCAAGAACCCGACCACGAAGATCCAGGCGTCGATCGCGCCCAATCAGGAACTCCAGCTGGAGAACCAACTCGACGCCGTTGCCGCCCAAAAGAAGCTAGACCCCACAAAGCTCTACACGGTGAAGGTCAGCCACACGAGCCTGCTGCTCGAGATCCTGCTGAATGCGTTGCCGATCCTGCTGCTCGTCGGCTTGATGATCTTCATGCTGACCCAGATGCAGGGTGGCGGCTCGCGGGTCATGAACTTCGGCAAGTCCAAGGCGAAGCTCATCAGCAAGGACACCCCGAAGACCACCTTTGCTGACGTCGCAGGCGCTGATGAGGCCATCGAAGAGTTGGTCGAGATCAAGGAGTTCCTGGAGAATCCGGCCAAGTTCCAGGCGATCGGCGCGAAGATTCCCAAGGGCGTCCTGCTCTACGGCCCCCCCGGCACCGGCAAGACGTTGCTCGCGCGGGCCGTGGCCGGCGAGGCCGGCGTCCCGTTCTATTCGATTTCTGGTTCCGACTTCGTCGAGATGTTCGTTGGAGTCGGTGCCTCGCGAGTGCGCGATCTGTTCACCCAGGCCAAGGAGAACGCTCCGGCGATCATCTTTATCGACGAGATCGACGCGGTTGGTCGGCACCGCGGCGCAGGCCTGGGCGGTGGCCACGATGAGCGCGAGCAGACACTGAACCAGCTCTTGGTCGAGATGGACGGCTTCGACGTCAAGGGTGGCGTGATTTTGATCGCCGCCACCAACCGTCCCGACATTCTCGACCCGGCGTTGCTACGTCCGGGCCGCTTCGACCGGCAAATCGTCGTCGACCGCCCCGACATGGAAGGCCGCAAGGGCATCCTGCGGGTGCACGCCAAGGGCAAGCCGTTCGAGGGCGACGTTGACCTCGATGTCATCGCGCGCCGCACGCCAGGATTCACCGGCGCCGACCTCGCGAACGTCATCAACGAGGCAGCGCTGCTCACCGCCCGGCACGACCGCAAGCAGATCGACATGCTCACCCTCGAAGAGGCCATCGACCGAGTCATGGCCGGCCCCGAACGCAAGAGCCGCATCATGGGCGAGAAGGAAAAGAAGATCATCGCCTACCACGAGGGCGGCCACGCTCTGGTCGGTCACGCGTTGCCGAACGCCGACCCGGTGCACAAGGTGACGATCCTGCCTCGTGGTCGCGCGCTCGGGTACACGCTCTCGCTGCCGACCGAAGACAAGTTCCTGGTCACCCGCGCGGAGATGATGGACCAGCTCGCGATGTTGCTCGGCGGCCGTACCGCGGAAGAACTGGTCTTTCATGAGCCGACCACCGGCGCCGCGAACGACATCGAGAAGGCGACGTCGATCGCCCGAAACATGATTACCCAGTACGGCATGAGCGAGAAGCTCGGCGCCCGCAAGTTCGGTCAGGAGAACGGAGAGGTCTTCCTCGGTCGTGACATGGGACATCAGCGCGACTACTCCGAGGAGATCGCCTCCACGATCGACGACGAGGTGCGCCGGCTCATCGAGAGCTCGCACGACGAGGCCTGGGAAATCCTCGTCGAGTACCGCGACGTGCTCGACGACTTGGTGCTCGAGTTGATGGAGAAGGAGACGCTGCAAAAGGACGAGGTGCTACGGATCTTCGCTCGCGTCCAGAAGCGCCCGCACCGCGGCTCCTACACCGGCTACGGCAAGCGCCAGCCATCGGACAAGGCGCCGGTCATGACGCCGCGCGAAGTGGCCGTCCTTGCTTCCGGAGGCGCCGACGCAGGGCACGGCAACGGGGTTACTTCGAACGGCGGCTCGGGCACTGCGATCCATTCCGACTCTGACCCGGTGATCGACAGTTCCGCTTTTGACGGCCCACCGTCGACGGTCTAACCGGGGTGACTGACCAGCACGACGGCGCGGTGGTCGCCCCGGCGATCGATTTGCCGAGGATCGAGGCGGCTGTTCGCGAGATCCTGGTCGCCATCGGTGAGGATCCAACGCGCGACGGGTTGGTGCAGACCCCGGCGCGGGTGGCCCGAGCCATGGCGGAGCAATTCGCCGGGTTGGCGCAGCGCGCTTCAGACGTGCTGACGACGGTGTTCGATGCCGACCACGACGAGATGATCATCGTGAAGGACATCGAGGTTTACAGCACCTGCGAACACCATCTCGTTCCGTTCCACGGGGTCGCCCACGTCGGCTACATCCCGAATGTCAAAGGCGAGATCACCGGGCTGTCAAAAATCGCCCGGGTAGTAGACCTGTTTGCAAAGCGCCCCCAGGTACAAGAGCGGTTGACATCCCAGATTGCCGATGCGATGCAGGAGATCCTCGATCCGCGAGGGGTCATCGTCGTGGTCGAATGCGAACATCTGTGCATGTCGATGCGAGGAGTTCGCAAGCCCGGTGCCCGGACCGTCACCTCGGCTGTGCGCGGGGCATTTCGGGAATCGGACCGGACGAGGGCCGAGGCGCTGCGGCTTATTGCCGGCCGCTGATTCCCGTACTAAAGCCCACCGCGCCTACTCTTGAGTTGTGACTGGAGAGCCGACCCCCGTGCGTGTGAAGACCGCCGAGAGAACGGCCACGCCCTCGTGGCGGCCGGCTCACCCGGTGGCGGGCGAGCGCCGGGCGCACCGACGTTGGGTCCCGTTGGTCGCAGGTGTTTTGACATTCCTGCTCGGCGTGCGCGACATCGCGATGGTGATCCGGCCGCACTTGTGGGAGCGAGTCGAGGTCATCAATCACGTGCTGCCGGGCAAGGTCGACCCGGCCGTCGTCCATGGCGCTCTCGGCGCGACGCTGGTGGTCGCTGGCGCATTGCTGATTTTGCTCTCGCACGCGCTTCGCCGACGCAAACGCCGAGCGTGGCGTGCCGTCGTGGCAATCCTCCTCGTCACCGCGACGTTGCACCTCTTGCACGGAGCGACCACCTGGCGGGAGACCGTAGGCTGGCTGCCGCTCGACGCGACGCTGGTGATCGCGCTGGTCTTATACCGCAGAGAATTCTTCGCCGTCGGAGATCCGCGTACCCGCTGGTTGGCGTTGTGGGCATTCCTCGGCCTCACTGCCGGCAGTTTCGCGCTTGGGGCCTTGTTGATCGAGGTGCGGCCGAATGAGGTGATCGGAACAGTCGGCTTCCTCACGGTCGCGCAACACGTGCTGTACGGATTGGTCGGGGTCTCAGGGCCAATCCACTTTCGCGGCGAAAGATCGGCCGACTTGATCACTCTGACCCTTGGCACGATGGGCGCGTTCACCGCATTGACTACTGCCTATCTGTTGTTCCGGCCAGCCGAGCCACGGGCGAGCCTCGGCGTTGACGACGAAGCACAGATGCGCGACCTGCTGACCAAGAACGGTGAACTCGACTCCCTCGGCTACTTTGCACTGCGCCGCGACAAGAGCGTCATCTGGTCGGCGACCAGGAAGTCGTGCATCGCCTACCGGGTGCTGTCGGGCGTGATGCTCGCAACAGGTGATCCCCTAGGTGATCCCGAGGCGTGGCCTGGGGCGATCAAAGAATTCATGATCGAGGCCGAACGCCACGCATGGGTGCCCGCCGTCCTCGCCTGCAGCGAGCTCGGTGGTGACGTCTGGACCCGCGAGACGCAGATGTCGGCGCTGGAGTTCGGCGACGAGGCCATCGTCGAGGTGGGCGAGTTCAGTCTCGACGGTCGCACGATGCGCAACGTGCGACAGATGGTGAATCGCGTCGAGCGTGCGGGCTACACCGCTGAGATCTACCGGGTGCGAGATCTGACGCCGGAGATGTCGACGATGTTCGGGCGGCAGGCCGAGTCGTGGCGTGGCGCGGAGACAGAACGCGGTTACTCGATGGCCCTTGGTCGCCTCGGTGATCCCGCCGATGGCGATTGTGTTGCGGTCGCGGCGATGAAAGACGGCATGCTGCGCGCATTTCTGTACTTCGTACCGTGGGGCTCTGACGGTCTCTCACTCGATCTGATGCGCCGCGACCGAGCTGCGGATCCGGGTTTGAACGAGTACCTGATCACCGCGGCTCTACGAGCTTGCCCTCGCCTCGGTGTGACCCGGATGTCACTGAACTTCGCGGTGTTTCGGTCGGCCCTCGAGCGCGGCGGCCGGCTCGGTGCCGGGCCCGTCATCAGAGCGTGGCGCGGAATTCTCGTGTTCGCGTCGCGCTGGTTCCAGATCGAATCGTTGTACCGCTTCAACGCGAAGTTCCAGCCGGAGTGGCTGCCGCGCTACATCGTCTTCCCCGGCGCCAGTGACCTGCCTCGTATCGCCATCGCTGCACTCGAAGCGGAGGCGTTCATCGTGTGGCCGCACCCACGCATTCGCCAGCTGCGCAAGCTCATGCGGCTTGGCCCTGCAGCGTGAGCCGGTTGGTGGGCTTTCCCGAATTGGGCCGCTGCCGGGTCATGGGCGTCGTAAACGTCACGCCCGACTCGTTTTCGGACGGCGGCCAATGGTTTGATGCCGACGCTGCGATCGAGCACGGGCTCGAACTGATGGCGGCCGGTGCCGACATCATCGACGTCGGCGGCGAATCCACCCGACCTGGTGCGGTCCGGGTCGATGTGCAGGAAGAGTTGCGTCGGGTACTACCCGTGATCGGAAAGCTCGCGACGTCTGGGGCAGTGGTGAGTGTCGACACGATGCACGCTGATGTCGCGCGACAGGCAGTTGACGTTGGCGCGGTTCTGGTCAACGACGTCAGCGGCGGGCTCGCCGACCCGGCGATGGTGCCGTTCATCGCGGCGTCCGGGTTGCCGTTTGTCGTCATGCATTGGCGAGGCCACAGTACCGACATGCAGAAGCGCGCCACGTATGACGACGTCGTCGTCGACGTTCGGCGTGAACTCAGCGGCCGCGTCGCAGCGATCGTCGACGCTGGCGTCAGTGTTGAGCAGATCGTCCTCGACCCTGGCCTTGGCTTCGCAAAGAGTCCTGATGGCGATGACAACTGGGCATTGTTGCGCCACCTCGATGCCCTGCTGGAACTCGACCGACCCGTCCTGATCGGAGCGTCGCGCAAGGCATTTCTCGGCCGGCTGCTTGCGGTTGGTGGCGTGCCCCGTGCGCCCATTGATCGTGACCATGCCAGCTCAGCCGTGACCGCGTTGGCCGCAGTTGCGGGCGCGTGGGCAGTGCGGGTGCACGACGTCGTCGCGGACGTCGATGCGGTTCGCGTCGCTGCGCGATGGAGCACCGCGTGAGAGAACAGCGTGCGGTGGGTGATCGCATCGAGCTGCGAGGCCTGCTGGTCCGCGGACACCACGGCGTGTTCGAGTCCGAACGCGCAGAGGGCCAGGACTTCATTGTCGATGTCACACTTGACGTCGATACCGCGGCCGCCGCGCAGTCTGACGACCTCGCGCAGACCACCGACTATGGCACGCTTGCACTCACTATCGCCGCCATCGTGTCGGGCGAGCCGGTTAATCTGCTCGAGACATTGGCGCAACGGATAGCCACGGCCTGTCTGTCGGATCTGCGCGTGACGTCAGTAGAGGTCAGCGTGCACAAGCCCGCGGCGCCGATTCCCCTGACGTTCGATGACGTGGTCGTCACTATCGTGCGGACCCGGGGTAGTGCATGAAAGCGGTGCTTGCGTTAGGCGCGAACCTTGGGGATCGGGGCGCAACGCTACAGACTGCGCTTGACGGGCTTGCTGCACAGACCCAAGTCGTTGTCGTGTCGGCAATCTATGAGACGGCTCCAGTGGGCGGGCCTCCGCAACCCGACTTCTACAACGCGGTCGTGCTGGTCGACACCACGCTGTCGGCAACAGGCTTGCTCACCGTTGCGCAATCTCTGGAGGCTGCTGCCGGTCGGGTGCGCCTCGAGCATTGGGGCCCTCGAACGCTGGACGTCGATGTGCTGGCGTATGGCGATGTGCGAAGCGACGATCCAGACCTGACACTGCCTCACCCGCGAGCGCACGAGCGCGCCTTCGTCGTGTTGCCATGGCTGGAGATCGAACCGGATGGCGCGATCGTTGGCCGCGGGACACTGGCCGACCTTGCCACCGTGCTCGGCGCTGAGGGCCTTCGGCGACTCGATACGCCAACGCTTTTGACACCGGGTGCCGTGACGTGACGCCTACTCGCTCGTCGATACTTGCCGCGCTCGCGGTTGCAGTGGGCCTCGTCAGCTGGCTCGTCGTACGTGCGTACTACAGCTCCCTGCCAGCGTTGCCGATTGTCGGGCCTATTTCGCTCGTCCTTCTCGCCGGTTTCGAGATGATGTACGGGTTCTCCGTGCGGTCGCGATTGCGCAATCCTGGCAATCGCCCGCTCGAGCCGCTGTTCGTTGCCAAGCTCGCGGTGCTTGCGAAGGCCAGCAGTCATGCCGCCGCGATCATCGCGGGCCTGTACGGCGGCTTTCTGGTCTACACCCTGAGCAAGCTCGGCAGCCCGCGAGTCAACGACGACAGCCGAGCGAGTGGGCTGAGCGTCGTCGCCTCCCTTGCGTTGGTTGGTGCCGCGCTTTTCCTTGAATACAGCTGCCGCGTACCACGGGATCCCGATGATCGTGGCCGCTAGCCCGCCGCATGCGGCGCTACTGTGAACGCCATGCAGGAAGCATTCTCCTCACCTGTGGAAACCTGGGTGCGAGTCTCTGTCCGGCTGCGCACCATGCGCCGCGCGCTACTTATCGCGTTGGGTGTCGTGGTCGCCATCGTGGTCGCCGTCGTGTCGGTGATTGCGGGCTCGGTGTTCGCTGCTGTTGCGGCGGTCGTCGTGGTGCTCGCGATCTGCGCTGCTGCCTTCGTGGTCGTCGGTCGCAACTACGACTCGTGGGGATACGCCGAACGTGGTGCTGACCTGCTTGTGACGCACGGCGTGATGTGGCGCCGGCTCGTCGTCGTCCCGTATGGCCGTATGCAACTGGTCGATGTCACGGCGGGTCCGATCGAACGCAAGTTCGGCATCTCCACGCTGCGCCTGCACACTGCGTCGGCCGGCACCGACGCCCGAATCCACGGGCTAACAGCGGCTGAGGCGAACAGGCTCCGCGACCGGCTGGCCGCGCTCGGCGAATCGCAGTCGGCCGGATTGTGACCGCGCCGGAAGACGAGACTCTGTCTGGGGATCAGGCATGGCGGTCTGGGGATCAGGCATGGCGCCGTCGCGGTGGTCGCCTGCATCCTCTGACGCCGATAGTCCGAGCGGCGCGGGTGCTTGTGTCGTTGGCCGCGCTCGGGACCTACAACCTCGAAAAGGTTCGGCACGCCGGCTGGTGGCTGCCGGTGATCGTGGTCGGCGTCCTGATCGTCGGGTTGGCCGCCAGCGCGCTGTCGTGGGCCTTCACCAGGTTCGCCATCGACGGTGGCGAGGTACACATCGATTCCGGCGTGCTGTTCCGACGCTCGCGTCAGGTGCGCATCGACAGGTTGCAGGCGATCGACATCGTGCAGCCGTTGCTTGCGCGCGCGCTCGGCCTTGCAGAGCTGAAGCTCGACATGGCGGGCGGCGCCGAAGGTCGAGTGCGGCTTGGTTACTTGCGGCTCGAAGAGGCGCAGGCGTTGCGTGCGGCGTTGCTCGCGATGGCTGCTGGGCTCGACCATCGCACCCCCGAAGCGCCGCAGCGACCGCTGGTGCATTGCTCCGGCGGCGCGATCGTCGGTAGCGCGTTACTGTCGACGCCGGCGTTGATCGGCTTCATCTGGGTTGCCGCGTTCCTTGCCGGAGCGATCGCATCTGGGCACCCTGGCGTGTTTACCGGCGCGCTAGCCGGCGTCATCAGTGTTTTTAGTGCGGTGTGGCAGACGATCCAACAGCATTTCGGATTCACTGTTGCCGACTCACCTGACGGTCTGCGCCTACGCCACGGACTTTTCGAGACCCGAGCGCAGACGGTCCCGCCGGGCCGGGTGCAGGCCGTTCGCATCGTGCAACCGTTGCTGTGGCGAGTGTTTGGTTGGGTGCGGGTCGACGCCAACATTGCGGGCTACGCAGGGCATCGGGCCGAGGACGGCCGCCAACACAATTCAGTCTTGCTGCCAGTGGGTTCGCGCGAACAGGCGCTACTGGTCGTTGGTCGCGCGTTGCCCGGTGTCGATATCGACACGGTACCTATGACACGCGTTCCGGGGCGGGCGAAGTGGCGGTCGCCGTTGCTCTGGTGGACCTACCGCGCTGGCGCCGACGAGGCGATCGTCAGCGTGCGGAGTGGGTTGCTGACCAAGGCGCACGCGGTCATGCGGCACGAGAAGATCCAAAGCGTACGTTTGTCGGTCGGGCCGTGGCAACGCGCGCTCCGACTGGCCACAGTGCACGTCGATTCGACGAAAGGGCCAGTCGAGGTGGTGCTTCGGCATCGAGACCTCGGCGAGGGTCGCCGCATCGTCGATGCCGAAGTGGTGCGGGCCGAACGCGGCCGCGCGATGCGGCTGCCTGATCGCTGGATGACAACGAATTCGGGTCCCGCGACGACCCGGTAGGCTCGGCATCGTCCGGTACCCGCGCGAGGACTGGAACTACCGATTGTGAATCAGTTCGCCCCGCACACCAGGCCTGGCCGGTTGGCGATCGGTGTCATCTCCGCCGGCCGTGTCGGCGCGGTGCTTGGTGCTGCACTGGCCAGAGCGGGCCACCGGGTCGTCGCCGTGTCAGCCGTGTCATCGGCGTCGCGCCGTCGTGCCTCGGCGCTGTTGCCGGACGTCGCGCTCCGCACGCCCGACGAGATCGGGCCGGACGTCGATCTGCTGCTGCTGGCGGTGCCCGACGATGCGCTGCCAGGGCTGGTCGAAGGCCTGGTGAATGCAGCCGCGTTGCATGCCGGGCAGTTCGTGATGCACACGTCTGGTCGCTATGGCATCGACGTGTTGTCGCCGGCGACCGCGATCGGCACGTTGCCCCTCGCACTGCATCCGGTCATGACATTCACCGGCACCAGCATCGATCTCGATCGGCTCACCGGCGTGTGCTTCGGTGCCACATCGGTGCCCGTGCTTCGACCCGTCGCCGAAGCGCTCGTGCTCGAGATGGGCGGTGAGCCGGTCTGGATCGACGAAGCGGATCGGGTGCTTTATCACGCGGCGTTGGCGCACGGCGCGAACCATCTCGTGACCCTGGTGGCCTCCTCGATGGATCTCCTTCGCGCGGCCGGTGTGGAGAATCCGCAGCGACTGCTTGGGCCGTTGCTGTCCGCGGCACTCGACAACGCGCTGCGCCACGGTGATGCCGGGCTGACCGGGCCGGTTGTTCGGGGCGACGCGGGCACCGTCGCGGCGCACCTCGATGCGCTCATGGGGGTCAGCCCGGAAACGGCCGCTGCGTACATCGCGATGGCGAGGCTGACCGCCGACCGCGCTCTTGCTGCGGGCTTGTTGCCGGCTGATGATGCGGTCGCGCTGCTCGGCGTCTTGTCTCGAAGGTCTCGGTCGTGACCGCCGTCGCGCGCACTCGCGCGGAGCTCGCTGCTGCACGCGCGACGTTGGGCTCGACCGTTGCCCTCGTGCCGACGCTGGGGGCATTGCATGAAGGGCACCGCTCGCTGATGCGGCGGGCTCGCGGGATCGCCGACGAATCGGTGGTCAGCATTTTCGTCAACCCGTTGCAGTTCGCGGCCGGCGAGGATCTCGATCGCTACCCGCAGCCGCTCGAGGCAGATCTCGCGATGTGCGCCGAAGAGGGTGTTGCCTTGGCGTTCGTGCCGAGCCGTGCCGAGATGTATCCGCGCGAGCCCGTGGTGCGGGTGGTGGCTGGAGCGATGGGTCAACGGTTCGAGGGCGCCAGCCGCCCCGGGCACTTCGACGGCGTGCTCACCGTCGTGGCAAAGCTCTTCGGCCTCGTGCGCCCGGACGTCGCCGTGTTCGGTCGCAAAGACGCTCAGCAGCTCGCGCTCGTGCGGGCCATGGTTGCCGATCTCAACCTGCCGGTACGCATCGAGGCGGCACCACTCATCCGCGACCATGACGGGCTCGCGTTGTCGAGTCGCAACGTTTACTTGACGGCACAGGATCGGGCCACCGCGCTGGCGTTGCCACGCGCGTTGCAGGCGGGCGCGCACGCAGCCAACGTCGGCAGGGCACCTGCTGACATTGTGGCTGCCGCTCGGGCGGTGCTCGACGCGCAGCCCGGTGCCGATACCGACTACGTGGCTCTGGTTGACCCCGATACGTTCGAGGACCTCGACGCTGGCGGTCCCGCCGTCCGCTTGGCCGTTCTTGCGGTAGCCGCCCGCGTGGGATCGACCCGGTTGATCGACAATGAGTCCGTGGAGGTGACCGCATGAGCCTGATTCAGCGGCTGGCCGCCCCAGAACCGGGCTGGACCGCGCGGGCCGACATTGTCGTCGTCGGCAGCGGCATCGCCGGCCTGACCACGGCCCTGAAGGCTCGCCGTGCAGGCACGGTGCTGCTGGTCACGAAGACCGAACTCGACGCTGGCTCGACTCGCTGGGCGCAGGGCGGCATCGCCGCCGCGCTCGGCCCGGGGGACAGCCCCGCCGACCACCTGACCGACACGCTCGTGGCAGGGGCCGGCCTGTGCGACGAGGAGGCCGTGCGGGTGCTGGTCACCGAAGGCCCAGACCTCGTGCGCGAACTCGTCGAGCTCGGCACCCGCTTCGACCGCGACAACGCGGGCGACCTCGCGTTGACGCGCGAGGGCGGCCACTTGCGGCGCCGGATCGCACACCGTGGCGACGCAACCGGGGCCGAGATCGAGCGAGCGCTGATTGCCGCCGTCAAGGCGACCGAGGGCATCGAGATCATCGAAGACGCCCTCGTCATCGACCTGCTGAAGACCGCGGACGGCCGGGTCTGCGGTGTCACCCTGCACGTGATCGGGGCTGGACGTCGTGACGGCGTCGGCGCCGCTCTTGGCCGCGCGGTCGTGCTTGCGACCGGTGGCCTCGGGCAGGTGTTCGCGTCGACGACCAACCCTCCGGTGGCGACGGGTGACGGCGTCGCACTCGCATTGCGCGCCGGTGCTGACGTGACCGATATGGAGTTCGTCCAATTCCATCCGACCGTTTTGTGGCTCGGGCCTGGTGCCGCCGGACAGCAGCCACTGATCTCCGAGGCACTGCGCGGTGAAGGTGCGGTGCTCGTCGACGTGCTCGGACGCCGCTTCATGGTCGGGCAGCACCCGTTGGCTGAGCTCGCGCCGCGCTACGTGGTTGCCCAGGCGATCGTGCGCCAACTGCGCGAGACGGGTGCGGATCACGTGCTGCTCGATGCTCGCGGGGTGCCGGATCTCGCCGAGCGTTTTCCCACCATCACGGCGTCGTGCCGCGCGAATGGCATCGACCCGGTGACCACACCGATCCCCGTGGTGCCAGGCGCCCATCACGCGAGCGGTGGCGTGCGCACCGATCTGTCCGGCCGCACCAACGTGCCTGGCTTGTACGCATGCGGCGAGGTGGCGTGTACCGGCGTGCACGGCGCGAACCGGCTGGCCTCGAACAGCCTGCTTGAGGGATTGGTCTTCGCGGCCCGGATTGCTGACGAGTTGGCGCGATCGCTGCCGCCCGCGGGTGAACCTGCCATCGATAGGCGGGACGCCGGATTGTTGCCCTCATCAGCACTGGTCGGCGTCCAGGCCGCCATGACTGCCGGTGCTGGTGTGTTGCGCAACGCTGACAGCCTCGCGGCCGCTGCCGCGGCACTTGCCCGCATCGGCGAGCAAGCTGACAGCGGCGAGGTTGTCGAACCGTGCGTCGAAGCCTGGGAGGCGACCAACTTGCACACGGTCGCGAACGCGCTCGTCGCTGGCGCCCGGCTGCGTGCGGAGACCCGCGGGTGCCATTGGCGCGAGGACTATCCCGAGACGTCGCCCGCATGGCGAGGGCATCTGGTGACATCACTTCTCGGTGGCGGCGTGCCGGAAACGGTGTTCGAAGCTGCGCCCGTCGTCGTCCTGACTCCCGACACTCTCGCGCCTTCGGCGCCATGAGCCTGCCGGCTGCGCTCGACCGGCGTCTCGCCGACGCCGGTCTTGATGCCGTTGCTGTTGAGGCCTTGGTCGCAGCGGCGCTGGCGGAGGATCTAGCCGGCGGCGTCGATGTGACGAGCGTGGCTGTCATCGCGGCTGACGACGAAGCAGTCGCTGACTTTGTCTCGCGAGCCCACGGTGTCGTCGCTGGTGTGCCGATCGCCTCGGCAGTGCTGTGGATCGCGACCGGCGGGGTTGTCGACATCGACGAAAGCGTCGTCGATGGCATGCGCGTCGAGCCGGGCACGGTCGTCTTGTCGGCGACTGGTGCGACGCGTTCGCTGCTCACCGCGGAACGCACCGCGTTGAACCTGCTCGGTCACCTGTCCGGCATCGCGACCCTTACGCGCACGTGGGTCGACGCCATCGCCGGCAGCGGCGCGGCGATCCGCGACACCAGGAAAACCACACCGGGTCTGCGCGCGTTGGAGAAGTACGCGGTCAGGTGCGGGGGCGGGGTGAACCATCGGATGTCGTTGTCCGATGCGGCCTTGATCAAGGACAACCACGTGGTCGCGGCAGGTGGGGTTGCGGCCGCACTCCGCGCCGTGCGCGCAGCGTTTCCGCAACTTCTCGTCGAAGTCGAGTGCGACACCGTCGAGCAGGTTGGAGAGGCGCTGGAGGCGGGCGCCGATCTCATCTTGCTCGACAACATGTCGCTGGAGGCCATGCGGGCGTCGGTCGCCAAGGTGGCCGAACGCGGCAGCTCGTGCCGCCTGGAAGCAAGCGGTGGGCTGACGTTGGCGAGCGCCGCCGCCGTGGCCGCTACAGGTGTCGACTACCTCGCAGTAGGCGCTCTGACACACTCCGCGCCGGTGCTCGACATCGGCGTCGACCTGCGAGCAAGGAGTACCGATGCTGCTGACGATTGACGTCGGCAATACCCAGACCGTGCTCGGCCTCTTCGAGGGCGAGCACATCGTCGAGCACTGGCGGCTGGCCACGGATCCGCGCCGCTCGGCTGACGAGTTGGGGCTGCTTGTCACTGGGTTGCTGGGAGCTTCGGAGACGACTGATGGAACGGTCGACGGGATCGCGTGCTGCTCGACCGTGCCGTCCGCGTTACGCGAAGTGCGGTCGATGTGCGAGCGCTGGTTCGGTGCGGTGCCGCTCGTCGTCGTCGAGCCAGGCATCCGCACCGGCGTGCCGGTGCTTTACGACAATCCGAAAGAAGTCGGCGCCGACCGCATCGTGAACACGCTTGCCGCGTTCACCCTGCACGGCGGCCCGGCGATCGTGGTCGACTTCGGGACGTCGACGAACTTCGACGTGGTGTCTGCAAGGGGCGAGTTTCTCGGTGGTGTGCTCGCGCCGGGCATCGAGATCTCGGTCGACGCATTGGCGTCGCGAGCAGCTCAACTCATGAAGGTGCAGCTGGTACGGCCACGGTCGGTGATCGGCAAGAACACTGTCGAGTCGTTGCAGTCGGGAATCATCTACGGATTCGCCGCGCAGGTCGACGGAATCACCGAGCGGATCATCGCCGAACTCGGGACGCCGGCCACCGTGATTGCCACCGGCGGCCTGGCGACCGTGGTGCTGGAAGAATGTCGGCTCATCGACGTCCACGAGCCATGGTTGACCCTGATTGGCTTGAAGTTGATGTTCGAACGTAATAGCGCATGACGCTGCCCGCTCGGCCGATAGCCTTCCGCCCGTGAGTGACGAGCTGCCCGAGCAAATGCTGGTGCGCCGCGAAAAGGTCGACTGGTTGCGTGCGCAAGGCATCGAGCCGTATCCGGCTGGCTTCCCGCGCACCGCAACCATCGCGCAGGTTCGCGCGGCGCACGTCGATCTGCCGCCCGACGCCACAACCGGCGATCGCGTCGGCGTCGTGGGCCGTGTCGTACTCGCGCGCAACTCGGGCAAGCTCTGTTTCGCGACGATCCGCGACGGGTCAGGTGAGCTCCAGGTGATGATTTCGCTCGACCGGCTGGGTGCCGACTCGCTTGCGTTGTGGAAGTCGGCGATCGATCTTGGCGATCACGTCGGCGTGGAGGGTGAGGTCATCACCTCCCGCAGCGGTGAGCTGTCGGTGCTCGCCGATTCGTGGGCGCTGACCGCGAAGTGCTTGCGGCCGCTGCCTGACAAGCACCGGGGACTCACGGACCCCGAATCCCGGGTCAGGCAGCGTTACGTCGATCTGATCGCGAACTCCGCCGCTCGCGACATGGTCAGGATCAAGGCGGCGGTGCTCGGCTCGGTGCGTGAGACGCTCGCTCGCCACGGCTACCTAGAAGTCGAAACACCGACCCTTCAACTACTGCACGGCGGGGCGGCCGCACGGCCATTCCAAACGCACCTCAACGCGTTCGACATCCCCATGTACCTGCGGATCGCGCTCGAGCTCTATCTCAAGCGGGTCGTGGTCGGCGGAATCGAGCGGGTCTACGAGATCGGCCGGATCTTCCGCAATGAGGGTGTCGACTCGACCCACAGCCCTGAGTTCACGATGCTCGAGGCCTACGAGGCCTACGGCGACTACGACACGATGGCAGCCCTGACCCACGACATCGTGCTCGACGCTGCCCTGGCCGTCGGCACCCCAATGGTTCCCGATGGCCGCGGCGGGTCGATCGACCTCGCGGCACCCTGGCGAACGATAACGATCCACCAGGCGGTTTCGCAGGCGGTCGGTGAGGAAGTCTCGATCGACACCGGCGTAGCAGAGTTGCGCGCGATTGCTACCAGGTACGACGTCGCTTTGCCGCCCGGACAATCCGGTCACGAGCACGGGCATATCCTTCTGGAATTGTTCGAAAAGCTCGTCGAGCACACCCTGCTCGAGCCGACATTCATCCGGGATTACCCGGTATCAGTCCGTCCCCTTGCGCGACCGCACCGAGACGACCCTCGATTGGTCGAAGCGTGGGATCTTGTCGTGAATGGCGTCGAACTCGCCCCCGCATACTCCGAATTGGTCGACCCAATCGAGCAGCGCCGGAGATTGACAGAACAGTCGCTATTGGCCGCAGGTGGCGATCCCGAAGCGATGCAACTTGACGAGGATTTCTTGCGCGCTCTCGAATACGGGGCTCCTCCCATGGGCGGCCTTGGTCTCGGTATCGATCGGTTGGTCATGCTGTTAACCGGGGAGGGCATTCGCGAGACGATCCTCTTCCCGTTGGTCAGGCCCGAGTAAGCCGTGATTTCGAGTAAGCCATGAGCCTGCCACCCGCCGACATCGTCATTCGGCGTGCCCGCACCGCCGATGTGAAGGCCATCAGGGGATTCGTCGACGCGTACGCCCCTGAGCGGAAACTGCTGAATAAGCCGACTGTCACGCTGTATGAGGATGTGCAGGAATTCTGGGTCGCCGAGCGATCAGCCGACGACGCGCCGCCATCAGTGGTCGGCTGTGGCGCGCTGCACGTCATGTGGGAAGACCTGGCAGAGGTGCGAACTCTCGCTGTCGACCCTGCGATGCGGGCGAAGGGTATCGGTCATCTGCTGTTGGACCAATTGCAGCGCACCGCGTACGAGCTCGGCGTGCGTCGACTCTTTTGTTTGACATTTGAAGTTCAATTCTTCGCCGAACATGGATTCTCAGAACTCGAGGGCGAGCCGGTTGCACCTGGCGTGTTCGAGGAGCTGCTGCGGTCATATGATGAGGGCATTGCCGAGTTTCTGGACCTCGAACGAGTCAAGCCGAACACGCTGGGTAACACGCGCATGATCAAGTATCTGTAGGGTGCGACGCTATATTGCAAATCGATCTCTCGTTGCTGTGTTTGAAAGGACAAACCCGTGGCACAGAAGGTCCAGGTAACACTTGTCGACGACCTTGACGGCAGTTCGGCTGACGAGACGCTGACGTTCGGTTTGGACGGCGTCGCCTACGAGATCGATCTCAGCAGAAGCAATGCCAAGAAGTTTCGTGATTCGCTGAATCCGTATGTCGGTGCCGCTCGCCGATCTGGTCGAGCTGCTCGCGCCGGTCGTCCGCGCGGCCGTGCCGGTCGCCGGCCCGCCGCAGGCAGCCAAGCCCCGACGTCCGACATCCGGGCCTGGGCCCGAAGCAAGGGCATGAAGGTCAACGAGCGTGGCCGCATCGCGGCCGACATCGTCGCCAAGTACGAGGCTGCGCACTAGCTGTTCGCTCCCTAGGCCTGCGAGCTGTTCGCTCCGAGCGCAACAAGGCCTACCACGAGTCCGGAACACCTCCATTCCGGTCACAGTTGGGACTCAGTGTGGGCACGAACGCCCTTTTGGATGCTTTTGACGCGTCCGAAGACGAAAATTTGGGCTAAGAACGCAAGTCAGGCCCGCATTTGGGCGAGAAGAGTGCGAGGACTGTCGATCAGCGAGGCAAGGGCTGTCCCTGGCGCCGGGATAGCATGAAATGAAAGTAAGGCGCCGCCACTGAGGAGCGAGCGACATGTTCGAGAGATTTACCGACCGGGCCCGACGCGTTGTCGTGCTGGCGCAAGAAGAAGCCCGCATGCTCAACCACAACTACATCGGCACCGAGCACATCCTGCTCGGTCTCATCCACGAGGGCGAAGGCGTTGCCGCGAAGGCTCTCGAGAGCCTCGGTATTTCGCTTGAAGGCGTTCGCCAGCAGGTCGAAGAGATCATCGGACAAGGCCAGCAGGCGCCGTCCGGCCACATCCCTTTCACCCCGCGCGCCAAGAAGGTTCTCGAGCTCTCGCTGCGCGAGGCGCTTCAGCTCGGCCACAACTACATCGGCACCGAGCACATCCTGCTCGGCCTGATCCGCGAGGGCGAAGGCGTCGCCGCCCAGGTGCTGGTCAAGCTCGGCGCTGACCTCAACCGCGTCCGGCAGCAGGTCATCCAGCTGCTGTCTGGCTACCAGGGCAAGCAAGAAGCGACGGCTGGCGGTCCCGCTGAGGGCGCCCAATCGACGTCCCTCGTCTTGGATCAGTTCGGTCGCAACCTGACGCAGGCTGCGCGCGAAGGCAAGCTCGACCCGGTCATTGGCCGTGAGAAAGAAATCGAGCGCGTCATGCAGGTGCTGTCGCGCCGCACCAAGAACAATCCGGTGCTGATCGGCGAGCCCGGCGTCGGCAAGACCGCAATCGTTGAAGGTCTGGCGCAGGCCATCGTCAAAGGTGAAGTGCCCGAGACGCTGAAGGACAAGCAGCTGTACACCCTCGACCTCGGCGCACTTGTCGCCGGCAGCCGCTACCGCGGTGACTTCGAGGAGCGGTTGAAGAAGGTCCTTAAGGAGATCCGCACTCGCGGCGACATCATCTTGTTCATCGACGAGCTGCACACGCTGGTGGGTGCGGGCGCGGCCGAGGGTGCCATCGACGCGGCGTCCATCTTGAAGCCGATGCTGGCCCGCGGCGAGCTGCAGACCATCGGTGCGACGACCCTTGACGAGTACCGCAAGCACTTAGAGAAGGATGCGGCGCTCGAACGGCGGTTCCAGCCGATCCAGGTTGCCGAGCCGTCGCTCGCGCACACAATCGAGATCCTCAAGGGCCTGCGCGATCGCTACGAGTCACACCACCGCGTCTCGATCACCGACGGCGCTCTGGTTGCGGCCGCGCAGTTGGCTGACCGTTACATCAGTGACCGGTTCCTACCCGACAAGGCCATCGACCTCATCGACGAGGCCGGCTCGCGCATGCGCATTCGTCGCATGACCGCGCCTCCGGACCTTCGCGAGTTCGACGAGAAGATCGCCGGCGTCCGCCGCGAGAAGGAAAGCGCGATTGACGCACAAGACTTCGAGAAGGCGGCCTCGCTTCGCGATCGCGAAAAGCAACTGCTCGCGGCGAAGTCGCAGCGCGAGCGGGAGTGGAAGGCCGGCGACATGGATGTCGTGGCCGAGGTCGACGAAGAGCTGATCGCCGAAGTGCTCGCGACTGCTACCGGCATTCCGGTGTTCAAGCTGACCGAGGAAGAGACCTCGCGGCTGCTGCGCATGGAAGACGAGTTGCACAAGCGGGTGATCGGCCAGGAGCCGGCGATCAAGGCGCTCTCGCAGACGATCCGTCGTACCCGTGCCGGTCTGAAGGACCCGAAGCGTCCCGGCGGCTCGTTCATCTTCGCCGGCCCCTCAGGTGTCGGTAAGACCGAGCTCTCGAAGACACTCGCCGAGTTCCTTTTCGGTGACGAAGACTCCCTGATCCAGCTCGACATGAGTGAGTTCATGGAGAAGCACACGGTGTCGAGGTTGTTCGGTTCGCCTCCTGGCTACGTCGGTTACGACGAGGGTGGTCAGCTCACCGAAAAGGTGCGCCGCAAGCCGTTCTCTGTCGTGTTGTTCGACGAGGTCGAGAAGGCGCACCCCGACATCTTCAACTCGCTGTTGCAGATCCTCGAGGACGGTCGGCTGACCGACGCTCAGGGCCGGGTTGTCGACTTCAAGAACACCGTCATCATCATGACGACCAACCTCGGCACGCGTGACATCTCCAAGGGCTTCAACATGGGCTTCTCCAAGGAGCATGACGCGCAGGGCAACTACGAGCGGATGAAGGCGAAGGTCAACGAGGAGCTGAAGCAGCACTTCAGGCCTGAGTTCTTGAACCGCGTCGACGACACGATCGTGTTCCACCAGCTGACTGAGGAAGAGATCGTGACGATCGTCGACCTGATGATCGCCAAGGTCGACCTTCGGTTGCGCGATCGCGACATGGGCCTCGAACTTACGTCGGACGCCAAGAAGGTGCTCGCCAAGAAGGGTTACGACCCGGTGCTTGGTGCACGTCCGTTGCGGCGCACGATCCAGCGCGAGATCGAGGACGTGCTGTCGGAGAAGATCCTCTTCGGCGAGCTCAAGGCCGGCCAGATCGTGGTGGTCGACGCCGAGGGAGTCGACACCCCCGAAGCCGCCTTCACGTTCCGCGGCGAGGCCAAGCCGGCGCTGGTGCCCGACCTGCCTCCGCTGGCAGAAGCGGCACCCGCCGCTGATCCGGCTGGCGCAGCTGGCACCGCTCCAGCTGCTGAGTAGCACTTCGTTAGCCGTCAGGGCCGGTACCCGTTGGGTGCCGGCCTCGGCGTCTCCCTCTTACGTTGGGAGTTGGAAGCGGCTACGGGGCAGCGGCTCTACCAGACCGTCCGCCACTAGACCGTCGAGAGCACGATCGAGCTGGACGGCGTCGGGCCAGGCGGAGCGGAGCTGGGCGAGGCGGGCCGGTCCAGGCTGCGCCCGCAGGATTGCCAGCACCGCCCCGCGCGCTTGGCGGTCGGTGCCTTCGTAGCGCTGCCCGGGGCGGAGCGGTAACGCTGAGGGTGGATAGCCCGCCTGGCGCCACGCGCAGCGGTGCGCTACCGGGCATCGATCACACTGCGGAACGCGGGCGCGGCAGATCAATGCGCCGAGCTCCATCAACGCCACGCCGAACGTCGCCGCACGCTCACCGTCGTCCGGTAAGAGTTCGCTCGCGGCCCGGCGTTCGGCCATCGTCGGAGCGCTCGAGGGCTCAGCCAGGCCGGATACCGCCCGGGCGAGCACGCGGCGCACGTTCGTGTCGAGGACGGCGTGGCGCTGCCGGAACGCGAACGCCGCGACCGCGGCCGCGGTGTAGTCGCCGACCCCCGGCAGGGCGCGCAGCTGTGCGTAGTCGGCAGGCACTTCCCCACTGTGGCGCACGACGATCGTGGTCGCCGCGGCGTGCAAGCGCAGGGCCCGGCGCGGGTAGCCGAGCCGGTCCCAGGCCCGGACGGCGTCGCCGGCGGTGGCTGCCGCGAGGGCAGCAGGGGTCGGCCACCGGGCGATCCACCGCTCGTAGGCGGGCAACACCCGCGCCACGGGGGTCTGCTGGAGCATGATCTCGCTCACCAGCACCGCCCACGGCGTGGCCGCCGGCTCGCGCCACGGAAGCTGCCGGGCAGCGTGTCGGTACCAGCCGAGGAGCTCCTCGACGATCGGCGCCTCGATGCTTCGAGCGCTCCCAGGTTGTCTTAAGAAAGTCGCCACTTCAGACGACAGGTTAAGGAGTCATTGGGGAGGAGCCCGCGGCGGGCTTCCGGACCGAGGAGCGCCTAGGTGTCGGTTGCGCGCGAAGCGTCAACCTCGGCCAGCGCCAGTGCGTTCTCGGCATCGCAACCAGACGCCCACGAGCAGTCCGCGGTCACCGTTGTACTGGTCGAGGACTCCGTGATCGAGCGCCGGTTCCTTCGGGCGGCGATCACGGCCGATCCGGGCCTCTGCGTGGTGGGCGAGGCGCAGACCTTACGCGACGCCATCGCCTTGATCGAGCGGCTACGGCCATCAGCCGTCGTCCTCGACCTTGAACTACCGGGCACCGCCGCCATCGAGATCATCGAACGGATCATGGCGAGCGTCCCGACCCCGATCCTGGTCTGCTCGACCGAGGTCGACGCCGCAAGAGCCGCCGCCGCCCTGGCCGCTGGCGCGATCGACGTTGTGGCAAGACCGACCGCACGCGACGCCGACCGGGCGTCGTATGCTGAGGCGCTGCGCCGTGGCGTGCGAGTCGCGTCGAGAGTGCGCGTTATCACCCATCCGCGAGGGCGCCTGAAGACCCGTGCGCAATCAGCGGCAGGGGCCGCTGATGGAGGTGCGCGAGCTAGCGCGGAACCAACCGTCGACTTGGTGGCGATCGGCGCCTCGACTGGTGGGCCGCAAGCACTTGCCCACCTGCTCGGCGCGTTGCCCGCCGACTTCACGCCCGCTGTCGTTGTCGTGCAACACATGGCGGACGGATTCATCGAAGGTCTTGCGACCTGGCTCGACGGCCTTTGCGCGCTCCCCGTTGGCGTTGCAACGTCGGGCATCCGCCTGCAGCCGCGCACGGTCACGATCGCGCCGAGTGCACGCAACCTCGTAGTCAACGATCACCTGCGCGTCAGCATCGAGCAACCGCCGGCGACCCAGTTCAATGTGCCGGGCGTCGACGCGACGTTCGAGAGCGTCGCGCGCACGGTCGGTCCGCGGGCGATCGGTGTGCTGCTTACCGGGATGGGTCGTGACGGCGCCGCCGGGCTGAAGGCGATGCGAAGCGCCGGGGCGATCACGATCGGACAGGACGAAGAGTCGAGCGCAGTGTGGGGCATGCCAGCGGCGGCCGCTGCCTGCGGTGCGGTGCAGCGCCAACTGCCGCTCATCGAGATCGCGGCCGCACTTGTCGCAATCCTGCAGGGCCAGTCGCTTGGCGGTGAGCGATGAAATTCTCGCTGACCGATGACGAGTTCGACACCCTGCGCAAGCTCCTGGAGAAGAGCGCGGGTTTGGTCCACGACGAGAGTCGCCGCGACTCGCTGACCTTTGCAGTCGCAGGCCGCATGGAGGCGATTGGCGCCAGTTCGGCTGCCGTGTACCTCACGATGCTCAGCGGTCCTGGCGGTGCGCCCGAACGGCAGCAGCTCATTGACGTGGTCACTATTCAAGAGACGCACTTTTTCCGGAACCCGCCGCAGATTCGCGCACTTCGCCAGCATGTCCTGCCCGAGCTGATCCGCCGGTCTACGGCGCTGAACCGCCCGCTCACGATCTGGAGTGCAGGGTGCTCGACAGGCGAGGAGCCGTACAGCTTGGCCATGCTGGTCCGTGAACTCATGCCGATGGCTACCCGCGAACACGTCAGGATCGTCGGATCGGACGTCTCGGCGACCGCGCTTTCATTCGCGGACGCCGGTCGGTATGGCGCTCGGGCTGTGCAGATGGCAGACCCGATCGATCTGGGCCGTTGGTTCGACATCGACCGCGGCTGGTACTCGGTCAAGGATGATGTGCGCGAGCTGGTCGACCTGCAACTGCACAACCTGATCACCGAAGCACCGCCGTTCGAGAGCAGTGAGGTCGATCTGTTGCTCTGTCGCAACGTGACGATCTACTTCAACCGGACGACGACCAAGGCGCTCATGTCGCGGTTCCACACCGCCCTCGGCGATGGTGGGTACCTGTTCCTCGGCCACTCCGAAACGTTGTGGCAGATGAGCGAGGCGTTCACGTTGGTGCCCCTTGGCGATGCGTTTGTGTATCGACGGGACGACGGCCCGCAGGGCCGCGCGACGTTGCCCGATCGCCGTACCGAGGCGGGTGATGCGCCTATTCTGCTGCCCGAACGACGTGGTCGGACGGAGCGTCGACGCGACCTTCCCGAGACGCCGTCCGCCCGGGTCCAGGCAACACCGGCCGTGCCGCCGCAACGCGTGCCGCGGCATTCCGAGCCGGCCCGGCAGGAGGTAGCGCGAGCTGGGTCCCATCGACCCGCGGACCGCCGCGCGGCGCCGCGATCCGCGGCCGCTGCAAGCGCGACGGGCGCTAGTGCCAAGGAACTCGTGGCCACCGCCCGGGAGGCGCTGGCGCACGGGCGCTATTCCGACGCAGTCGGCGCTGCCGGCCTCGCCGCCAAAGCCGACCCGATGCTGGTTGATCCACATCTGATCGGCGGAGAGGCGCTGGTCAACCTTGGTCGCGATGCTGACGCGATCAGGGAGTTACGCCAGGCCGTCTACCTTCAGCCCGATTCAGCGTCTGCCTTGCTGCTGCTCGCTGGTGCACTTGACCGGCAGGGCGAACCAGCCGCGGCAGGCCGGGCTTACCGATCTGCGGCTGCAACGGTTGGCGACTTGCCTCCTGAGGAGGTGTCCGGGTTCTTCGGTGGCCGCAGTGCCGCCGAGCTGGTCGCCCTGTGTCTGCGGCTCGCGACGCAGGCCGAGCGGACCGCAAAGGCCACCAAGTCGGCCAGGTTCAGGCCGCGGGAGACGCCATGATCGGTTACATCACGTTCCGTCTCGGTGATCGAAACCTTGCGTGCCGGCTCGACGAGGTCCGCGAGGTCGTCCGGCTCGACGGGCTCGATGTCCTGCCCGGCATGACGCCGCCGATCAGTGGGTTGCTGGAGTTGCGTGGCAATCCGCTGCCGGTCGTCGACCTGCGCGGTACCAGCTTGGCGGGGGGGAGGGGTGACGTGCTGGTCATGGCCTCGGGCATCGACGCGATGGGCGCGATTGTCGATCAGGTCATCGCTGTTCATGACGAGGACGAGCTGGTGTCCTTGGGCGAGCGACCGTCAGGGCTCCCGGACTATGTCATCGACGTACTTCGCCATGACGGCATCAGCACGGGCCGTGGTGGGCCGGTGTTGCTCGTTCACTTGCAGGCGCTGCTCTCCGTTGCGGTCTGAAGCCCGCGTGTGCAGCAGTTAGACGTAGCGCTCGAGGATCGATGATTCGGCGAGTCGCGACAGTCCCTCACGCACGCTGCGCGCCCTGTTCTCGCCAACACCTTCGACCGCCTGCAGATCGTCGATGCCCGCCGCGAGCAGCTTCTGCAGGCCACCGAAATGCTCGACAAGGCGATCGACGACGAGGTTCGGCAGCCGCGGGACTTTGGCGAGCAGCCGATAGCCGCGTGGGCTCACGGGTGCGTCGAGTGCGTCCGCTCCGGCGGCGTAGCCCATCACCCGAGCGATCGTGCTGAGGTCGAGTAGCTCAGATGCCGACAGCATGTCGAAGTCGCGCAGCACGTCGTCGGGCGTGCGCGACTTCTTGCTTCCTGAAGGCAGGTAGTCACGGACGACGAGTTCGCGCTCCGGTTCGACGCCGGCAAGAAGCTCGTCGAGTTGCAGGCTGAGCAGCCGGCCGTCGGTGCCGAGTTCGACGACGTAGCCCTCGATCTCGCTCGCGATCCGCCGAACCATCTCAAGGCGCTGCGCCACCGCTGCGGCGTCGCGCACCGTGACGAGGTCCTCGATTTCCAGCGCAGAAAGGGTTCCGCTCACCTCGTCGAGGCGCAGCTTGTAGCGCTCGAGGGTCGCGAGCGCCTGGTTCGCCCGCGACAGGATTGCCCCGGTGTCGTCGAGCACGTAGCGCCTGCCGCCGACGTAGAGCGCGATGATGCGCATCGACTGGCTCACCGAGATCACCGGGTAGCCCGTTTGCTTGGCAGTGCGTTCGGCGCTGCGGTGCCGCGTGCCGGACTCACTCGTCGGGATCGAAGGGTCCGGCTGCAAGTGCACGTTCGCTTTGAGGATCCGGGTGCCGGTGTTATCGAGCACGATGGCACCGTCCATCTTGCAGATCTCGCGCATCAGCGGCGCGGAAGTCTCGATGTCGAGATTGAAACCACCGGTGCACAGCGACTCGACGGTCTTGTCGTACCCGAGAACGATCAGACCTCCCGTGTTGCCACGCAGGATGCGTTCGAGTGCGTCGCGCAGGTCAGTACCAGGCGCGATCGTCGCGAGAGTAGCCCGCAATTTCTCGTCGACGGTGCGGTCGAACCGATCGTTGGCTGGCACCGGGCTCCCCGTACGTGGATGCTCTCAAAGAGGCACTATTGGACGCTACGGCGATTCTAGCTGTTAGGCGCGACCGCGTACTGGATCGCTTCTCGGACGTGGGAAACCTCGATGGAATGGACGCCGGGTGGCACTGGTCCTGAGTCGGGTGGCACTAGCGCGAGAGTGAAGCCGAGTCGTGCGGCTTCGGTGAGCCGGCGACCGACCCCCTCGACGCGACGAACCTCACCCGCGAGGCCCACCTCACCGATGGCGACGACACCCGGGCGCAGCGGCCTGTCGTTGCGCGCGCTCGCGACGGCGAGCGCGACGGCCAGGTCTCCGGCGGGTTCAGACATCTTCACGCCGCCGACGGTGGCGGTGAAGATATCGAATCCCGAAAGCACGATCTTCGCCCGTTGCTCTGTTACCGCCAGCACCATCGATACCCGCGCAGCGTCGAGACCCGACGTCGTGCGTCGCGGCATCGCCATGCTCGAGGGCGCAACCAACGCCTGCACTTCTGCCACAAGTGGACGGCGACCCTCGAGTGCCACGGTCACGCAGGTGCCCGGCACCGGCGTACCACGCCGCGAGAGGAAGAGGCCACTTGGATCCGCAAGCCCGACGATGCCTTCTTCGGTCAGGTCGAAACACCCGACCTCGTCGCATGCGCCGTAGCGGTTCTTGATCGCCCGGACCAACCGAAGTCGTGAGTGCCGCTCACCCTCGAACTGCAGCACCACATCGACGAGATGCTCGAGCACCCGCGGGCCAGCGATTGACCCATCTTTGGTGACGTGGCCGACCAGCACGGTGGCGATGCCGCGCTCTTTGGCAACTGCGATCAAGGCCGCCGCGACCTGGCGCACCTGCGTAACTCCACCTGCCGAACCGTCGACGTCCGCGATGGCCATCGTTTGCACAGAGTCGACGATCAGCAGGCTTGGGTTGACCTCGTCGAGGTGTTTCAAGACCGCGCCGATGTCAGTTTCGGCGGCCAGGAAGAGGTCGGGCGACAGTGCCTTGATGCGACCCGCTCGCAGTCGGACCTGTGCGGTCGACTCTTCACCGGTGATGTACAGCGTGCGGGTGCCAGGAGTAGCGAACTTCGAGGCGACATCGAGCACCAGGGTCGACTTGCCCACACCCGGTTCGCCAGCCAGCAGGACGACGACGCCGGGAACCAGGCCACCGCCGAGCACGCGGTCAAGCTCGTCGACGCCCGTCGAAACGCTGCGGGCGGACTCGGCATCGATCTCACCGATCGGGCGCGCGGCCGCCGTAACCGCCGTTGCCGCCACGCTGCGAAGCCGCAGGAGACCGGGTTGCTCGATGGTGCCCCAGGCCTGGCACTCACCGCAGCGGCCGACCCACTTCACCGACTCCCAACCGCACTCACCACATCGAAAGCCCTGTTTGGCGGCGCTCGGGGTGCTCTTGGGCATGGCTGCAGGCTAGTGCCGTGGGCGGACAGTTGCCTGGCCGCTCGAGTGAGTTGTGGAGTTAACTTCTGGTCGGAATTACTGCGGGTCGGCCGGGTGCGGGGCGACTGGCGTCTTGGACGCGATTCGCCGCTCGCAATGCGCGACCAGCTCTGCGTAACCCTGGACGCCCATCAACTCGGTCAGCTCTGGACCGTAGGAGACGTAGACCCGATCACGTGCGCCGTGTGCCTCCGGTGAGCTCGTGCACCACCACGTGAGTTCGTGTCCGCCCGAGCCCCAGCCCCTGCGGTCGTACTCGCCGATCGTGACGACCAGCACCTTGGTCTCGTCAGGTCGGTCGACCCAATCGAACGTACGGCGGATCGGTAGTTGCCAGCATACGTCGGGCTTGGTTTCCAGCGGGTGCCGGTCAATCGTCAACGCCAGGCTGTGCAACGAGCACCCGGAGCCGCCCTCGAAACCCGGGCGGTTCAAGAAGATGCACGCACCGTCGACTCTGCGGGTGCGACGCTTGCCGTCCTCAAGCTCGGTGAAGCCCTTCTGGCCCTTCTTGTAGTACTGCCAAGTTTCTGGCGTGAGTTGCTCGGCGAACTTGCGGACCCGCTTCTCGTCGGCGCGACCTGAGTAGAAGGCACCGTGGCTGCAGCAGCCATCGGCCGCCCGACCCGGCACGATGCCATGACAGCCGTTGCCAAAGATGCATCCCCAACTCGACGTCAGCCACGTCAGGTCGCAGCGAAAGATCTGTTCGGCATCGGCGGGATCGACGAACTCGACCCACTCGCGCGCGAAGTCGAGACCTGTTTCCGGAAGCGGTACGCGCTCACCGGCAGCCGTTCCGCGTGGCGTTGGAGTCGTCGGGTGGGCGGGTTCTTCTCGACCGGAGGTCTTCGACTGCTGTGATGGCTTGCTTGGCATGCGCAAACACTAGGCCCTCACGCGTCGGAGTCGGACGCCGATGTGCACCGGCCGGTGTGTCGGCCTGCGTCGACGTAGGCTCGGGGAGTGAGCACTACATCGGACGAGTCAGCAATGGCGCGGGTGACGGCCCGCCCGACGGTGGCTCTGTCGACCTCGTCAGTGTGGCCTGAATCGACTGCGGTCGCGTTCGAGGTTGCTGCCCGACTCGGCTACGACGGCGTCGAGTTGATGGTGTCTGGTGATCCGGTCAGCCAAGATCTCGACACGGTGCGTCGGCTCATGGACTACCACCAACTGCCGGTGGTGTCCGTGCATTCGCCGTGCCTGCTGATCAGTCAGCGGGTGTGGGGCACAGAGCCGTGGGCGAAGTTGATGCGTTCGCAGATCGCCGCAGAACGACTCGGCGCGAAGGTCGTGGTGACCCACCCGCCATTTCGTTGGCAACGCGCCTACGCCAAGGGATTCACCGACGGCATCCTGGCGATGCACGACGAAACAGACATCGTGTTTGCGGTCGAGAACATGTTTCCGCAACGAGGACCGAGCGGCCTCGAGGTTGGCGTCTACTCGCCGTCCTGGTCGTTGCTCGACGCCGACTACCCGCACATCACCCTCGACGTGTCACACGCAGCTGTTGCCCGTGCCGACCCGCTCGTGCTGCTCGAGGGTTTCGGCGACCGGCTCGCCCACTTCCACCTGTCTGACGGCACCGGCTCGCGAAACGACGAGCACCTCGTGCCGGGTCGAGGCACGCAGCCTTGCGTACAGCTCCTGCAGCGGTTAGCGGCGCAGCGGTACGCCGGGGTGGTCGTCCTTGAGGTAAACACGAGGAGGGCTGCGTCGCACGAGGAGAGGGTGGCCGACCTCGCCGAATCGCTCGCGTTCACCCGCGACGCTCTCGCTGCGACAGCGGCGTGACGACGGCGGCCCCACTCCTATGAGTCGGTCACGGTTCGACGCAGTCGCAAGGGTGTACGACGCCGGCCGGCCGGGCTATCCCGATGCATTGTTCGATGCCATCGAGGAGATGTCGGGCAGTTTCCTTTCGGGGGCGTTGCTAGCCGATGTTGGCGCGGGCACCGGAATCTCGACTCGTAGCCTGCTCGAGCGCGGTGCGCGAGTCGTCGCAGTCGACCACGGGGCCGCGATGCTCAGCACCTTACGTAGCCGCACTCGCGGCACTCCAGTCGTGCTCGCTGATGCAAACCAACTGCCCTTTGCGAACGGATCACTCGACCTCGTCACGTTCGCCCAGTCGTGGCACTGGGTCGATCTTGACCGCGCGCCTGGCGAAGTGCTGCGGGTTTTGCGTCCAGGTGGTGCACTCGCGATCTGGTGGAATATTCCGGACGAGAGCGGCGAAGAGTGGCTGGCGCAACATCGCGCGCGACTGCGGGTCGCGGGCCAGCATGTCGTCGGAGCCCACTTTGAAGCTGCCTGGCGATCGATCCCGTCGGCGTTTGAGAACCTCGACGTCGAGACCGCGCGCATCAGTTGGGACCGGACGGTCGCGATGGAGGTGATCCTCGACGAGGTGCGGTCGAAGTCCTACATCGAGGAACTCGGAGCGGCTGACGCGGCCGCTTTTGTCGAGCGCGAGCGCGAACTGCTTCCTAGTGGTCAGCTGCGGGAGCCTTTCGTGACCCAGCTCGCCGTCGTCCGCATGCCCGCCTAGGCGGGAAATGTGGCGATTGTCCGAATATCGGCGCGCATTTCGGTGCTCAAGCCGCTCCTTGGGGTGTCGATGCATGAGCTAGTTGGCGGCTCGACACGGAGGCGTAGATGGCGTGGCTCGCAGTGGTGGCGTCGGTTGCGCTGCTCGCTGCCCTGATCGGGTGGGCCGCCACGATCGCCAATCGAAACCGCGCCCAGCAGGCCGTCGTCGCCGCATTCGATGCGATCGCCAGCGGCGACCTCGCCCGTCCAGTCGTCTTGCCCAAGGGCAACGTCTGGCGCCCGGTTGGTGCATCGATCGCTGAGCTGACCGGTGCGCTGTCCGTCGCACTTACCCGGATCGAGCTCGCGAAGAGCGCACTGAACGTCGGCTGGCATGACGTCGACAAGATGGCATGGAAGTCGTTGGACACCACGGAGACAACTGCAGCACAGGCAACCGCCGCCGCACGCGCGGCCGAGGGGATCTCCCAGAGCCTCCAACTGATTGCAGCAGCGACCGACGAGTTCGCGTCGACGATTCAAGAAGTTGCGCGGCACGCTTCCGAGGCATCGTCAGTGGCATCAGCCGCAACCGATGAAGTCCACGCAGCGAACGCCACAGTGGCCGATCTCGCGGTTGCCTCGCACCACATCGAGGAAGTCCTGCGGTTCATCGGAAATATTGCTACGCAGACGCACTTGCTGTCGCTGAACGCAACGATCGAGGCGGCGAGGGCCGGCGAGGCCGGCCGCGGTTTCGCCGTCGTCGCGGGAGAGGTCAAGCAGCTTTCACAACAGACTGGTGCGGCTACCGCAAATGTCGGTGCTTCAGTCAGTTCGATTCAGGAGGGTTCCGCGCAAGCGGCGGCCGCGATGGTTCGAGTCACCGACACGATGGCCAGGGTCAACGACAACCAGCACGGAATCGCCTCTGCTGTTGATCAGCAGACTGCGACGACAGCAGAGATCGGTCGCAACACCTCCAGTGCGGCGATGGGGTCGGCGGAGCTTGCGGAGAACGTCGCAGCGCTCGTCAATAACATCCGGCTGACGGCATACGCCGGCGCGCATGCGCGCAGCGTCGCCGCGGAGCTTGCCCGGATCGAGGACTCGTTGACGCAGGTGCTGGCGCCTTACCGATTCACGTCGGTCGAGTTCGACGTCGAGGCGGAGGTTGACCTGCGCGGCACGGGGGTCAAGACCGTCGGAAACACCACGACGGTCTACCACTACGCATTCGGCTCGGGTGTCAATGAGATCGAGTACTCATCGGAGTGGCGGCATTCAAAGGCCAACTTGGAGAGCAGCGGAAGTGACTCCTACTGTGGGATGGAGAACGGGGTCGCCACCGTACGGTTCGTCGGCACCTGTGTTCGCTACTACGGCTTCGCGGAGTCGAACCACGGGATGATCGCACTGTCGATCGACGACGGTCCCGACACGATCGTCGACCAGTACGGGACTTCCCGGGAGAACCGCATGTTCTGGCAGTCCCCGGTGCTCCCACGTGGCAACCACGTCCTACGCGCCCGCGCGACCGCCGACCAGAATCCGGCGTCTCGCTACATCTGGGTGACGCTCGAGCGGATCGAGATCGACAACTAGGGGAGCTGTCGCCAACGATCAGCCGTGATGGCATATACGGCTGCATCGAACTTCTCGCCGTCCTCCTCAAGTTCGGTTTCATGGTCGAGTGTCATGCCCAGGCGCTTCATCACCGCGATACTTCGCACGTTCGGCACGTCAGAAATCGAGATGACACGCGGCAGGGCCAATGTCTGGAAGCCGTACTCAAGCCACGCTGCCGCCGCCTCTGTTGCGTAGCCGTTTCCCCAGAAGTCGCGTGCAAGCCGCCAGCCGATTTCGATGTCGGGGTACCAACTGACGTGGTGCAGGCCGCACATCCCAAGGAACTCGCCGTCCGCCCGACGCTCGATCGCTAGCAGGCCCATGTGCTGTGTCGCGTACGTTTCCTGCGCCCAGGCTGCAATGTCGTCTGACTCAGCCGCGCTGATAGCGCCTCCGAGGTAGCGCATGACCTCGGGATCTGCGTTTAGTGCCGCGTACGCCGGAAGGTCGGCGCGTCGAAACGTCCGCAAGAGCAATCGAGGGGTCTCGATAACCGCGGTACCGCTCCCGTCGACCTCCACCTATTGCGGGCGGGGGCCGCGCTGGCGCAGGGTCTCCTGCACCGTGTGCTGAACCAGCACCGGAATGTATTGGGTGACTCGCGCACCAAGGTATCGACTGGCCTCGCGGAACACCGCGTCGTGAACCTCAACCTGGTCGGCGCGGTCCGCGAACTTTCTCGTCAGTTGGTCGGCTACCCGGCCCAACTGCTGTTCGAGTACCTCACCACGCATCTCCTGATCCACCGACATGCGACGCGCTCCTCTGGTTCGCCCGCTGGTCCGGCTCGTCTCGATCGTTGCCTGCCTTACCGTCTGTGTGGAGAGTCGCTGCCTGGAATTCACCTGAACTTCATCGGAGCGCCCGATTGATCCGGATAAATCCGGACTCTGATTCACTACCGCGAACCCCTCTCAGAACAGGGACCCCAGGAGCGACACCCAGGCGTTGCGGGCGGCTCCGCAGCCCAGAACGCGTAGCCTGGACGCGCCGGTGGGAGTGGATCTCGACGGCTGTGACGGACACCGGCTCGAAACTCGGAGGACGACGACGTGCTGCGCCGCCTGCTGCTGTCGGCCGCTGCCAGCCCGCGCGTCAAGCGAGGGGTCGAGGTTGTGCCGCTGACCAAGCACGTGGTCGACCGCTTCGTTGCGGGCGATGATGTCGGGGACGCCCTAGCCGCGAGCAGGAAGCTCGTTGCCGCCGGCCTGCTCGCCAGCATCGATCGGCTTGGCGAGGCGACGACCGACCCGACACAGGCCGAGGCCACAGCGTCCGCTTACGTCTGGTTGCTGAAGGAACTGGCCGACGCCGGGCTCGCCGACTTCTGTGAAGTCTCACTCAAGCTGTCGTCGCTTGGGCAGGCGTTGGAGAAGGACGGCGAGCAGATCGCCCTGGAGAATGCCCGCACCGTGTGTGCCGCGGCCCGTGAGGCGGGCACCACCGTGACGGTCGACATGGAAGATCACACGACTACCGACGCGACGCTGTCGGCAGTGCGGGAATTGCGTAGCGACTTTCCGACTGTTGCCGCAGTCCTCCAGGCGGCGCTGCTCAGGACGGAGGCCGATTGCGCGGACTTCGCCGGTGAGGGCAGCCGGGTTCGGCTGTGCAAGGGCGCCTACAACGAGCCCGCGTCCGTCGCCCACAAGGACCGAAGCGCCGTCGACCTGTCGTACGTCCGATGCCTGCGAATTCTCATGCGGGGCAAGGGTTATCCGATGGTCGCGACCCACGATCCTCGTCTTGTTGCCGTCAGCGGAGTGATGGCCGTCCAAGCGGGCCGCTCAAAGGGTGAGTACGAGTATCAGATGTTGTTCGGTGTCAGACCCGATGAGCAGCGCCGGCTCGCTGCACGTGGTGAGAAAATTCGCGTGTACTTGCCGTACGGCACGCAGTCATATCCGTACCTCATGCGCCGGCTGGCCGAACGGCCTGCCAATCTTGCGTTCTTCCTTCGAGCGGTAGCGAGCAAAATCTAGTCCGGTACGAGCAAGGGATGAGGGAGCGAATGATCGCGGTGATTGGTGCGGGCAAGATGGGGGAGGCGTTGGTGTCCGGGCTGCTCAAAGCAGGAACGAGCCCCGACGACCTCATCATCACCGAACGCTATGAAGAGCGGGCACACGAACTCTCGCAGCGCTACGGCGTGAAGTCAGTGAGCAACGCAGATGCCGCCAATCAAGCGGAGACCATCGTGCTCGCGGTCAAGCCACAGGACATGGAGGCGCTGCTAGCCGAACTCGCACCCGTAGTCACCCCTGACCGCCTGATCGTGACGATTGCGGCCGGTATCACGACGGCCGCGATCGAACGGCGCCTTGCCGCCGGCGTCCCAGTCGTGCGGGTCATGCCGAATACGCCGGCATTGGTGGGCGAGGCCATGAGCGCAGTAGCCCCTGGCGCGCACGCATCGGCCGAACACCTTGACCGGGCTGAGGCGCTTTTTCGGCCGGTTGGCAGGGTCGTGCGACTTCCTGAGTCACAGCTCGACGCTGTTACCGCTCTCTCGGGTAGCGGCCCGGCGTACGTCTTCTATTTAGTCGAAGCGATGACGGATGCAGGCATCCTGCTGGGGCTGCCGCGCGCTGTCGCGCACGAATTGATCGTGCAGACCGTTTACGGTGCAGCGGTGATGCTGCGCGAAACCGGCGAGCACCCGGTGGCGCTGCGGGAGGCCGTAACCTCACCGGCCGGCACCACCATCTCGGCGATCCGCGAGCTTGAGAACCACGGCGTCCGTGCTGCGTTCCTGGCCGCTCTTGAGGCAGCGCGCGACAGATCGCGCGAGCTCGCCGGCGAATAGTGTGTGCGCCTGCTCACTAGTGTTGAGCTCATGCACCCGTTGACGGTCGTCTGGTCCGATGAACTGGCCGCTTATGACTTCGGTCCGCATCACCCGCTCGCGCCGGTGCGAGTTGTGCTCACCATCGACTTGGCGCGATCACTAGGCGTTCTCGATGCGCCGAACGTGACCTTGGCGCTGCCTGACCCGTGTGACGATTCGATGCTCGAACTTGTGCACGCCAAGGCGTTTCTCGCGGCGGTCAAAGCCGAAGTCGGCAACGTGGCGTTCGGACTAGGTACACCCGATGTTCCAGTGTTCGACGGAATGCATGCAGCTTCGGCCCGGATTGTGGGTGCGACGCTGGCGGCTACTCGCGCTGTCTACGAAGGGCGTGCGATGCACGCAGTCAATGTGGCGGGTGGCCTGCATCACGCGATGCCCGCTGCTGCGTCAGGGTTTTGTGTGTACAACGATCCGGCGGTTGCCATCGCATGGCTGCTTGCGCAAGGTGTGCAACGAGTCGCGTATGTCGACATCGATGTTCATCACGGCGACGGGGTGCAGGCAGCGTTCTACGACGACCCGCGAGTGCTCACGATCTCGCTGCATCAAAGCGGCCGGACGTTGTTTCCGGGTACCGGCTTTCCTGATGAGACGGGCGGTCCACTGGCGCGCGGCTACGCCGTGAACGTGGCTCTGCCGCCAGGCACGAACGACGCGAGTTGGCTGCGTGCGTTCCATGCCGTCGTGCCGCCCTTGCTGCGAAGCTTCGAGCCTGAGATTCTCGTCAGCCAGCACGGTTGTGACACTCATCGGATCGATCCCCTTGCCGAGCTTGCCCTCACGGTCGACGGGCAACGGGCTGCGCACGCGGCGTTGCACGACCTTGCGCACGAGGTCGCGGGCGGTCGGTGGGTAGCGGTTGGTGGTGGCGGCTATGCGTTGGCGCAGGTCGTTCCGCGCACCTGGACCCACTTGCTGGCAATCGCAGCGGGCGCGCCAATCGATCCGGCGACCCCAACCCCGATGGCCTGGCAAGCGAATGCGCGCGCCCGCACTGGCGGACCCGTGCCGGCCTCAATGACAGACGGTGGGTCGGGCGATTATCGAAGCTTCGATACGGGCCACGATCCGGGCGATCCAGTCGACCGCGCGATCATGGCGACCATGAATGCAACGTTTCCGGCGCACGGCATCTTCGTCGGTGGTCTCGGTTGACCGCGGCGCCGAGTGCGCCATCTCGCGCCGAGTTGTTGGAGTACCTATCGGTGGCTCGCATCGCTGGCCCGGTCGCGACGCCGCGCGAGGCCAATCTCGCTAACTACCGGCTCATGGCCGCCCGCGATCCCGATTACCTGTTTGGCCTGGAGCCGAGGGGGGCCTGGCCATTCGATGACGTCCTGGCCCTGATGGCGCAGCGATGCGGCGTCTCACCGGATCTCCTCCATGACTCCGGCGCCGACACGATCGATGCGGCATTGACCGTCGAACGCCTCGAAGCGATGGCTGCGCAACTGCGCACGGCCGCAGCAACCAAGGCTCGCGTTCTGGTGGCTACCGGGCATCCAACCGGCGTCCTCGTCGTCCATCTTGAGATCGCTCGAGCACTCGCGGCTGCCGGGTGCACGCTCCTTACCCCGCCTGCCGTATGGGAGCACGTCGACTACGCGGGGCGGGTGCATGAGCGCCACGTTCGGGACGTACTCGGGGTGAGCGTGGCTAGTCAGGGCGCCAACTTGCTGCATACCCACTCGCCAACTCCGATGGAGTTAATGCTGGGCGCTCTTACCGACCAAGGAGCGGCCGCACCCGATCTCGTGGTTGGCGATCACGGCTTCGCGGGTGCCGCCGGTCGGGCCGGTGTCACGTGCGTCGGCTTCGCGGACTCCAATGACCCGGCGCTGTTCGTCGGCGAGGCTGAAGGCGACGTTGCGGTTTGTGTGCCACTAGACGACAACGTGATGCCGAATCTCTACGCGCCGCTAACCAGCTTCCTGTTGGCTACCGCGTTCAGGTAGCGGCCTACACCTCGACGCTCGCGGCCCATACGACGACTAACTCTCTACCGCAGCCTGAGGTTTGGGGTTTCGGTCACCGAGCGTTGCCGAATCCGCCGGGAAGGCTCCACAGGCGGCCCACGCGTCGCCTCGGGGGACCAGCCCTTCCCCACTGGCCCCAACATCGCTACCCTCGGTCACGCACGTGCGTGATCGTCTGCCGGTGGGGAAGCCGGCACCCGTCGCGTGCTGAGAGTTCGGTGCGTCATGGGTGCAGTTGAACGGCCGCGCGACAAGGCGTTGGCCGAAGTGCGGTTCCTCACGGTCGCGGAGGTCGCCGCGCTCATGCGCGTGTCGAAAATGACCGTGTATCGGCTGGTGCATTCGGGAGAGTTGCCCGCGGTTCGCGTCGGGCGCTCATTCCGGGTCCCGGAGCAGGCAGTCCACGACTACCTGCGCGACGCGTTCATTGAGGCTGGCTGACCGACCCCCACCCAGTCGCCGCACGATCGCGCGCGACCGGCCGGGTTAGGCTTGCCATAACGCAGGTGGGCACAACGCAGGTGGTTGGTACGGGGCCGCCCGTCAGTCATGCAACGTGGGCATAGCCCCACGACAATTTGAATGTGGGCACAGGCCCAGAGGAAGTGGGTTCGTCGTGGGTTCGGTCATCAAGAAGCGCCGCAAGCGGATGGCGAAGAAGAAGCACCGCAAGCTGCTGAAGCGCACGCGCGTTCAGCGACGCAACAAGAAGTAGGGGTTAGTTCGGCAGTTGCGACAGGACCGTCGCGAAGTTCAGCATCCGACTGACCGGGTCACCGGTCGAGGCTGGAGTGGCCGAGGCCGCAAGCTGTGACCGAAGTGCAGTCGCAGACGGGACGGCGGTCGGTGCCGCAGCGGCCGGAGCTGTCACCGTGACGGTGGCTGCGGTCGCAACGTGCCGAGTCACCGCGGCGGCCTTGGGCGCGGCCGGCTTCACAGCCACCGGCTTCGTGGTCGCAGGCTTCGTGGTCGCAGGCTTCACCACTGTCTTGACCGGCGTCTTCGGGGCGATCGGCGCGGTCGTGACGGTCACCGGGCGGCGGAAGTCGACGACGACCCAGAGCACCGGGCACCCGCAGGACGGATAAATCGATGTCGCGGAGCCGACGCCCATCTGCGTGTAGCGCGGGTCAAGGATGTTGGCCTTGTGCTCAGCGCTGTGCATGAATGCGTTCTGTACCGTGGGGACATCGCCGGCCATGCCGACGTTCTCTCCGAGGACGGTCCAGTTGGTGACCTGTGTCCGCACGGCGGGGTTGTGGGAGAGCACACCGGCGGCGGCGAGCTTGTTCGCCCACGCCTGAGCAACCGCGTCGAGTTGGGCGTTCTCGGTGAGTGCCGGAAGACCCGCGGAGACGCGGGCGGTGTTCGTCGCGGTAGCCAGGTCGCTCGCAGGGCTCGCGAGTGCCGAGCTGGCGAAAGCGGCTGAGCCCACGAGCGCTGTCACTGTCAGTGATAAGGCTGCGACCCATCTAGCCGTACGGCGAACACGGAGAGTGGTCATGGCTTATAGGTCGGCGACCCCCGCAAAACGCTTGAACCGCAAAGGCGACAAATCGGACATGCCCCGGCAACATCACCCTGACGGCCTACTGGCAGGGGCGGATTAACCTGGCAGGCGTGACCAATACCGACTCTTTGAGCGCGCTACCGCCTGATCCGCAGGCTCGGGTCGTGCTCTTCAGCCGGCCCGGCTGCCACCTGTGCGACGCCGCGAGGGCGGTTGTGGAGAAGGTCACTGCCGAACTCGGCGAGCGCTACGCCGAGCGCGACATCACGCTGCACCCGCGGGATTTGAGCGCGTACGGGGACTCGATCCCTGTGGTGGAAGTCGACGGCGTCCAGGTCGACTTCTGGCGGGTCTCAGAAGATCGACTTCGGGCCGCCCTCACGCGGTGACATTCTGGCCGCTCCGCGGCGGGGATCGGCGCTTTTGTGCACCCGTTCACAAACACGTACCCTGGGCACCGAGCCGGAGAAGTTCCGAAGCAGTCGAGCCAGCCTGTCTGGAAGTGCCGTGTCTGCCGATCGTGAACCTGTAAGTAGCGCGCCTGGAACGAGCGCCGCTACCCAGGTCCGTGGCATCCCAGAAGCCTCAATAGCTCGGCTCCCCTTATATCTGCGTGCGCTGCAGTCCATGGCCGACCGTGGGGTGACGACCGTTTCCTCCCAGCAGCTCGCAGTGGCGTCGGGGGTGAACTCGGCCAAGCTACGCAAGGACCTGTCGCACCTCGGTTCGTATGGCACCCGAGGTGTCGGCTACGAGGTGGCCTACCTCGTCTACCAGATCTCGCGTGAACTTGGGCTGACCCAGGACTGGGCCGTCGCCATCGTCGGGGTCGGCAACCTCGGTCGAGCTCTCGCGAACTACGGCGGCTTCGCCAGTCGCGGGTTTCGCGCCGCATGCCTTGTCGATGCCGACCCAGCGCAGGTCGGGCAGCGCGTGGGCGGCTTGGTCGTCCACCACCTTGACGACCTGGAACGGCTTATCGCCGAGCACCGGATCGCGATCGGGGTCATCACCACACCAGCCAGTGCTGCGCAACGAGTGGCCGATCGCTTGGTGGCCGCGGGTGTCCGCAGCGTTCTGAACTTCGCGCCGACGGTGTTGACCGTTCCGCCGGACGTCGAACTGCGCAAGGTCGACCTGTCCACCGAACTGCAGATCCTCGCGTTCCACGAACAACGTCGCGTGACCTGCGCTGCCGACACGGCGGTGTCGCTGTGAGCCTCCTTGTCGTCGGTCTTTCGCACCGCAGTGCACCATTGCCGTTGCTCGAACGAACCTCGCTGTCGGTCGATGCGGCAGGCAAGTTGCTCGACGATGTCGTGGCCGCGCCGGCCGTCGATGAGGCGATGTTGCTGTCGACCTGCAACAGGGTCGAGCTGTATGCGTCGGTCGAGAAGTTCCACGCAGGGGTTGCGGCACTCTCCGAATTGCTGGCCCGTCACACCGGCGTCGGGTTCGACGAGCTATCGCCGCACGTGTACGTGCATTACGAGGACCGTGCGGCGCAGCACCTTTTTTCGGTGACCTCGAGCCTTGATTCGATGCTGGTCGGCGAACACCAGATTCTCGGACAGGTAAGGGCGGCATTTCGCACTGCTCGAGACCGCGGTGACGCCGGAAGCGCGTTGCACGACGTCATCGAGCGGGCACTGCATGCGGCGAAGCGAGTCCATGCGGAGACCGGCATCGATGCCGTTGGTACCACCTTGGTCGAGGCCGGACTGCGGCTAGGCGCACCGGGCGGTCTGAAGGGACAGCACGCCGTCGTTGTTGGTGCCGGCTCGATGGCATCAATTGCAGTGGCTGCCTTGCGCACGGCGGGTGTCGGCGATCTGGTCGTTGCCAGCCGCACGATGCTGAGCGCGCAGCTGCTGGCCACCCGAGCCGGCGGCCGGGCTGCCGCCATGGCAGATCTCGAGAATGAGATCGCCGGCGCAGACGTGGTCATCACGTGCACCGGATCCGATAGCCAGGTTCTGTCGGCCGACGTGGTTCAGCGGGCGATGGCAGTGCGCGCCGACCGCCCGCTCTTCATCTTGGACGTTGCCGTTCCTCGCGATGTCGACCCACGTGTGGGCGAACTGGCTGGTGTGTCTTTGTTCGACATCGACGCGTTGGCACCCCTGGTCGATAACGCCGCGGACGCAGATGATGTCATCGAGGCGCGCCGCATCGTCGACATGGAGCTCGCTGCGTACGTCAGTGCGCGACGGGCGTCGGGGGTCGCGCCGACGGTGGTTGCACTGCGCGACAAGGGTGCCCAGATGGTTGCCGCAGAACTGCACCGGCTCGAGCGCCGGCTGCCCAACCTCGACGACGCGGCGCGCGCCGAGATAGCGGCAACCATGCAGCGCGTGGTCGACAAGGTCTTGCACGCGCCGACTGTGCGGGTTCAGGAGCTCGCGGACACCGTCGGACCGACGTCGTATCCCGAGGCATTGCGCCGGCTCTTCGACC